>ERZ1740072.286-NODE-286-length-21349-cov-13.456889_pt1 | contig 21349 bp, 12 predicted proteins | sample MGYA00581733_ERZ1740072 | MGnify/ENA primary metagenome ERZ1740072 (study PRJEB43018, sample SAMN04849741) | marine metagenome | isolation source: floating plastic debris | place: Pacific Ocean | collected 2008-08-30 | study: EMG produced TPA metagenomics...
TATGTATACAAGTTGGAGAGTGACTTCAAAGATTGAGCCCACTCTTCGAGAAGTCATTTTGGCGTTTACATTACCCAGCCCTTGGTTCTTGGAAGAACAGGGTTATCCACCTCAAAGTCCTTCTCACTCACATGAAAAGGATTTAGTATAAAGTGCAATTCAAGATTAGATAGCTCTTTAGGAAGTTAGTTATCTTCTAGATGTGTAGACACCCTAGTTTATCAGGAGAAGAAAATTCATTCCATTTGTTGAAAAGATTAAAGTGGAAAATTATGAAATGTATATTACTTAGCCTCATCTAGGAAAATATTCTAAAAACAGGATGTTAACTCAAGCTGTTAAATCTCGTCTGGGTGAAGATTGCACAGCTTAAACTGACTTGTACTACTGCTAATGTTCCTAATATCCTAATTTACGTTGACCTGAAGATACCTTGTAGAGTTCCTCTTCAACTAAGAATTAATCAGATTCTTCATGAACGTATTGCTATCAAGGACTTGATGGACATTTATCCTGAGTTAGAAAATTTTGCATGAATACTAATTAGTAATTGTGCCTCTAATCAAAAGCATCTCCAAAACTATTGAGGGGAATTATCAGAAACTTTGCTAGTGGCTTCTTCTTCATTGAAAGAAAGATCCGTTTAATTGAGCATAGATTAAGGTTTCTATTTTACTTTCTTCTCATTTCCTAACTTTAAAGGCTATAAGCTGATTAAGCTTGAGAAGCGGTTAATAGTCTTTTCAAGTCCTGTAAGTTAGGAACTTAGTTATCACTCTGGATTCTCGCTAATTATATGAGATTTTTTGAGGATATGAGCGAAGTTGGATTTGTTGTCATTGGTAGAAATGAAGGAGATAGACTGATCCGATGTCTAACTTCTCTAAAAGATCAATTTTCTGAAAATGTAGCCATTGTTTATGTTGATTCTGGCTCCACGGATGGCAGTGTCGAATTTGCGCAATCAGTTGGAGCAGATGTCATTTCTTTGGACCTCTGCCAGCCATTTACTATGGCTAGAGGACGTAATACAGGACTAAGATACCTTCATCAGATTTATTCCAATCTCCACTATGTTCAATTTATCGATGGGGATTGCGAATTGCTTTCAGGTTGGATAGAGAATGCATTACAGATCATCCAAACCGATCCAACGTTAGCCATTGTCTGTGGCCGTAGACGAGAAAGGTATCCTGAGAGCTCTGTCTATAATTTACTAGCAGAAATGGAATGGAATACTCCTATAGGCGATGATACAGCCTGTGGAGGAGATGCATTAGCTCGAATATCTGCAATTATGGAAGTGGGTGCTTACAATCCTGCAATGATCTGTGGAGAGGAGCCAGAAATGTGCATCCGGCTACGCCGACATGGTTGGAAAATTCGCAGAATTGCAGTTGACATGACAAAGCATGATATTGATATGCATCGTTTTGGACAATGGTGGAAGCGCATGATGCGTTCAGGTTGGTCCATTGCTGAAGGATTTACCATGTATGGGAATAGTGAAGAGCACTATATGAAAAGAGAATATCGTAGTGGCTGGCTCTGGGGTGCTTTAATACCTTTTCTAGCTGTTGCTCTGGCTTGGCCTACCCGTGGTATTAGCCTATTTCTGCTATTTGCTTATCTTTATCTTGGATATCGCATTTATTGTTGCCGCCTAGAGTACGGCGATAGCCAAAAAAACGCACGTATTTATGCATTTTTTTGCACATTGTCTAAATTTCCCCAGGTAGTTGGTCAAGCAAAATATTGGTGGGCTCAAATTTTTAGGCAACCTGTATCGCTGATCGAATATAAAACCCCTACTAAAAAATATGGCTGAAGATCTAGTGAAATAGATGTCTTTATCAATTGAATTTTTGCTGATTTCTTTGTTTAGGACTTCGCTATTTTTAGATTACTTTTGTGCATCGCCTTAGATATATTTCTTTTTGTTTTCTAGCTTAATTACAGTATGCGCATTGCCTACTTAGTGAACCAATATCCTAGAATCAGTCTCAGCTTTATCAGGCGAGAAATTGCTGGTGTTGAGAAGGCTGGGGTACAGGTATCACGATACTCTATTCGTGCATTACAGGTCTCTAATCCTGTTCGTGCATTGGATACCGAGCTGCTCGATCCTGCAGATAAAGCTGAGGCATTAAAAACTAAAATAGTTCTTGATATTGGTTTTTTGGGTTTACTGGGACATTTAATTAGAGTCGCTATACAACGCCCCATTTCCTGGATGCAATGCTTTCAATGCATGTTGAACCTATGTGCGGCTTCAGAAATTAGCTTTTTTCATCATCTTGCTTATATGGCTGAAGCCTGTGTGTTGCTGCACTGGTTCAATCGCGATGAAATTGAACATGTCCATGTCCATTTTGGGACTAATCCTACATCGGTTGCAATGTTGTGCAATATTTTAGGAGGTCCCTCTTACAGCTTCACCATACATGGCCCAGAAGAGTTTGATAAACCTATTTCGTTATCGTTGCCAGTCAAAATTGAACGGGCAAAATTTATTGTTGCTATTAGTGATTTTAGTAAGAGCCAGTTATGCCGATGGTGTTCCCATGAGCATTGGCATAAAATACATGTGGTGCATTGTGGATTAGATAAGAGTTTTTTAGACTATAAATCTGCCACCCCAATAGCGAATAAAACAACGTTTGTTTGTGTAGCACGCTTAAGTGAACAAAAAGGTCATTTCTTGCTATTGGAAGCTATCAAACAGTTAGCTGATGAGGGATATCAGTTCAAGGTTGTGCTTGTGGGCGATGGCCCTCTTCGCCCTGCACTAGAAGCATTAGTCGTGGAATGGAGGCTGGAAAAATTCATAGAGTTTGCTGGTTGGGCCAGTGGTTCCACAGTAAGAGAGCGTATGTTAGAAGCTCGTGCTTTGGTCTTACCTAGCTTTGCTGAAGGCTTACCTGTTGTGATTATGGAGGCCTTAGCCTTAAATCGCCCGGTCATTAGTACTTATATTGCTGGCATACCCGAGTTATTACAAAATGGCGTCTGTGGTTGGTTAATTCCGTCTGGTAATGTGAACGCATTGGCTAAAGCTATGACTGACGTAATCTGCGCATTACCGTCAGTTCTAGAAGCTATGGGGAGAACGGGGGCCGAACGTGTTGCACTACATCATGATGCAACTATAGAGACTCAAAAGCTGGTGAAGATTTTCCAAACTGCTATTGGACTTCAAGATAGCGCAAAAAGCCTAGAGGAGCTAAATGTGACTCCAGTAGAGCTTGCCCTTGGTACTGTTACGACTCAAAACTCCTGAGGGTCATCTCTCAGCTATTATTATGGCCAACGAAAATATAGTTATTGACCTATCAGAACATTATGGGGATGTAGCCATTACACCACCAGAAGATCGCCTTACTCTTCTGTCATTCTTACCCATTTTTAAGCGTAATTGGTTACCGTGTACCCTCATCTTCATAAGTGGATTAAGTGCGTCTGCCCTAGTTTCTTTCTTGCTACCCGGCAGTAGCTCCTACAGAGCTAGTGGTAAATTGCTATTTCAAGCAAGTGATACTCAATCTGAACTAACAGGAATTGCTGAAGATCTAGATCCATTAGAAACTACTGGCCATTTAGCTAATCCACTCATCACTCAAGCAAATTTATTGACATCAGGCTTTTTAGCTGAAGATGTGGTGGAAAATTTGGATCTTAAAAATGAGCAAGGAGAACTATTCCCCAGTGACTACATACGTAGGAACTTAACAGTAGAACCGCTGCCGTCAACAGATATTCTGAGCGTTTCATTTCAAGCGGAGGAACCACAACGAGCTGCGCAGGTAGTTAATGAACTAATGCGTCTATATAGGGTCTTCGTTGAGCAAGAGCAAAAGGCCGAGATTGTTGCAGCCAAAAAATTTGTTGATGAGCAGCTACCTCGCTTAAAAGAGGACTTAAATTTTGCATCGAGAGCACTTGAAGAGTTTAAGGAAGAAAATCAGGTTTTTGCTCTAGACCGTCAGGCCGATGATATCACATCATTATTGTCAGGAATAGACAGACAGCTAAATGATACACAAGTTGCACTCAAAGCCTCAAATGTAAGAATTGATAGACTCAGTGAGCAGTTAAATGTCAATGCAGAGGAGGCTCTAAATTTAAGCACTCTTAATGATACGTCGGCAGTACAGGCGGTTTTGCAAGAGTTCTACGCTGTGGAAACAGAGCTGGCACGACAAAGTGGGTTATATTTGCCCCAGCATCCTATTGTTACTAACCTGCAAAATCAGGCAGATGAGTTAGCTAGCTTGCTGCAAGAGCGGATTAATCTAGTTTTGAATGAGTCATCTCAGATTTCATTGCAAGATTTACAACTCGGGAGTCTCAAACAGTCTTTATTATCTGAGCTAGTGCAGGCTGAAAGTGATCGCCTTCTCTTGGAGACACAGTTAGCAGCCTATAGTGATCTTAAACGCGACTTTAGTAACCAGGCAGTTCGACTACCATCACTTGAACGTAAACAGTTTGAATTAGAGCTTAATCTTGACAATGCTCAAAATAGCTATAATGAGCTACTCCAGCGCTCTCAAGAGATTAAGTTAGCAGAAATTCAGATTGATGGTAATAACTACGTGCAAATTATAGAAGAAGCACGTCCTCCTAAAACTATTACTTCAACTTATAATCCTATACTTTTAAGTTTAGGAACTATTGTTTCTTTTATTCTTGCTGTTTCAACAGGGTTGATTTTAGACCGTATTGATAAAACAGCTAAAACATCTAACGAGCTGATAAAGTTGCTGGGCTATCCTCTACTTGGCTTAATTCCTGACTTTGAAAAACCAATTGTAGGAACTTTGCCAATAGATATGGCTATGTCGCAAGAAAGTTTAGATATTTATCGAAGCGTTTATTCAAGTCTCAAGGTTACTGATCTTGAGACATCTACACAAGTCATTGCAATTACTAGCGCCGTTCATCATGAGGGTAAATCTGAGGTTGCAGCCAATCTAGCAAAAGCAATTTCCCAGTCTCGTCGAAGAGTTTTATTGATAGATGCTGATTTAAAGACTCCTGTACAACATCAAATATGGCAAGTATCCAATGAGCTAGGGTTAAGTCATCTCCTGTCTGGGGCGTCTGGCCTAGATGCCGCAATCCATCAGATAGATTCCTTTCTTTCTATCATGTCTGCGGGACTTCCTGTTGCAGAACCTTCACTCTTTTTCGAATCTGCTTCCATGAAGGATTTAATCCATCGGGTTAAATCTATCTACGACTATATTATTTTTGATGCGTCTCCTATTTTGGCAGAGCCTGATGCTTTATTGTTAGGCCGAGTAAGTGAAGGCATAATCTTTGTTAGCCAGCCAAAATATGTACAAAAGGCTGATATTTTAGCGGCACGTCATCTCATAGAACAAGCTAAGTTAGCTGTAATGGGGTTAGTCGTTAATCGTGTTAGTCGCGATGAACAGAAGGGTAATCGTATTCCTTTCTCCCATGCTTATCAAACAGCTGAAAACAATAGCCATTATTCAGGTAAGACTCAAGGCAGAGATGATGGCGACGGGGTGATACCCCATAAAGCCTCTGATAAGGTGCTGAGTAATTTAAGTGCAAATGGGAGGGGCAGACTGTAAATGTAAAACACTACATTGTTGGACACTATAATTCTGACGTTGTTGATTTTCTGTATGATCTTGTTTGCAAAAAATTGCTTGAAGGAACTCCTTCCAAAGCAGTTCATCCTCTAAATCAGCAGCGACTAATTCTTTGATTCTATGAGATTTAAAGAAATATTTTTTTAAGGTCAGTCTGGAAATGTCAATCAACATGAGCCAATATAAAAAACTATTATTAATTGTTGCTTGTTGTCCAATGGGATACAGCCTGCTTTCTTATGATCAGGCACTGGCATATGAAGATTTTCAGATTTCAGAGATTGCTCAGCTGCCTGAAATCACTTCTGTTGAAAGCGCTAAGACTAGTCAACCACAGTTTAATCAAGATAACGCTAATGAATATATTCTTGGTCCTGGTGACGAAATCTCTGTAGCGGTCACGGGTTATCCAGAGTTTGATAGTACCCATAGAATTTTGCCTGATGGAACTATTGCAATTCCTCTTATAGGAAATGTTCGAGCCAGTGGTGAGACACTGAGTTCACTATCACGATTTCTTAGAGAACAGTTGGGTAGTAATTATTTGGTCAATCCAGTAATTGATTTGAGTCTATTAAGACTCAGACCTGTCTCAGTCACCATTAGTGGTGAAGTACATCGTCCAGGACCTTTACAACTTGACAGTGTACAGGCTAATGGTAGTGGCCCTACATTGGTGGATGCTCTGATTGAAGCGGGTGGTGTAACCAACTTTGCCAACATCAGTGAGGTATTGGTCAGACGCACCCATGGTAATGACCGCACTGAGACGATTGCTCTAAACTTTTGGGATTCTTTAGTATCAGAACCGACGGCGATCAATTTGATGCTAAGGGACGGAGATGCCGTCATTGTGCCGCGACTATCATCTGAGCAGAATTTAGATCAATCACTCATTGCACGCTCTAGTATTGCCCCTAGTGTGGTGCAGGTAAAAGTTGTTGGTGAAGTGACACGTCCAGGGGAAGTGGAGGTGTCTCCAACAAGTTCACTATCTTCTGCGATCGCAACCGCAGGTGGCCCTACCGAAGATGCCAACTTGAAGGAAGTAGCCTTTATTCGCGTCAGCGAAAATGGTCAGGATATTAACAGTGAAATACTCGATCTTCGCAATTTAACAGATAGTTTCCAGGTGCAAGCTGGAGATGTCATCGTTGTACCCAAAACCGGCGTTGCTTCAAGCCTGGATTTTATTGGAAGTCTGTTAAATCCATTCAGAATCTTTACCGATATTTTCAGGCTTATCAATTAATAGAGTTTTGAAAAGTGACACACATTGAGTGCGCCCCCATGGTTGTGGATCAAAAGAATACATCTGACAACGATTTACCCTTATATGCGATCTATGGACCAGGACGTTCTGGCACTACCTGGTTAGGATCGATTATCAATAGTCATCCTGATATTGCCTATCGCTTTGAACCTTTACGAAAAAACTTACGTGTTCCTCGTGTAAAAAAAATATGGCAAACAAGTCAAACCGATAAAATCTCTAATAAAGAGCTAAAGCGTCTTCTATATAACAGCCTATTACCAGCCCATTCACTTTTGGATAAGCCCCCCTTCTTTAAAAAGACAAATACCAAGCTACTTGGCCATAAGCTAGCATGGAGTTTGGCTCGAAAAATTCCATCAGCCAATGCAGTCTGTGAACAGCTTTATACACCCACAGGTTCCCCTCCCTTAGTATTTAAAGAAGTTCATTGGCAGATTATTGAACGATTTATACAGCCCTTACATCTACGGAGTGTATTTATATTACGTAGTCCTCACGGCACGATTGCCTCAAGACTGCGAGGACAACGAGCAGGGTTAATGCCAACCGGACAATGTAAACATCTTGAACAAGTTATAGAAAATCATCGACCAAGTTTAGCTGACGAGTTGCCACAGCCAGTGAGTACCTATAACGATGTACAAAAGAATGCGGTGCTCTGGCGACTCGAGGCTGAACGCATGGTCGATTACATACAAGAGCATCCAGAACATATATTGGTCTTCTATGAAGATCTCTGCACACGTCCTTTTGAAATTGCACGAGAGATTTTTCAACATTTTGATATTCCCTGGCATCAACAAACAGAAGATTTTATTATGCAGTCCACATCCTCTAAAGACAGCCTACGAAACCGAGAAATAGGTATCAATGCTTATTTCTCAGTATCACGCAATACCACAGAAGTGGTTAACCGCTGGAGTCAAGAGTTAACAGCAACCGAAAAAGAGCAAATTGATGAGATTATCTATCCCAGCAAGGCTTATCAGTTTGCTCTACAACAAGGGATGTGGAGCTAATAGCTTATGACTTATCAAGTGCTCATTAAAAAGCCTAAACAGTGAGTTTCATACATTCAATTTAGGAAGTTATTAGATGTGAACAACCGCTATCTCTTAACGTTTGAACGAGCGTTTATTGTTTTGGGAATCATCTTTTTTACAAATAGTCTGCCACCAGGTATATTCCCAAGAAGCTTTATCAGCTTGCTGAGATATTTTATATGGTTTGGCTCTACACTTTTTATTTGCTTAAGATGGCAAACAACGTGGGCTGTCGCTAAACGAGGAAAACTTGTTTGGATAGTAACTGGACTATCTGTCCTATCAGCTTTATGGTCTGCAAATCCTGCCTATACGAAGATAGTCGTTCGTGAAGTACTACAGATGAGTACTTTTGGCCTATATTTTGCTTCACGATTTAAATTAAGAGAGCAGTTATCTTTACTCGCAGTTGCATTGGGTATTGCAGCTTTTCTAAGTGCATTGCTAGCTATAGCCATTCCGGCTATGGGGATCGCTAGGGGAAAATTTAGTGGTGCTTGGATAGGTGTTTATAATCACAAAAACAGCTTAGGAAAATATATGTCCTTAAGTGTCATAATATTTTGCTTACTGGTCGCTGAAAAACAGTTTCGGGCTAAAAAGATATACCAATTTTGGATATGGAGTGGCTTGTTACTATCTCTAGGGCTTGTAATACTGTCAACCTCAAAAACAGGTTTGGCTGTATCAGTGGTTTCTCTGGCATTACTCTACAGCTATCGTCTGTATCAAAAACAAGGCAATAAGCGAAGGCTATACCTAGAAATATCGATTCTTCTTTCTCTGCTGGCTTTTATTGTTATTGCTAGCTCTTGGGGGATGCTAATAACCAGTTTGGATCGCGATATCACCCTTACTGGTCGTACAGATATTTGGGGAGTAGCGATACCAGAGCTTCTGAATAATAATCCTTTATTAGGGTTTGGCCGAGGTGCCTTTTGGGCCCCAGGCAGCCATTTAGCTGAAGTAGCCGGAGCTGCAGTCGGTAATAAATATATCCCTCCTCATGCTCACAATGGTTATATTGACCTTGCTCTGGAAATAGGCCTTGTTGGATTACTGTGTTTTGTAAGTAGTTTTCTACTGGTATTTAAGGATGCAATTACACGTTCTTTTGTGTCGAGAACGGCTAAAGACTTATGGCCTGTGGTTTTATTAAGCTGGCTCACACTTTATAACTTTACAGAGAGTAGTCTTATGCATCAGACCAATGTGTTTTGGCCTCTCTACATCAGTGCCGCTCTTTGTGCTAAGCCTACCGGACGAGTTATAAAGCTTCGTCGTTTACCACAACAACCTGAGCATCAGAGTCTAGTCTAGTTATTATCTATATTTTACAGTGCTTACATTTATATTTTATTAATCTATGCGCTTATTGGTAATACTCTATGCCGGTGACTATCGTGAAGCCTATCAAAGAATGCTTACTTGCGATGGAGAGACATATTATGGACATCGATACGCAGTCCAGTCACTAATTAATATCGGGCAAAAGATTGAAGAAGTAGCTGTTCTATGTTGTAAATCACAGGAATCTTATAATGAGCTACTAACACCGGGTTTTCGAGTAATCGGAACAGGGTTTCATCCTCAAAATCATAAAAAAGAGTTACTAAAAATTATTCATGACTATCAGCCAACCCATGTCGTACTTAGGACGCCTCTAATACAGGTCTTGAGTTGGCTAACTCGACGCCAAATACCTACGCTGGTCATGTTCGCAGATTCATTTCTGCGTCAAAATATCTCATCAAAATTAAGGTATTGGCGGATGGTGTGGCAGTTAAATCGGTCTTGTGTCCAGTGGGTTTCTAATCATGGGGTTAATTCAAGCTATGCCCTATGTAAACTAGGTGTGAATGCTAATAAATTAATTCCATGGGATTGGCCTCATAGTCGTAGCCCTAGAGAATATCCGCCAAAAAAATTGACCATTGATCACAAGCCATGGCAGCTTATCTATGTAGGGTCTATCAATATCTCAAAAGGTGTAAGTGACTTATTAGAAACGATTGCAATTCTGAAAAAGAATCATTTGACTGTAACACTCAAAATTGCTGGGAAAGGCCATATTGATGCTTTTAAACTACAGGCTAAAACACTTGGAATTGAAGAAATCGTAGATTTTCTAGGCTTAGTTCCCAATGACACAATTGTTGAGCGCATGAGAGAGGCTGATTTAGTTCTCGTACCTAGTCGACATGAATATCCAGAAGGATTTCCTTTAACAATATATGAGGCACTGTGTTCACACACGCCCATCGTCGCTTCAGACCATCCAATGTTTTCAGGGGTTTTATCTCATAAAACTAGTGCCATGATTTTCCCTGCAGGAAATTCGCAGGCCATGGCTCAGCGTATTGAGCATATTATGACCAATGCAGAACTCTATTCTAATATTTCAGCAGCTTCACTCAACACCTGGGAAAAACTGCAAATTCCCGTGAAATGGGCTGAGTTGATCGAGCGATGGCTGTTTATGTCTACTGAGAATGAGCAGTGGCTTATCAAACATAGTTTAAATGCAGGGATTTATAATTTCCCATCATTAATTCGCTAAAGTTATTCTCTTTAAAGAGTAAGACTCATCTTACTTATGCAACGTATGATATCTAAGGAAAAATTTTATGCTCGTATTCGTTACTTCGGTTAGACACCCACTTAACTCAACATCCTATGAGAAAGTTGAAAAATTACTAGCTGGTACATTAGATTCAATTTGTAATCAAACTGATCAGAATTTTCACGTTATTGTTGTCTGCAATCAGATACCTAATTTTTGCAATATATATCAGAAGGTAGATTTCCTCAAGGTTGACTTTCCTCCCCCATCACAAGAGAAAAATTCTAAAATTGATCTAATGTCTTGCCTAAGGGATAAAGGTACTAAACGCTTGGTGGGTCTAATGCATGCAAAGCAATATGCTCCAACCCACATTATGTTTTTTGATGCAGATGATCGAGTAAGCAATAAAATTGCTGGGTATGTTAACTCGTATCCTCAAGAAAACGGCTGGCTTGTTACCGATGGATATACCCATGGCCTAGGTATGAGCTTACTGATGCAAAAAAAAGATTTTCATCTTGCCTGTGGGACTTCAATTATTATTAATTACAAGTTGCTTGAGCCCTATTTGAATTTTCCTGAAACCCCTACTCAGGAAATGATTTTACAAAAAACAGATTCTGATTTTCTCTATAATATTTTAGGCAACCATCGCAAGGTTGAAGCCTACTTTAAGGAGAGTAATCGTCCCCTTAAACCTTTGCCTTTCCCTGCAGCTATCTGGGTTGTAAATACAGGAGAAAATCGTTCTGTAGATAAAGGTATTGCCGGTCTTTTAGGTCAGCCGATCACACAAAAAATCAGCGAAGAGTTTACTCTTGAGTACCAACGTGTGGGCCTAAAAACATTGATAGATACAGCATTGAAGTTGCCAAAAGCAATCCAGATATCTTTAAGTCTACTTTTATTTAGAGATCTAAAGAATAATTTATATCGATATCTCTCTAAACTCTTCATAGTTAAGTTACTAAAAAGTAAAACCAAGAATATGGTCAGCTAAGGTTTGAATTAGTTGACTAGAACTTATCTCTTTACAGACACTATGTAAAACAATAAAGTCTTTAGTTTAGGTTTAAGTAAAACAGGTAAAATCTCTCTTTTCAAATCGTTAGAGATTTTGGATATAAGACTGCACATTGCATCACAATTGACAGGTTCCATGAGTATGATGCAGTGGGTAATAGTCGGTACTGATTCTGTGTAATGGGAAAAATGGCTGAAATAACCGAATAATAAAGATTTCAGCAATCCTCTCTTAAAATAGCTGTATCTCTGGCAATACAAGCATTTTGGCCAAATCATCCCATCAGGCGGAACCAGTGTCCATGGTTAAGATATGCGTATCATCTATGAAGGAATCGTCAAATATTATCTAATTGATTCGAAAAAAACACATTCTTTTTACAAGATTATTTAGGAGGCACAATTGAACTTTAAAGACGTCAAAAATTAGAGCTGTTTCTTTAGAAAGAATGTCAGAATTCTCAGAATCTATTGTCAATGTATAGAAAGATAAGTTAAGTCCTAAAAAATATTGGGTATCACTGATATCTGAGAGAATTTTATCTAAAAGATTTTAGCTCATAGTACTTCTTACAGATAGATTCATCTTCTAAACCAGCCACGACTGAAAGATTGATGAGCCATCTAATACAGATGATTCATGATCTTGAACCAAGCTTTATAGAAAGTCAGTCAGCATAGTTATGCAACAAGAATTAGAAACAAATCATACTATGATAAAAGTAGATGGTGGAAATCCGCTATTTGCTACGCGCAGAGTTGCACCTGACTTCAAATCCCCTCCAGTAGTTGTAGTGGGGCTTCCACGAAGTGGCACAAGTTTCTTATCCCATGTATTAACAGCTATTGAAAACTGGTATGTCTTTGATGATTTTTATTTTCGTCGAAAGGCAATTGGTTTTGGTGTAAATGGATCTATTACTCCGGAACAGCTAAAAAAATTAGCACACTGGCTCACGTGGCAAGTGCGTGCTCGCATCAAATGGGAAAATGACTTTTCTAAACCCTTATGCACCCTTGAAGACATGGATCGCATGCAGGGATTACTATTTGACACATTTGTTGACAGCAGTCTAACTTGGCCAGAACTGCTTGAAGAGTTTTTAGTTCGATTTGCACTTCTCCATGGTAAGACCCGATGGGGCTATAAAGCTCCTGGAGAGTTCTTACATCTAGAGGAATTATTAACGCTATTTCCTGACACAAAGTTTATCTTCTGCTTGCGAGATCCTCGCGCTGTGATGGCCTCATATAAATTTTTAGAGGGTAAAGATGGGACAAAGAACGTTTATCATCCCATTGCCTATGCTAAATATTGGGCATTAGCCCAACAAACTCTAGAGCAGGCTCAACAAAATGGCTTAAATGTAGAGCTTGTATTATTTGAGGATGCTATTTCAAATCCGATAGAGGTAGGGAAACGTCTCTCTACATTTCTTGGCTCAGATTTAAATGAAACCTGTTTGCCGGAGGGGGCGAACACATCATTTCGGCGTGGTAAACGCAAAAATATTACACAAACGGAAGAGTGGCTGTGTGAAAAAATATGTGGGCGTGAAATGGCTAAGCTGGGATATTCATCCCATGCTCCATCTCCACAATTGAGTGATTTATTAGATTTTCTGCAAACTACGTTACGTTTTACGAGTTATCAAACAAGGCGAGTTATGTACAGTAATCATGCCAGAGGTGCCGTTTTTAATGTAATTCGCCGTACGGTTGGTGTATAAGAATGATTGACCGCTATTGCACTATATCCCCTAATATTTCAAGTAGAACGCACTTACTTGTAACTCTAGACATTTATATTTAAAGATAATATCTTTTGTTATGCTTCAATATTTAAAAAAAGTATTTTATGTCATATCAACCACTAGACTTTCTATTGCGAGACTAGTTGCCGCATTTTTGTTTGCATCATTTCTTGAAGTTGTAGGTATTGGCTTAGTAGGGCCTTTTTTCAAGATTCTATCTAACCCATCTGATGTACTAAATAATAGTGTATACTCTCCTTTTTTTGAGAGACTTGGTTTAGATAGCAACATTGATTTAATTATTTTTTCCTCAATAATACTCGTTGTTACGTTTATTCTTAAATCGGTTGGCTTTATCGTTGCAAGAGCTTATGTGTTTAAGTTTAGCTATAACCAAAAAGTACTGTTAGAAAGCCGTCTTCTAAAGGCTTATTTAAGCCTACCTTATACTTTTTTTCTGAACCGTAATTCATCTGGACTAGTTCAGAATATTGCTGTAGAAACCCAGCAATTTATCAATGCTGGGTTAATGCCTTTACTCTCAATTATCTCAAATTTGATCCTTTGTTTTACCTTGGTTGTATTACTCGGATCAACAGATATAGTCTTTATTTTAGTTTTGTTTGCTATCTTTGTGCCGTTGTTTTTTATTTTTGCTCAGTTGAGCAAGTTACTTAGAAAATGGGGGAGAGAAAATACTAAGGCTCAGAAAAAGATAATACGCTCTATCAACCATGCTTTGGGAGGTTTGAAAGAAGTTAAAGTCATTCATTGCGAAGATTATTTTGTCAATGAATTACATTCTCATTCAAGTCGATTTGCTCATGGAGCTTTTCGTAGAGATATATTCCAGGTAATCCCTCGTTCTATGACTGAAGGATTTTTGCTGCTAGCGATTGTAATTTATATACTGATTGCTATTACAGCTTCTGGCAAAAGCTTAGAAGATTTAACGCCCATTTTTGCTGTATTTACACTTGCTTCTCTGCGTTTATTGCCAACGATAACTCAACTTCTACAAGCAGTAGGACGATTACGAACAAAAAGCTATGCCATTTCCCTTATCTATTCTGATTTAAAGCGTGCTGAAGTCTATCTTGAGGAATATAAAAAAACAGAAGAAATTAATGTTAGTCTGACAGACTTTCTGGATTCAGGTGCTTCACAGCAGAGTTTGCTGTCAAATACATCGGCTAGATTTCATGATTCTATTAATCTCAAGAACATTTACTATAGTTACCCTAATACTACTAACCCTGCCATCGATAATATTTCTTTAGAAATTCCAAAAGGTCAGTCAATAGCCTTAGTTGGAAAGTCAGGTTCTGGAAAGACCACCTTAGTCGATATTCTACTGGGACTGATTACGCCATCTTCTGGCGATATTCTTTTAGATGGAAATTCGATATATAAGAATCTACATAATTGGCAAAGCTTATTGGGGTATATTCCTCAATCGATCTTTCTTTTAGATGGCACTATTGAGCAGAATATCGCCTTTGGTGTCCATGGGCATAAAGTTGATGATGTACGCCTTAAGGAAGCTGTGCAAGTGGCACAGCTAGAAGAGCTTGTTTCAGATCTTCCGGATGGGTTAAAAACTCAGATTGGCGAAAGGGGTGTTCGATTATCTGGTGGGCAGCGTCAACGAATTGGTATAGCTCGGGCTATTTATCATGATTGTCAAATCTTAGTTCTAGATGAGGCGACATCAGCATTAGACTCTCAAACTGAACATCTGGTGAGTGAGGCAATTGATAACCTTTCGGGCAGTAAGACATTAATCATTATTGCCCATCGATATTCGACGATAAAGAATTGCGATCGCATCTATCAGCTGGAGAATGGATCCTTGAAACAACAGACCAGCTACGAAGAATTAGTCAGCAACGCCGAACAGTTATCTTAGCCGTAATATTCTGTTAATTTGATTCTCTCTATCTATTAACTCCAGTTATATTTTCTTAGCTACATAAACTATGACAAAAGGTCCAAATTTCTTCGTAATAGGAGCCATGAAATGTGCAACCAGTTCACTCCATGAACAGTTAGCACTACAGTCAGGCATCTTTATGACTGAGCTAAAAGAACCTAACTTTTTTAGCAATGATGAAACTTACGAGAAAGGGATTGATTGGTATAAGTCACTTTTTGTCTCTGACGCAAACGATAGTTTACGAGGTGAATCTAGCACCCATTACGCTAAACTACCCACCTATCCCAATACCATTGAGCGAATCAAACAGCATATACCAAACGCTTCTGAACTAAAGTTCATCTATGTTATGCGTCATCCCATTGATCGTTTGGTATCGCAGTACATCCATGAATGGAGCCAGCGGGTTATTCCATCCAAAACTGATATCAATGCAGCTATTTATGAATATCCTGAGCTAATTGACTATAGTAAGTACACCATGCAGCTGCAGCCGTATTTTGACAACTTTGGTCAAGACGCTGTAATGCCAGTTTTTTTCGAACGGCTTATTGACAAGCCTCAACAAGAATTAGAACAGGTTTGTCAGTTTCTGGGGTACCCTCAAAAAGCCCTATGGCATCAAGATATAGCGGCCCAAAATGTCTCTAGTGCAAGAATGCAGACATCGAAATGGCGCGATTTTCTAGTAGAGGCACCTGTTTTAAGTACGCTTCGTAAAACACTTGTGCCTAAATCGTTTAGGGAGCGTGTGAGAACGTTGTGGACAATGCAAGAAAAGCCCCAGCTTTCTGCCGGGAACCTAGACTATTTACGAATAATCTTTGACGAAGATCTTAAAGTGTTGGGAGGCTGGCTAGGATTAGAGACATTATCTTGTGAAACCTTTAAAGCAATCGTCAAAACTCATGATGTAACCAATAAATTTATCTGGTAACGTAACTACCCAGGCTTCAGAAATATCCACTTTTTTGGGGAACGTCATAAGAGAACTTCTCTAATTTTTATGACGGTTAGAGTTATCAAGTCTGTGATTCAGCAAGCAGAACAGAATCTAGAATGTCCCGTAAATACCTTGCTACCACTTGGACGTGAGGCTCAGTCAATATCCCTAAGTGATCGCCAGGAATATCGTGGATGGTTAGACCACCACTTGCTAGAGCCAGCCAACCTAGCTTGACATCAGCATCATATTGAGCACGAAATAGCGTCACTTCACCGGGATAGGGGACAAATTTATAATTTCGATTGACTTCTCGATGTTCTTCAGGCTTGAGATACGACCGTGCTTGTACATTAGCCTCATCTAAGTGAAGCCGTCGCTTTGATTGCTTGGACTTGAAACGCTGATGATGAAAACCTGTTTTGATTGACTTGAGTCTAGGCAGCAAGTAACCGAACCCTTTTTTCCTGGCAATTTGTAAATGCCGTCCCAGTCGTTGCAGCATATAACTGTTTGACTTGACTGGGCAATAGGCATCTAAAAGTCCCATGAGGTGGATGGTTTCGCCCTGGGCTATTAACTGCTGCGCGATCTCAAAAGCAACATGACCACCAAAGGAAACACCAATTAGATTATAGGGACCTACAGGTTGAACAGTTTTAATGGCTTGAATGTAGTAGGTCGCTAAATTTTTAATATCTCGAGGGTGGGGGGCTTGTGGATCACCGGATAGGGCAGACGCTAAACCATATAAATTGTATTGTTTCAGATGCTCTGCTAACGGTCGATAAAAGCTCAGATTGGGGCCTAAAACATGAATACAAAATAGAGGTGCTACAGCTGTTGGAGCCGTATTGATAGGAAATAGACTAGGATGACGCGATGGCTCTGTGTTGTTACTTTGAAGCTGCTCAGCCAGCTGCTGCACCGTAGAGTACTGAAAGAAATCCATCACGGTACAGGGTTGTTCTAATGCTTGCTCAATCGATGCGGCAGCTTGCACTGCTAATAGGGAATGACCGCCAATTTCAAAGAAGTTATCGTAAATACCTACTTTTTCGAGTTTGAGCAGCTGACACCAGATCTGACTAACTTGTTTTTCGATCGGGGTGCGTGGGGCGACAAAGGTTGTGTTGACAGCATGCTGAGTCGGATCTGGGGCCGGTAGCGACCGCCGATCAACCTTGCCATTAGGAGTTAGGGGCAGGCTGTTTAACTGTAAGAAAACTGATGGCACCATGGCATCGGGCAGTTGTTTCTGCAAAAAATGGCGCAGTGCTTGGGAATCTACTTGTTCTGTTTGGAGAGCTGAGCGGGGGACAATGTAGGCCGCTAAACGGTTATCACCTGATTCATCGGTAAAGCTAGTGACTACCGCTTTCTGGACTTGGGGATGGCGAGCCAAGGTCGTTTCTATTTCGCCTAGCTCAATACGAATGCCCCGTAGCTTAATTTGAAAGTCCTGACGACCAAGGACTTCGAGGGTACCATCTGCTCTGAGACGTCCTAAATCACCCGTTTTATAAATGCGCCGTTCTCCCCCCTCTGGGTCAGGCAGAAATACTTTCTGGCTTAAGTCTGGCTTTTGCCAATAGCCCAACGCTAAGTGGGGACTACGAATAGCAATTTCACCATATACTTCGGTTTCTACCCCAGCCTCATTGAGCAGCAGCACATCAGTATCGTCAAGGGGGTATCCCACTGTGACCATGCGACGGTGAGGATCGGTATTTTGGGTAACGATATGCTCTAGGCTAATGGTTGACTCGGTAGAGCCAAAGAGATTGACAAAGACGCAGTCTGGAGAAAACCAGCGCTGATAGCGTTCTAGATCTGCAGGCAGGCTAGGCTCTCCACCTAGAATGATGGCTCGAATGGTCGATAGTTTGGCTGGCAGTTCCTCAGATTCGGCCAGTTGCTGCTCTAGAAAACTGCGATATAGGGTAGGGGTGGAATGGTAAAGCGTGATGTGTTGCTCGTTTAGCCATTGTGCTAGGTGATTAAATCCTTGGTTTTTAATATCAAATGGGTATAGCGTAGCGCCGTTGAGTATGGCACTAAAGATATCAACTACGGCTGCATCAAAACTGTAGGATGCGAGCAGTAGCACTCGATCTTGGGAGCTAATGTGTAACCGATTGGTTTGGTTACGGATAAAGTGCAGTATGTTGCGGTGGTTTTGGATAACGCCCTTGGGTTGCCCTGTGGAGCCAGAGGTGTACAAGATATATGCGATTTCACCTGGCAAAATCTCTACCTCAGGCGCTGTCTTGGGTGTGGTTGACAGGTCCTCAATATTTATCAGCATCACCGTTTCAGACGCGAGCTGCCGAGCTAACTTCAAATTTTGAGCATTGGTCAAAATAACCGTGGCCTGGGAGTTTTCCAACACATAGCGGAGGCGTTCCACAGGATAGGTAGGATCCAGAGGCACATAGGCTTTACCCGCCTTTAAAGTACCAAGCAGCCCAGCAATCATGGGAGCATCATGTTCAAACAACAGAGCAGCACGGGTAGTATTTTCCTGGGTTAGCAGTGTCTGAGCCACTTGATTAGAGTGCTGCTCTAAGTCTTGATACGTCCATTGGTAGCGTTGTGTTTTGACCGCGATCTGCTCGCCTCGCTGGTTTACCTGAGCCGCAAATCGAGCTGGAATTGATTGTTCAATCTCTGATTTAGAAAACTCAGTAAACGGAAGTGTAATCGGATCTGGCGGAGCTGCGGGACGTGATTGTTGATTGAGCAGTGGCAGAGTGGTAATGCCCTGGTTAGGCTGAGCCACCATATTTTCCAACAAGGTTTGGAAACACTGCCCCATATATTCAACCGTATTGGCCTTAAATAAATCCTTGTTGTATACCCAGCGAATAAAAATACCCTGCTCTGTTTCTTGGATATAGAGGGTTAGATCAAATTTAGAACTGGTAATATCAGTAAAAAACTGTTCGATTGTCAAATCACATAGCTCAAACTCTTGGCCATTGAGATTGAACATGTTGAACCACACTTGAAAGAGAGGAGTACGGCTCTGATCTCGCTCTGGTTTCAGCGCCTCTAGTAAGCGTTCAAACGGTACATCTTGATTTTCGTATCCTTCTAATGCCACTTGACGCACACGCTGCAACAGTTCTCGACAACTGGGGTTACCAGAGAGGTCAGTGTGCAACAAAAGATTGGTAACAAAGAAGCCCATCAACGATTCAACTTCGGCTCGATTACGACCGGCAATGGGCGAGCCAATCGTGATTCGTTCTTGCTGTGTGAGTTGATAACAGAGGATTTTAAACCCTGCCAACAGGGTCATAAAGAGAGTCGCATCTTCCTGCTGGCTCAACTGCTTGAGCTTTACTAACAAGGCTTTAGGCAGATATTGAGAGATTAAAGCGCCGCTATGGCCTTGGATCGCGGGTCTGGGATAGTCGATGGGTAATTCGAGGACATGGGGAGCACCCTCTAAGTGTTTGACCCAATAATCTAGCTGCGTCTGAAATGCTTTACTATTAGCCTGTTGCTGTTGCCAGTGAGCAAAGTCAGCATATTGAATGGGTAGTGGTTTTAACGGAGAGGTTTGACCTTGGCGAAAGGCTTTATATAACTCTGATAGCTCTCTATAAAACAGATTAAATGACCAACCATCAAAAATGATATGGTGAGCGTTAACAATTAAGATATGATCATCTGCTGCAAGCAACAACAGCCGTACTCGCACTAACGGCCCTTGCTGCAGATCGAACACATGATTACGTTCTTGGGAAACAAGTTCTTTAGCTTTAGCATCTCGCTCAGCTACATCCTGCAGATCGGTAATGGTTAACGTCAATGTATTGGCCGGTGCAATCATCTGCTGCGGATGATTATTGGTTTCTGAAAAAGTGGTGCGTAATACCTCATGCCGATTGAAGATCTCATTCAGACTTTTTTCCAGGGCTGTGAGATTCAGCTCTCCCCTCAGACGAACTGCCTTTGACATGTTGTAGGCAGTTGACTCAGGCTCTATCTTATCTAGTAGCCAAAGCCTTTTCTGTGTGTAGGAAAGGGGCAGTTTACCATCTCTGGAAACAAGCTCAATCTTAGAACTTTCATGACTATTGACATTATTCAAAAACATTATAATATCTGCTTTTTGCTCAGAGATTTGTGCTTTTAAGGCATCCGTAAGAGCACCTTTGGGAGCGTTACACTGCAGACGCTCGCCGTCTACGGACAGCTGAATGTTCAGACTATGCAGAGATTTTATTAATTCGAGGGTGCTGATAGTTTGACTCATAATGATAACGCTACGGTGTTTTAGGAGATTTTATTAATATTTTCTTTAAGCTAAAACTTTTATTTAAACCAATAATAATGTGACTTAGAATTCGACTTCTTTACGTTCGTCTTCAGTTTGATTGGGAACGTTTATTCGTTTAATCAAATACGGAGCTTCAAGCTGCTGCGCTAGCTTGGCAATAGATAGTATGTCAAATAAGCTGCATAGGGGGAATTAGGAGAACTCATGGCAAATCACTCGCTACCATATTCGCTAAGAACTGTCGCTGACCATGGATCTCGAACAGTAGCTTGACAACTGACCAATCAACAATGGAAATCGCCTATCCCCAACCTGAAACGTAAATTCAGCCTTGCGAGTTGACAACAACCAAGACTGACTCTCTTTCTCGGGAAGATTTTGAACAACTTCACCATTTTCACAAGAAACACAAGAAAAATTAAACATACCTTATCTTCTAAAACGCTCTTTCAGAAAAGGGAATAATAAAGAAGTTTCATAATGTCTAGACTGGTTCTAGAGATATGCATCTGTCAATTACTATGAATTTAACAAGAGATTTAACAAAAACTCTCCGGATTTATATAGAACGCTTATGCTTGTAGCAAACGAACAAACATTAAGCTGCTGCTAATTTAGAAAATGCCCCGATCTGTACAGTGTGCTATTGACCAATACTTTGCAAACAACATCAAGTCGGGGATCAGCAACGCCCCAAAGTAATAGCGCCCTTTACGATAGTAAATACACCATAACCATGTCAGAAAACCTCTAAAAAAAGAGTCTTCTTATAATCTTTATGCTCTGATGTTCTGAGATTTTTGTGTTTAGAGACACCGCCTATGAGGGGCTATCGCTAACAGAGACAGTTATTAAGACGCCAGCAGGAAAATTAAGTTCGAACAAATCAC
>ERZ1740072.287-NODE-287-length-21222-cov-5.999244_pt1 | contig 21222 bp, 23 predicted proteins | sample MGYA00581733_ERZ1740072 | MGnify/ENA primary metagenome ERZ1740072 (study PRJEB43018, sample SAMN04849741) | marine metagenome | isolation source: floating plastic debris | place: Pacific Ocean | collected 2008-08-30 | study: EMG produced TPA metagenomics assembly...
CTTGCTGACTCTGCCTGTGGTCTATCCGGCCGTAATGGCGCTGAACGGGGGGGAGTTCGTATCCGCTGCTGACAGTGCATTTGGCATGTCTGGCCCGATGTGCGCGATCTGGTTCGGGATACTGGTGGTCAAAATGGCCGAGTTTTGCCTGATCACACCCCCCATCGGGCTCAACTGCTTCGTTGTGGCCGGGGTGCGCGATGACCTGACGGTGCAGGACGTGTTCAAGGGCGTAACGCCGTTTTTCATCGCGGACGCGGCCACCATCGCCATGTTGGTGGCTTTCCCGGGTATCGTGCTGTGGTTGCCGTCACTCGCGGGGTAGGGAACCCAAACGCCAGTGGCTGATACTCCCAGACGGTTTCGTGTGTCTGACAGTCGATGCCGAGGCTTTGCCAGTCGTTTCGCAGAGCTCGAGTGTTGGCAAATCGACGGTCATGCCACTATGGTGATTGTGTGTAGACAGGGCAGGGTCAGCCACTGCGTTACTCATTGACCCGCATTTGCCAGAGGTACTGCAACAGCAAGTACATTCGGGGTTAATCAGTCTTTCCGGTTCCGATTTTCGCAAAAGCACTGCCCGCGAAACACGTTCGGAACTGAAGGAAATACCATGAAACACTACCTCCTGTCCGCCGCGAGTGCTCTTTTGATAGCCGGAACAGCGTTCGCAAACGATGGCGTACCGAGTGAAGAGGCCGCCGAAGGCACATTCAAAGCCCCGCCGTTCTCTCCTTACGCAAACCGTACCATTCCAGAGCGTCCGTTGTGGGGTGACTCGCATCTTCACACTGGTCTGTCGCTTGATGCGGGCGCCTTCGGGAATACGCTGTTGCCCGATACAGCGTGGCGATTTGCAAAAGGCGAGCAGGTCATTTCGTCGACCGGGCAGCCGGTCCGGCTAGCGCGCCCGCTCGATTGGATGGTGCTTACGGATCATACGGATCTCATGGGCTTTGCGCCCGACCTGCAAGCGGGCAAGCCGGGTGTTCTGGCTGATCCGAAGGGGCGCGAATGGTACGAGGGGTATTCCAAGGGCGGAGAAGCCGCAGGGCAGTCGGCCTTTGATCTGATCACAAACTTTTCGCAGATGACGTTGCCCGACCTGTTGCTCAAGTCCTACAGCCCTGGGGCGGATGCTTTTGCATTCACCTGGGAGCACATTGTCGATGCCGCAGAGACGCACAATGAACCCGGTGTTTTCACGGCTTTCATTGGCTTTGAATGGACATCCGTGCCCAAGGGTTTCAACTTGCACCGCAATGTGATGCTGCGCGATGGTGGCGTCCGCGCCAAACAGGTTGTTCCACCGACCACCCAACCGCCAATCGGCAGCACTGATCCCAGCACGTTGTACGACTGGCTGGAGATGTACGAAGAGAAAACAGGCGGTCGCGCTGTCGCGTTTTCGCACAATGGCAATCTGTCCAACGGATGGATGTTCCCGACAGATGACACCTATCACGGCGGTAAAGTTGATCAGGAATACGTAGAGCGTCGGGCCAAATGGGAACCGCATTACGAAGTCACCCAGATCAAGGGGGATGGCGAAGCGCACCCCGCGCTCAGCCCGGATGATGAGTTTGCAGATTACGAAAACTGGGATGTCGGAAACCTCGACATCACCGAGCTTAAAACCAAAGAAATGCTCGGGGGCGAATACGCGCGAGAAGCGCTCAAGCTTGGCCTGATGCTGGAAGAAAAGTTTGGCGTAAACCCCTACAAGTTCGGGATGGGCGGAGCCACGGACAGCCACACCTCACTGACAACCGCCGAAGAAGAGAACTTCTTTAGCAAGTCGGTGAGTGTCGAACCGTCGCCAACCCGGATCGAGCACCCCTTCGTCAAAAGCGAGTTGGGCGAAATTCCCGGTCACCTGATGGTCGCATCTGGCTATACCGCCGTTTGGGCAGAAGAGAACACGCGTGCGGCAATTTTCGACGCTTTTAAACGGCGCGAAACCTATGCCACGACCGGGCCACGTATGGGGGTCCGTTTCTTCGGTGGCTGGGAGTTCACCGATGATGATCTGCGCACGCGTATGCCTGCCGAGGCAGGTTACGCGAAAGGCGTGCCAATGGGGGGCGACATGCGTCCGCGCGAAGGTGATGCGGAACCGTCGTTCTTGATTTACGCGCTCAGAGACCCGATCGGGGCAAACCTTGACCGCATCCAAGTGGTCAAAGGCTGGCTCGACACCGAAGGTGAACTTCAGGAAAAAGTCTACGACGTGGCGTGGTCGGGTGACCGCGTAGCCGATGAAGATGGCAAGGTGCCTGCCGTGGGCAACACGGTTGACGTGGAAACCGCCAGTTGGTCCAACACAATAGGGTCATCCGAACTGGCCACGGTATGGACCGACCCTGATTTCGACGCGGCGGAACGCGCCTTCTACTACGTTCGCGTGCTCGAAATTCCGACCCCGCGCTGGGTGCTGTACGACAAAGTGCGCTACGGGATCGAGCTTCCGGAGTTGGCAGAACAAACCCATCAGGAACGCGCCTATACCTCTCCGATCTGGTACACGCCACAGCCCTGATCAAAACTGAGGGGCGAAGCCGACGCTTGTTTCGGCTTTGCCCGGCCGGGGTGGTCGAACAACTGGCATTCCTGTGCCGCTTTTGTGTCGCAGCAGGTTTCTAAATCGAGCGCAGCAGTCGGCAGGTCAGACCGCAACTTGACGGATGCGGTGCTTTGCGTGAACGTCGGCTCATCTTTTTGCCGGCGCCGACCAAGGCGTTTGCTATACGCGATCGATCCTAATCCCGGGTGAGACGTTCCACACAATTCGCGAGATCTAAAACATGCATCCAACAGAGAAGGTCGTCCGCCAGTTCCACGAGTCCTGGGGGATGCGTGATCCTGATCGCGGCGCGGAGATTATCTCGGATGATTGCGATTTCGAAGACATCGCGCGTCTTGAAAAATTGACCGGCAAAGAAGCTTACAAGGACGACTACTATCGATGGCGTGAGGCCTTCCCAGATGGTCTTTGTGAGGTTGAAAACGTCATTGTCAGTCAATGCGGAGAATGGGCGACAGTTGAATTTCGCAACACTGGCATCCACGCGGGTATCCTGCGCTCAAGTCTCGGAGACTTCCCCCCAACCGGTAAAAAAGCCGAGGTGCGGTATTGCTCCGTAATGAAAGTTGTAAACGGAATGGTGGTTGAGGGCCGTGACTACTACGACAGCGCAACGATTGTCCGACAACTCGGGTTGGTTGACTGACACGGCCGTGGCGTCATGACCGCAGCGGATGTCGCTAGCCAGCTGAGACTATCCAAGGAAAGAAAGCGGACTGTCATCTCAAAACTTCGGAGGACCGCTTTCTTTCGCAGATTGGACGTCGCGATGATGTCACCACGACCCGCTTTGAGCCCAAAGCCGCCGTCGATGTGGGGATGCGATTGCAGGCATCGCGCATGGCGTTTTTGTACCTAAGCAAAGTGCTGCAATGACTATGCACTTGGGTCCACGGCGCGGCGTTCCGTCGGACAGCGCACCGATCATGCAAAGTTTCGCTCTCCGTTTGTGGAAAAAGAGCGTTGCTCAACACCAGCCGTTGTTCCTCGTAGAGGCACATGCTGGGGGAGTAAGCAGAACTCTTGTCCTGACGAACGAAAAGTCAGGGTTTTGAGGATAGGTGTTTTGGGTGCGGCGCGCATAGGCGAGCAAAATCAATTGCGATTGTCTGAATTGCAATAGATGACCGTTCGATCCGTGCGATGGCATTGATCATTTGTTGGTCAACTGGCGCATGTGCGCTGCGTCTGCTTAAGGTTCGATCATATCGACCCGCGCACTGTGCCGTCCGCCTTCAAACTCGGCACTTAGGAACGCATCAACGATATCAATTGCCAACGCGTCTCCGACGACGCGTGCGCCAATCGATATCATGTTTGCGTCGTTGTGCTGGCGGATCATGCGGGCTGAAAATGTGTCTGCGCATACGCCGCAACGGATCCCCGCAACCTTGTTTGCGGCCATCATTATGCCCTGACCGGTGCCACATAGGATGATCCCGAGCAGGCAATCGCCGGATGCGACCTGTTGCGCTGCGGCGCGACCGTGTTCCGGGTAGGGGGTGCTTTCGGGCGTTGTCGGGCCGATGTCGACAGCCTCCCAACCAAGGCCAGTGATGTGTTCGGCGATCGCCTGGCGTAGAGGGATGGCGGCGTGGTCGCTGGACAGGACGATACGTTTGTTTGTGCTCATTGTGTGAGGTGTCCCCGGCAGGAAAACTATGGTGTCGAGGTCAGGTAGCAGGGGCTGCTGAAAGAGACCAGCCGTATCGCCCGGTATGCTTTGAAAACGGTGCCAGTGCTTGCGCCTTGATGCTTCCGTTCGGAGGCAGCGTGCGCGTTTGAAAATAGAAAACCTCCTTGTGCAACGGCTATGCCCCGAATGTCCTTCAGGTAGGACTGGAATGACAAAAGACTCTGCAAAACCAAGTTGTGGATAACTATTTAAAGTATAAAAAACATAAATTTATGAGACACATATTATCTGACACATTAGGAGTGGTAGGGCCGGCCGATAAACGGTCCGGGCGATAAAGTGCGGCCTAAAATCGTCTAATTTCTGATCAATTCCGCGCGTCAGCGCGTTGCACTTCAGGCCCGCAGGCGGGCAAGCATTGTGGAGGCGCAGAAAAGGCCAGCTGCCACGCACACAATTGTCGGACCCGTGGGTGTGTCAAACTGGAATGACGCTCCAAGTCCCGCAATCGCTGCTCCGGACCCGATAGCCGCGGTGATCAGCGCCATGGCTTCGGGGGTGCGCGCCAATGGGCGAGCGGCGGCGGGGGGGATGATCAGCAGGGCTCCGATCAGCAATGCGCCCACGGCTTTGATGGCAACTGCCACTGTCAATGCCAACGCGATGGTCAGGACCATTTGTTCGGCGCGAAAGGATATGCCGCTGGCTTGGGCCAGATCAGGGTTGAGCGTTGCAGTCAGCAACCGCTGCCATCGCCATGCCAGCAGGGCGATGACCGCTGCAGCGCCGCCCCAGATCAAGGCCAGATCAAAGACGTTCACCGCAAGGATGTCCCCAAACAGGTAACCCATGAGATCAAGGCGCGCGCCGGACAGGAATGAAACTGCTACCAAACCAATCGCGAGTGCGGAGTGGGCGAGTACGCCCAGCAGCGTGTCTTCGGCGAGTCCGCGTCCCGACAGGTTCTGCACAAGGATCGCCATGATCAACGCCGTGGCCAGCACGCCCAGCATGATCGGACCCTGAAATGCCAGCGACAGCGCGACGCCCAGCAATGCCGCGTGCGCTGTTGCATCCCCGAAATACGCCATACGTCGCCAGACAACAAAACAGCCCAGAGGTGCCGCGGCAAGGGCTGTCCCGATACCTGCAAGGCCCGCGCGTACCAGAAAATCGTCAAGCAATGTCATGTTTGTGTTGGTCTTCGTGGTCGTGGTCGTGGTCGTGGTCGTGATGATGGTGGTGATCGTGCCGGTGGCGATAGATGGCAAAAGCACCGTTGGCACCTGTTCCGAACAGCGCCTGATACTCGGGTGCGTCCTGCACAACTTCTGGAGAGCCTTCGCAACAGACATGCCCGTTGAGGCACAACACGCGGTCGGATGCGGCCATGACCACGTGCAAATCATGGCTGACCATCAAAACAGCGCAATTCAGATGGGTACGTACATGTTCGATCTTGCGATAGAAATCTGCTGCTCCAGGCTGATCCAGCCCTTGCGTCGCCTCATCAAGGATCAGCAGGTCTGGCGACATCAGCAACGCGCGCGCCAACATGACGCGCTGGAATTGCCCACCAGACAGGGTGCGCATCTGTGCCTTGGCCAGGTCGGGCACGCCTGCCTCGGACAAGGCGCGCGCCATGGCGTCGCGGCTGTGGCGATCAGGCAGGCACAAAAAGCGGCTGACCGTCAGAGGCAAAAGCCCATCCATGTGCAGGCTTTGTGGGACATAGCCGATACGCAAACCCCGCATCGTCTCTACTTTGCCGCTAAGAGGTTTGATCGCGCCGACCAACCCTTTGATCAGAGAGGATTTTCCGGATCCATTCGGGCCAACTAGCGTGACAATCTCACCCCGGTCGATGTGCATGTCCACGTCGCGCATGACCGTTTTGCCAGCTTGTTGCAGGGTCAGCCCTGTGGCCGTGATCAGGCGCATGGGGTCTCTGGCTGACACTTGGGACAGAGGCCGAGGGCTTCGATCACGGTGTGACGGATCGTAAACCCTGTGGCACGGGCGACATCGCCAAGCTGGCTTTCCGTTGCGTCCGTTTCCGCCTCGGCCACGGATTTACAGCTGGTGCAGATCAAAAACGCCGGCGCATGGTCAGCGCCAAAATGCGCGCAGGCGATGTATGCGTTCAGTCCTTCGATCTTGTGCGCGAATCCAGCGGCAGTGAGAAAATCGAGAGCGCGGTAGGCGACGGGGGGGGCGGTTCCCAATCCTTCTTTGGCGAGTATTGCAAGCAAGTCATAAGCCCCCAGCGCGCGGTGTTCCGCGAGCAGAATTTCAAGCGACCGGCGCCGGATTGGGGTGAGTTTTAACTTGTTTTCAGCGCAATAGGTCTCCGCTCGCGTCAACGTAGTGCTGACGCATTGGGCGTGGTCGTGAGTGTCAAAACCGATGGCGGCCATGGGCGCTGTATCCAATCTGGAATTCGCGGGTTGATATGTTATACCATAACACTTAGCAAGTCTGGGAATCAGAGTAATAGCAGGGATTGGTCATGAAGTATTTGGGTATCGTTATGGGATGCGCCGCCACCGGCGCTATTGCAGATGTGCCAAAGGTGGCGGTCGACATCGCGCCCGTTCATTCAATTGTGTCTGCGGTGATGGGCGATTTGGGCGCGCCGGATCTGGTTATTCCCGCAGGAGCTTCCCCCCACGACCATGCGCTGCGCCCGTCTGAGGCACGCGCGCTTGATCAGGCCGATGTTGTTGTCTGGATGGGACATGCTCTTGCCCCATGGCTCGAGGGGCCGGTCGACAGTCTAGCCGGCGATGCAACCGTTCTTGAATTGCTCGATCACCCGCAGACACTCCTTTTGGATGTGCGCACAGGGGCCACGTTCGGGGAACACGATCATGGGCATGATGATCACGACGATCACAAAGAGGCTGCTGCCGACGCCCATGATCATGATGACCACGGCGATGAAGAACATGCAGATGCCCACGATCATGATGATCATGGTCATGATGACCACGGTGACGAAGATGTGGCCGCCGGCGGTCATGATCACGATGATCACGACCACGAAGAGCATGCGGACTCCGACGGCCATGACGACCATGACCACGCGTCGCATGACGAAGAAAAACACGCCGACGCCCACGATCACGACGACCACGGTCATGAGGAACATGCCGATGCGGACGGCCATGCGCACGAGGGCGTCGACCCACACGCGTGGCTTGACCCCGAAAACGCGATCATCTGGGCGGGCGCGATTGCAGAGTTGCTGGGTGCGCAAGACCCTGACAACGCAGCGACCTACGCTGCAAACGCCGAGGTTTTCAAAGCGGATATCGAGGCGCTGAAGGGCGAAGTTGCCGCGACTCTCGAACCCATTAAGGGCAAGCCGTTCGTCGTCTTTCACGACGCCTACCACTACTTCGAAGAGCGGTTCGAAATTGAAGCTGCTGGCGCCATCTCTGCGAGCGATGCGGTGTCACCCAGTGCGGCACGTGTGGCCGAGTTGCGTGAAACGATCGCCGAGCTTGAGGCCGTTTGCGCGCTCACGGAGCCGCAGTACAATCCTGGCATCCTCAATGCGATAGGTACCACGGAGTTGGGTGAGATAGACCCTATTGGTGTAAATCTTGACCTTGGCGCAGGGCTTTATCGCGATCTGATCGCCAACATGGCGACATCCTTGTCGACCTGTTTGACGCCGCCCGCTTAAGCCACGGACAGGCCGCGCATCTGCCCCAGCAACCCGGGTATCTTTTCCTTGAACCGGAAAAAACCGTGGGTTGCGTGGGGCCATGCGTGACTGTCATAACTGCGTCGGATCATCCGAACAGGTGGCGCACCGGGGGTCTTGGAAGCCGCATTCAACAGATCGGCGACCGGGCCAACGGGCGCGTAGGGCGTAACGATCTGGTCAAGGCCCGCGTCCTGCGCCCATGATACCAGCGCCTCTGCGCTGCATTGGGGCCTCGCAATCGTGCCCAGCCTTGCGCCAAACCGTGTTTCTGTGTCCTGCGCCGCATGGTGGGCAAATGCGCTGACATGCGGGGCCACTGTCAGCGGCGACAGACCATCCCGCGCCTTGATGCAGGCTGTTGCAATGGGCGCGATGCCTGCATCGAGGATAAAGCCGGGGCTCAGGTCATCGTCGTGCAAGATCAGCCCTGTGCGCGCGGACGGGATCGGCAATGCGGCGTCGGGCAGGGGGGTGATCGGCGGGTTGGGCGGACCCTCCAGCGCAATGGCCTCGCCTGCCAGTTGCCATTTGGGGGCAAACCGCCCTTCGGTGTATTTCGAGATGTTGGACGTGCGCGCCAGATAGGTTTTGCCGGGCGTCTGAATGCCCGCCACCCAGCGCCAGCCAAGTGTGTTGCTGGCCGGATCACCGTCCAGCAGATGGCGCAGGAAGAAATCTGCGCCCAACTCCCATGGCAATCGCAGGGTAAATATCCAGATCGAGGCAAACCACATTCGTGCGTGATTGTGCAGATATCCCGTTTCAACCAGTTCCTGCGCCCACGCGTTGAAGCAATCGATTTCGGTTTGCCCCAAACAGGCCGCTTCCCATCGATCCCGCAGCCCCGATTGCGTGTGTACGTCGTCAAGGCGGTGTTTCAGAGCGGTGTGATAATGCGTCCAAACCGATGGGCGCATCTCCAGCCAGCCTTTCCAATAGGTGCGCCAGAACACTTCCTGCACAAACTTTTCCGCCGCTGATGCACTGTGACGGCCAAGGACGGCCCGTAACACGTCTTCTTCGGTTAAAACGCGGGCGCGCAGGTAGGGTGACAAGGTTGACACGCCATCGTGCCCATCACGCCCCAAATCGTAATTGCGTCGCGCCGCATAGTCGCGTCCGGCTTTGGGGACAAAGGCCTGCAACCGCTCAAGGGCTGCGGTGCGGGTCGGGGGAAATCGGGTTAGTGCTTCGTTCATGTCGGGCCAGCTAGCAGCGACGAAACCCACTTCAAGGCGCGGGGTGCCCTTGCAGCCCCTGAATGGCGATACTAAGACTCAGGTAAGATGTTTGCGGGTATGGTCTCGCGACACTTTGACGAGGCAGAACCTATGCGCGATCCCATCGACCAATACGCCCATATCCAGAACAACCTTGTACCCATGGTGGTTGAGCAGACCAGCCGGGGCGAGCGGGCCTATGATATCTTCTCCCGCCTGCTGAAAGAGCGGATCATTTTCATCAACGGCCCGATTCATTCCGGGATGAGCCATCTTGTCGTGGCGCAGTTGCTGCACCTTGAGGCGGAAAACCCGTCCAAGGAAATCAGCATGTACGTGAACTCGCCCGGTGGTGAGGTGACGGCAGGATTTTCGATCTATTATACGATGCAGTACATCAAACCCAAAGTGTCGACGCTGATTTGCGGCATGGCCGCGTCTATGGGGTCCGTCATTGCAATCGGGGGCGAGCCAGGGATGCGCTTTTCCCTGCCCAATTCCGAAGTGATGGTGCACCAGCCCTCTGGTGGCTCGCAAGGTATGGCCAGCGACATCCTGATTTCAGCCCGCCATATCGAGCGCACACGCGAGCGGTTCTATCAGCTATATGTCAGCCACACGGGCCAGGATTATGAAGCCGTCCAGAAGGCACTGGATCGTGACACCTGGATGACCCCGGAAGAGGCCAAAGAATGGGGCCATTTCTACTAAATTGTGGAAAACCGCAGCAAAGACGACGACGAAAGTTAACGCCCGTGCCTGCCTGATGGGCATGCCTTGGGCAGGCGCGACATTTTGATGCTACACAAGGCCGCCATCACCGAAAAAGGCGATTGTGGACCTCGCAGGGCTGGCCTAAGCTGACACCCGCGGGGCACGATCCGGATGGCAATTCCGGTGATTAAGACGACGGCAGCTGCCGGGAAGGACGCGACATGGCCACGAATTCAAGCGGCGACAGCAAAAACACGCTTTATTGCAGCTTTTGCGGCAAAAGCCAGCATGAGGTGCGCAAGCTGATCGCAGGCCCAACGGTGTTCATTTGCGATGAGTGCGTCGAGTTGTGCATGGACATTATCCGCGAAGAGACAAAGGCGTCCGGCCTGAAGTCGACCGACGGCGTGCCGACCCCCCGCGACATTTGTGGTGTTCTTGATGACTATGTGATCGGGCAGGCGACAGCCAAACGCGTGTTGTCCGTGGCCGTGCATAACCACTACAAACGCCTGAACCACGCCCAGAAGGGCGGGGACATAGAACTGGCCAAATCCAACATCCTGCTGATCGGCCCAACGGGTTGCGGTAAGACGCTGCTGGCCCAAACGCTGGCGCGCATTCTGGATGTGCCCTTCACCATGGCGGATGCGACCACGCTGACCGAAGCGGGTTATGTCGGGGAGGATGTCGAGAACATTATCCTGAAGCTTCTTCAATCGTCCGAGTATAACGTCGAGCGCGCGCAACGCGGGATCGTCTATATTGACGAAGTTGACAAGATTACCCGCAAGTCGGAAAATCCATCCATCACTCGCGATGTATCGGGCGAAGGTGTGCAGCAAGCCTTGTTGAAGCTGATGGAAGGCACAGTAGCCTCCGTCCCGCCACAGGGCGGGCGCAAGCATCCGCAACAAGAATTCCTGCAAGTGGACACAACCAACATTCTCTTTATCTGCGGTGGCGCCTTTGCGGGCCTCGATAAGATCATTGCGCAGCGCGGCAAGGGCTCGGCCATGGGCTTTGGCGCGGACGTGCGGGACAACGATGCGCGTGGCGTGGGTGAGATCTTCACCGAGCTTGAGCCTGAAGATCTTCTGAAGTTTGGTCTGATCCCTGAATTTGTTGGTCGTTTGCCAGTGCTTGCGACCCTTGAGGATCTGGATGAGGACGCGCTGGTTACAATCCTGACCGAGCCAAAGAACGCACTGGTCAAACAATACCAGCGTCTGTTTGAGCTTGAGGACACGCAACTGACCTTCACGGACGATGCCCTTTCCGCGATCGCCAAACGCGCCATCGAGCGCAAGACGGGCGCGCGCGGGCTGAGGTCGATCCTTGAAGATATCCTGCTGGACACGATGTTCGACCTTCCGGGAATGGATTCGGTTTCCGAAGTCGTCGTAAACGAAGAGGCGGTGACCTCGGATGCGGCACCGCTGATGATCCACGGGGATTCCGAGAAAGAGCCAGCAACGGCGGGCTGAGCGTAGCCTTTAAATTTACGAGGAAACGCAGGCTTCGGCCTGCTTTTCTTTTGCCAAATGAAGAAACTTAGCCTTTGGGGTAAGTTTTTGATTGTCAGAACCATTTTTCTGCGTTAGTTAGCCATATGGCTAATAAACCTCAAGATAACTTGTCCCCCTTGTTTGCGGCTCTCGCAGACCCGACACGGCGTGCGGTGATCAAAGCTCTCAGCTCCGGACCGCGCCCAGTGTCGCAATTGGCTGAAACACACGACATGGCCCTGCCCAGTTTTCTTAAGCACATCGACAAACTGGAACGGGCAGGGGTTATCGCGACGCACAAATCAGGCCGGGTACGGACCTGCCATTTGCATGCCGACGCCCTCGCACCCGCACAAGACTGGCTTGCCCAAGAGGCGAAACGGTGGGGCGGGGCGCTGGATCGGTTGTCGGATCATCTTGATGCCGTCAAACAGGAGAAAAAAATATGACCACCCAGCTTGGCACCCTCGAATTCACCCGCACCCTTGGGTCTGACCCCGCGCGTGTGTTTACTGCACTAACCAACCAGGCAGACCGTATGGCGTGGGGACCCCCGGATGCGGACAGCGTTGTAGTTATTGAGGATCAGCCTGACCCCGCACCGGGTGTGCGCGAAACGGCGCGCGTCGGGCCACGCGACAACCCTTATGTTGATGTTGCAACCGACTGGATCGTCATGGAAGCACCTTCGCGCCTGATCTATACCGAAACCCTGTCGGCAGAAGGCGAAACGCTGGGCTGCAGCCTTGCCACATTCGAATTGTCGCCCGAAGGCACCGGCACAGCCATGCAGGCCAGCATTCAATTCGTCAGCTTTGTCGGAGCTGAGATGACGGCTGAGATGGAAGCCGGCTGGACCCATGCTATGGACAGCTTGGCCAGGCACGTCTAACGACCCAGATCGCAAGCCATTGACCTTTGCCACGCTCTTGTGCCCGATGCGCGCATGATCCTGTGCAGTAAGGAACCGCGCCCATGACCATCACACGCATCCACTCCGGCGGAGAATTTGAACCTAAAATCGGTTATTGTCGCGCTGTCGTGGCAAATGGCTGGGTCCATGTGGCGGGCACCGTCGGGCATGGCACGACGGCCATGGAGCAATGCGCCTCCGCTCTGGAAATCATCGGCAATGCGCTGAGCGAGGCGGGCACGGACTTTGCCCACGTGGTGCGCGTCACCTACATGCTGTCGGATCGCAGTGAATTTCCGCCCTGCTGGCCCATGCTGCGCGACGCCTTTGGCGATAACCCGCCTGCGACAACGATGATAGAATGCGGGCTGATCACGCCCGAAGACCGCATCGAGATCGAAGTGACGGCGGTTCTGCCGACCTGAGGTGCTGTGTCCTCTGGACGGCAGCGCGGCAATGCGGCATAGACGAATGCAATCATCGGAGGCAGACAATGGGTATTCTGAACACTTTATTGCGGGCTGTGACCTGGTGGGACGGCCAGACGCTGAACACGCAATTGTTCACGTGGCGCAAGGGCATAAAGGTTGGTGACGACGCGCAGGGCAACGTGTTCTACAAGAACGCCGATGACAGCAAACGTTGGGTCATCTTCAACGGTGAGGCCGAGGCAAGCCGCGTTGATCCCGAATGGCACGGCTGGCTGCACCGCACATGGGACGAACCGCCCACTGACAAGCCGCTCAAACGCAAGGATTGGGAAAAGCCGCATCAGCCCAACCTGACTGGGACGGCGATGGCCTATGCACCTGCCGGATCCATCCGGCGCGCCGAACCAGCGGACCGGGCCGATTACGAAGCCTGGTCGCCCGAGTAAGTCAGGCCAACGCATGGCAGAAAACACCACCGAAGTCCTTGTTGGCGGCGTCGTTCTTGCGGCAGCCATCGGGTTTGCTGTCTACGGCGCGCAAGTGGCCGGTCTTGGCAGCACGGGCAGCGACACATACCCTCTTGCCGCCAGCTTTCGCAGCCTGGAGGGCGTGAATGTCGGCACTGATGTGCGCCTTGCGGGGGTCAAGATCGGAACCGTCACCGATGTCGACCTGAACCCTGACACATACCGTGCCGACACCATCGTGACGTTGCGCAGCGCGACCCAAGTGCCAGACGACAGCGCCATCATCATTAGTTCCGAGGGCCTGCTGGGTGGCAATTTCGTAGAGATCGTGCCCGGTGGCTCGCCGTTCTACTTCGCGCCCGGTGACGAGATTACGGACACCCAAGGGGCCGTCAGTCTGATTTCTCTACTGCTGAAGTTCGTGTCAGGTGGGGACAGCCCATGATCCGCGCTGCGTTGGCGGTCTTTCTTTTGCTTGCCGGTCCGCTCGCGGCGCAAGAAGAGACCCAAAGCGCCTCTGGGGCTGTGTTGCGCGGCCTCGACAAATTGAACGGCAAAGTGGTGGACATCGAACTGCCCGCCGGGCGGACAGTTCGGTTTGATCGCCTGACCATAACGCTGACTGAATGCCGTTACCCTGCCGGCAATCCGGCAGGCAACGCCTATGCCGGCCTGCAAATCACCGAAGAAGGGCGCGAAGGCGTTGTCTTTTCCGGCTGGATGGTGGCGTCCGCACCCGCCCTTAGTGCAATGGAACATGCGCGCTACGACGTTTGGGTCATGCGCTGCACAACCTCCTGAAGGGATGCGGGCGGCACGGACCCAAACGCGCCATCCAACGTCAAAGCTTCGGCGAGCCGTGACTGATACTGGGCACGGGTGATTTCCATGGCCCCGAGGCTCGACAGATGCGGTGTCAGAAACTGCGTGTCAAACAGGACGAAGCCAGTTTGCATCAAATGATCGACAGCTGCAGCAAGCGCCATTTTGGACGCGTTTGTTGCCCGTGAAAACATGCTTTCGCCGAAAAACGCGCCACCCAAAGTGACACCGTAAACGCCCCCGACCAGTCGGCTCGCGTCCCAGATTTCGATGGAATGCGCATGACCTTTCCGATGCAGGTCGCTGTAAAGGTTGTATATTTCCGTGTTGATCCAGGTATCGGCCCGGTCGGCACATCCATCTACGACCCCTATAAAGTCAGAGTTCAAATGCACCGTCCAGTCACTGCGGCGCATTGCCCGCGCCAATGACCGTGAGAGGTGAAAACCATCCAGAGGCAACACCCCGCGCAGGCGTGGGTCGACCCAGAAAATATCCGGATCGTCGCGTGATTCAGCCATTGGAAAGATGCCAGAAGCATATCCGTGCAACAACAGGTCAGGCGTCAACGCGCTGTCTGTCATGAGACCTCATATCCACTTGGGGTGCGTCAATGGCCCAGATGATAGGGGCCAATGGCCGGTGAACCAACCCTGTCAAAAGCGCGCGGTGGGCGCCTTATCCGATATGGCTTTCAAGCCAGTGTTCAAGCCAGTGAATGTTGTAATTGCCCGTGTGGATGTCCTGTTCTGCCAGCAATTCGTTGAACAACGGCACGGTGGTATCCACACCATCGATGATCAATTCTCCCAAGGCGCGGTGCAGCCGGGCCAAGGCTTCGGGACGATCACGCCCGTGCACGATCAGCTTGCCGATCAGACTGTCGTAATAGGGCGGAATGGAATAGCCATCATAAAGAGCAGAATCCATCCTCACACCCAAACCTCCGGGCGCGTGATACTGCGTGATACGCCCCGGTGAAGGCGAGAAATTCGGCAGTTTTTCTGCGTTCAAACGGACTTCAATCGAGTGGCCGTTGATTTCCAGTGCGTCCTGATGGAAGGACATGTCCATGCCCGATGCCACGCGGATCTGTTCGCGCACCAGATCGACGCCGAAAATGGCCTCGGTCACTGGATGTTCGACCTGCAGGCGCGTATTCATCTCAATGAAAAAGAACTCGCCCTTTTCGTAGAGGAACTCGATCGTGCCGGCGCCAATATAGTTGATCTTGGCAACGGCGTCGGCGCATACCTTGCCGATCTTGGCGCGCTCTTCTGAACTGATGGCTGGTCCGGGTGCTTCTTCGAAGACCTTCTGGTGGCGACGTTGTAGCGAACAGTCTCGCTCGCCCAGATGCACGGCGCGCCCCTTGCCATCGCCAAACACCTGGATTTCGATATGGCGCGGCGTGGTCAGGTATTTCTCGATATAGACTTCATCATTGCCAAAGGCGGCTTTGCCCTCGGCCCGCGCGGTCATGAACGCGCTTTCCATGTCCGCCGCCGTCTCGGCGACTTTCATACCGCGACCGCCGCCGCCTGCGGTGGCCTTGATGATGACAGGGTACCCCATGTCTTCACCAAGCTTTTTGGCTTCATCCAAGGTTGCCACTCCGCCGTCTGACCCCGGCACACATGGTACGCCAAGCGCCTTCATCGTGTCCTTGGCGGTGATCTTGTCGCCCATGACGCGGATGTGTTCGGCGGTGGGCCCGATGAATGTCAGGCCGTGGTCCTCGACGATCTGCACAAACTGCGCGTTTTCGCTGAGAAATCCGTAACCGGGGTGAATCGCCTCGGCGCCGGTGATTTCACAGGCCGAGATGATCGCCGGAAAGGACAGGTAGGATTGAGTCGAAGAGGGCGGGCCGATGCAAACGGATTCGTCTGCCATACGCACATGCATCGCATCCGCGTCGGCAGTGGAGTGCACAGCAACCGATTGGATGCCCATTTCGCGCGCGGCACGAATGACGCGCAGCGCAATTTCGCCCCGGTTGGCAATCAGGATTTTGTTGAACATAAGGCCCCCCGCTATTCGAGGATGACCAGAGGCGCGCCAAACTCGACCGCGGCCCCGTCGTCCACAAGGATGCGTTTGACGGTGCCTGCGCGCGGGGCAGGGATGTGGTTCATGGTTTTCATCGCCTCAACGATCAGCAATGTGTCGCCTTCAGAAACCTTTTGGCCGACCTTGATGAATTCTGGTGCGCCGGGTTCTGCCTGCAAATAGACCGTACCGACCATGGGGGAGGCGACGGCACCGGGGTCATCGGCCGGGTCGGCGGCGGCTGCGGGTGCTGGCGTTGCTGTTTGGCTGGCAGCGGCGGGTGCGGGCGCGCTTGGGGCTGCAACTGCGGGGGCGGGCATGGTTTGGACTGAAACCTGCTGACCATTGTGGCGCGAGACGCGCACGTTCAGGCTGTCATCTTCGCCATATTCACGCTTCACCTGCACTTCGGTCAAATCGTTTTCGCGCAGCAGCTCTGCCAAGGCCTGAATAAAGGCGACGTCGGCGTCCTGATTTTTTTTGCTCATTTTTGTCCTCAAGCCTTTGGCATAGACATCGGTCGCCCGTGCCACACAGTGCTGCGTGTATAGCGGGCGATTGAGGCAGTGAAAAGCGCCCTTGGTGACCTCGGGTCAGGACGCGGCCAGTGTGGATGCAGTCGCAGCGTGGGCAGGGGGGTGAAATGGCAAAAGCGAAGCCCGAGGGCCCCGCTTTGCTAGGTTTTTTAAACTCTCTGAAGGCGTGTCAGATGGCGAGGTATTCAGCGCGCAACTCTTCGTTTTCGAGGACTTCGGAAGCGGAGCCGTCAAAGACGATGCCCCCTGTGTCGAGAATCACGGCTCTGTCGGCCAGTTGCAGCGCACGCACGGCGTTCTGTTCCACAAGGATCGTCGTGATCCCCTGTTCCTTGATGATGGCAAGGGTCTTTTCGATCTCGTCCACGATCACGGGGGCCAGACCCTCGTATGGTTCATCCAGCAAAAGCACCTTGATGTCGCGGGCAAGGGCACGGGCAATGGCCAGCATCTGTTGCTCGCCGCCCGACAAAGTCGTGCCTTCTTGAGTGCGGCGTTCGCCCAGACGCGGAAACAGTTGGTAGAGCCGCTCGATGGACCAGCCGATGGGCGGTGCAATCTGGGCCAGTTTCAGGTTTTCCTCAACCGTAAGACCAGGAATGATCCGACGGTCTTCGGGCACAAGGCCCAGACCCGCCTGAGAGGCCTCGTGGCTGGACATTTTGTGGAGCGGCTGGTGGTCCAGCCAAATCTCGCCGTGGGTCACTTGCGGGTCACCAATGCGGGCAATCGAGCGCAGAGTCGACGTTTTGCCAGCTCCGTTGCGTCCAAGAAGGGCAAGGATTTCGCCCTCGTGCACATTAAACGTGATGCCTTGTACGATGTAGCTTTCGCCGTAATAGGCGTGCATGTCCCAAACGGACAAAAAGGCCGGGGCGGTCTGGGCGTGGCTGACGCCTTTGGAAAAGTCTGGTTTGACGTTCATGACTCAGTCCTTGTTCATGCCGGTACTGACGGGCAGATGTCCCATCCTGCGGCGGAGTAGGGGGGGATGGGCGTTTTGCCCATCTATGCGGCGTCCTGTGTTTCGCCCAGATAGGCTTCGCGCACTTTGGGGTGACCCTTGATCTTGTCGGGCGTGTCTTCGACCAGTGGTGTGCCTTGCGCCAGCACCGTGATCCGTTCGGCCAGAGAGAACACCACGTGCATGTCGTGTTCGATGATTGCGATCGTAATGTCGCGCTCGTCCTTGATCTGTTTGAGCAGGTCGATCGTGTTGTTGGTGTCGGCCCGTGCCATACCTGCGGTCGGTTCGTCGAGTAGCAGCAGGCGTGGCTCTTGTGCCAGACACATGCCGATTTCCAGACGACGCTTGTTGCCGCGTGACATGGTTGCAGCATTGTCATGGCGCGCATCGGCCATGCCCATTTCTTCCAGCATTTGCTCGGCCCGCTGCATTATCTCACGATCCTTCAGCATGTCGCGGAATGCGTTGGGCGTGAACGCCCCGTCGCGCTTGGCAAAACAGGGGATCATCATGTTCTCCATCACGCTCAGATCGCCAAAGATCTCAGGGGTCTGGAACACACGGGAAATGCCCATCTGGTTGATTTCATAGGGCTTGCGCCCCAGCACCGATTTGCCATCAAACATGACCGACCCGGTGTCCGGGATCAGCTTGCCCACAAGGCAGTTCAGCAGCGTGGACTTGCCCGCCCCGTTGGGGCCAATGATGGCGTGGCAGGAATTTTCCGCCACGCTCAGGTTCACGTCCCCCAGCGCTTGCAGACCGCCAAACCGTTTACCCACGTTCTTGATGTCGAGAATACCCATGTGTCAGGCTCCTTATTCCGCAGGTGTGGTTTTGCCGTCAGGCGTGTCTGTGGTCGGCTTCTTGCGCTTGAACATACGGGCAATCCGCTGTCCGCCCTCAACAAGGCCGCCGGGCAGAAAGATCACCACAGCCATAAAGATCAGGCCAAGCGTCAGGTGCCAGCCCTTGCCGATGAAGGGGTAGATCAAGGTGATCACAAAGTCTTCAAGCCCATCGGGCAGGAAGGCAAACCACTGGTGCAGGATGTCCGAGTTGATCTTGGACAGGATGTTTTCCATGTACTTGATCGCACCCGCGCCCAGCACCGGGCCGATCAGCGTGCCGACGCCGCCGAGAATGGTCATCAGAACCACCTCGCCGGAGGCTGTCCAGAACATCCGCTCAGGACCGGCCAGTGGGTCCATGGATGCCATCAGCCCACCGGCAAGCCCGGCATACATCCCCGACACCACGAAGGCGGTGAGCATATAGGGTTTGGCATTCAGGCCAGTATAGTTCAGACGTTGCTGGTTTGACTTGATCGCCCTGAGCATCATCCCGAACGGAGATCGGAAAATCCGGATCGACAGATAGAAAGACAGCAGCATGATCAAAGCGGCAAAGTAGTAACCCGCCGAGAACGTGAACACCCAGTCCCCTACGTTCAGCTCTGCAGCACTGCGCATCTCAAGCCCAAACAGGTTTGGCACCGGGATGTTCCCCGCACCAGCGGTTTGTTCCCCGAAAATCCGTGGATCCTCCAGCGTGAGTTGCAGACCGGTTTCCCCACCCGTCAGGCCCTTTTGCAAGAGGCCCTGACGATCGGGTCCGTCCATGTCCGTCGCCAGCACGGAATATGCCAGCGAATAGGACATCATCGCAAAGGCCAGCGTCAGGATGGAGAAGTAGATGCCAGAGCGCCGCAAGCTGATGTAGCCGATCAGCACTGCGAACAGGCCCGACATCACAAGTGAAAGTCCCAGAGCGGGCAACACGTTCATCCCGAACAGTTTGAACATCCACATCGCGGCATAAGACCCCACGCCAAGGAAGGCAGCGTGGCCAAAGCTGAGATATCCAGTGAGGCCAAACAGGATGTTAAAGCCGATGGCAAACACCCCAAAGATCACGAAGCGTTGCATGAGGTCCGGGTAGCCCGCATTGAACTGTGCCATCGCCGATCCTTCGGGGAAGGGGTTCAGCAAGAACGGCGCCAGCATGGTCAGCGCTGCAACAAAGAGCAGCAGATAGGTGTCTTTTTTGTCTAGTCCAAGCATGGCTGATTAGTCCTCCATCACGCCTTTGCGGCCCATAAGGCCCCGGGGGCGGGTGAGCAGAATGATGATTGCGACCAGATAGATGATGATCTGGTTGATGCCGGGCATGATATCGAGAACCACGCGCATGGACGCAAAGCTTTCCACGATACCAAGCAGGAAGCCCGCGAGCACCGCGCCGGGCAAAGAGCCCATGCCACCGACGACCACCACAACAAAGCTGAGAACCAGAAAGTCCATGCCCATGTGATAGTTGGGTGAGTTGATTGGGGTGTACATGACCCCCGCCAACCCCGCGACGGCTGCCGCAATTCCGAACATTAAGGTAAAGCGCTTGTCGATGTTGATGCCCAACAACTGCACTGTTTCGCGGTCCGCCATGCCGGCCCGGACCACCATCCCGAAGGTGGTGAACTGGAGGAAGGCAAAGACCCCGCCGATGATGATCGCGGCAAAGATGAAGTAGATGATCCGCCAGTAAGGATAGATGATCTGTCCCGGATCAAAGCCCATGAGTGCGCCGAAATCGAACGAACCGGTAAAAGCGGACGGTGCGGGCGTAGGGATCGGGTTGGCACCGTAGTAATACTTGATGATTTCCTGCAAAACGATGGCAAGGCCAAAGGTCACAAGGATCTGGTCCGCATGCGGGCGATGGTAGAAATGCTTGATCAGGCCGCGTTCCATAAGAACGCCGATGCCGATCATCACCGGAATGGCGAACAGGATCGACAGCGGCACCGCCCAATCAATGATCGCATCCCCGGTGGCCTGGCCAAACCAGTCATAGACATATGGCACCTCCACCTTGAGGGGGTTGCCAAGGAAGTCGGTCTGCGTGTCGTCCACAATCGTGTGGCTGGCCGAGATGATCCGGCTCAGCGTGACGGCACAGAACGCACCAATCATGAACAGCGCCCCGTGGGCAAAGTTCACCACGCCCAGCGTGCCGAAAATAAGGGTGAGCCCCAGCGCAATCAGCGCATAGGCAGAGCCCTTGTCGAGCCCGTTTAGGATTTGAAGGATGATCGCTTCCATCGGCCTAACCTTTGGTTGGAACGTTTCATGCCGCGCGAGGCCTGTGGCTCGGGCAGGGTAGGGTGGGCAATTTGCCCACCCTTATGGCTTGGATGTGCGCTTAGGCGCCTGGGTTACATGTGCCCAGATCGCCACCAAAGATGGACGCATCATATGTCACCTGGCTGACAGGTGTGATTTCGACGATCTCAAGAAGGTCGAACTCGGATGTCGGGTTCTCTTTACCCTTCACAACCAGCACGTCTTTGAAGCACTGGTGATCTTCGCCACGGTACAGCGTCTTGCCGTTGCCCATGCCGTCGAATTCGAAGTCTTTGAGCGCTTCGCCAACCGCACATGGGTTGAACGACCCGGCGCGTTCCACGGCATCCGCATAGAGCAGGGCCTGAACGTAGCATGTGTGCGCCGCCTGGCTGGGTGGGAAGCCGTACTTGGTGCCAAAGGACTGAACGAACTGCTTGGAGCCTTCGTCCTGCAGCGACCAGTGCCAGTTGGTGGACCCAAAGATCCCCTTCACGTTGGCGCCCGCACCCTTCGCCATCAGGCGCGAGTAGAG
>ERZ1740072.288-NODE-288-length-21218-cov-9.178141_pt1 | contig 21218 bp, 13 predicted proteins | sample MGYA00581733_ERZ1740072 | MGnify/ENA primary metagenome ERZ1740072 (study PRJEB43018, sample SAMN04849741) | marine metagenome | isolation source: floating plastic debris | place: Pacific Ocean | collected 2008-08-30 | study: EMG produced TPA metagenomics assembly...
TGCTTATTGATACCTACCTCAAACCTTGTTCGCATCCCGGATTAAAGAGTTACCCTGAATCTTTTTAGGGATATACCAACTTTGGGAAATCTAGGCTAGATGGGCTCGTCAAACATAACACGTGCTTCGAACTTTCCCAAAGCTACGCTGTTATAGCCACCAGCGTATGTATCCGTTAGTGGTACGTCAGGTTAGCTGTTGCAGTTTAAGGTGTTCAAGGATATATATTGTCCTAACTAACCTGAAAGAAGCTATATACCCTTAATTCTGGATCTAGCCAAACTATGTTGAGCTGCCAACAAAGTGAGATTTTAATTGTTGATGATGTGCCGACTAATATTAAGCTTCTCTATGATTTTTTAGTCCAGTCTAACTATAAGGTTTCAGTTGCAAAAAACGCTGAAGGTGTTTTTAAGAAACTAGAAAAAATTATACCAGATCTAATTTTGCTGGACGTGATGATGCCAGGAATGAATGGGTTTGATGTTTGTCAGAAGTTAAAAAAATGTTCTCAAACTAAAGATATTCCTATCATTTTCATGACGGCATTAACCGATGATTTAGATAAGGTTAAGGGACTTAGTATAGGTGCTGTGGACTATATTACTAAGCCCATTCATACGGATGAGGTGCTGGCACGAATTAAAGTTCATCTGACATTGCGTCACACACAGACACGTCTGCTGAACGAAATTAATGAACGAAAACAGACAGAAGCAGAACTCCATCAGGCATTAGCTGAACTGCAGCGGGCTCAAGTTCAGCTAGTACAAAACGAAAAAATGTCGAGTTTGGGACAGCTTGTCGCTGGTGTTGCTCATGAAATTAATAATCCAGTAAATTTTATCTACGGAAATCTTCCTTATGTAGATAGCTATGTGAAAGAGTTATTGGATGTCATTTCTCTTTATAGAAAAAGTTTTCCTAATCCGCCCAAGAAAATTTTAGATAAGATCGCTGAGATTGAGCTTGATTATCTCGAAAAAGATCTACTTAAAATTCTTAAGTCAATGTTTAGCGGCACCGATCGGATTCGCGAAATCGTTCTTTCTCTACGTAACTTTTCACGACTCCATGAAGCAGAAACTAAACTAGTTGATATCCATGAAGGTCTTGATAGTACTCTGACAATTTTACAGGGTAGCCTGAGACGAAAAGACAGCCGTCCTGATATTCAAGTAATTAAGAACTATGGCTCACTGCCATTAATTTCTTGCTATCCTGGACAGCTTAACCAGGTATTTATGAATTTATTGAGCAATGCAATTGAAGCTTTAAATGAGCGTGACGCTGCTCGAACGCTAGCTGAAACTAAAGCAGATCCCAGTATTATTAGAGTCTCAACAGCAGTTAGAGACAGTCTGTTGAGAATTCAAATCATGGACAATGGTCCAGGCATTCCTGAAGAGGTGCGATCGCAAATTTTTAATCTCTTTTTTACAACAAAGGATATTGGTAAAGGAACAGGAATGGGCCTTTCTATCAGCTATAAAATCATTACTGAAACCCACCGAGGAAAAATCTGGTGTGAGCCTGGTGCAGAGCAGCAAGGTACCCAATTTTGCATCGAAATCCCCATATCGTCTGCTAAAGTCGGACTGCTGCCAAATTAAGCAAGTATCTATACAGTGTTAGCCCTGTTAGCGATATCCTGCTAACATCTGCAATAGCCTAAATTAAAAAATTGGGTATTGTCGCTCCCTCTATTTACATCTACTCAGTATTGGTTGGAGGCCATATGGGGACTTGGATCAAGGAAACTGACAAAGCCGTTTACCTGATGGAGGGGGGGTACTATCGTCAGAAAATCGATAAGTCTCCACGTCAAGGGGAAATAGCTGGTGAAACCTTCTTTCGAACCCAGCGTCTCAAAGAATGGCTTAACAGTGACGACGCTCCTGGTTTTTTCCTAGTCTCGGTAAGAACAGAGAGTGATGAACCTGAGCCTTTACCCCAACCGCCAGCTCAAACTCTTAAAATTACGAAGGCTCCCAAGCAAGTCAAGATATACCACCCTTATCAGCTGGCTGGTACTACCAGCGATGACCTCGTTAGTAAACCTGTTAGCCTGTACGTTGATAACAGCCCTAGGCCGATCGCCACAACGACCGTCAATGCCAATAAACAGTGGGCTTTTCAATCTGTCTTTTTAGCGGTTCCCAAACCTCAGCTACGTCGCCTTAAGGTTGTTGCCGGTAACGCTACCGATATCGCCTCGCTAACCCTAACTCCGTATATTGAAAAACATCCAGGACCGCAAAAATTAGCCTTGGGGGCTAGTGTTGGAGCCAACGGGACCAACCGACCCAGCGATGTCAAACTGATAAAAGATCGGCTGATAGCCCTTGGGTACAACTTTGCTGCCGGCAACTTTGCTAACCTAATACAAGCTATTCGACTATTTCAGTCGGCTATTCTAGGAACCACGACCCTACTGGGTGACGGGCGAGTAGACGTCGGGGGGCGAACCCAGCGATTTTTAGAAGCCACGAATGCGCCCAAATGGATGCGAATGCCAGGACAGGGAGTTGGATTTTACAATGTTGAAGTTTTAGACCAGCCAGGAGATAGCCATGACTATGGTATCGACTGGATTAGCAATGTTATTCGAGCAGCCGGAATTCACTACGAGCTAGCCTACCGTAAAAATCGTTCGAATATTGCGCCCATAGCCGTTAACGATGTGAGCTTGCCCAGAGGCGGAAGAACACCAGACCACTCCGGACACCAAAGTGGTAACGCTGGCGATGTGGTACTTCCTCGAAAAGGTGGAAAGTTTGGCGGAACGCGATGGACAAACTCAAACTACGATCGCGATGCAACTGAAGCTATCCTGAACGCTCTAAGAGCCCAGCCTTGGGTTGATAAAGAAACCCTGTATTTCAACGATCCTGTATTGAGAAACAAACAGCTATGCCGATGGGCTACCGGCCATGACGACCATATCCATTTTGAAGTTAACGTACCTCCCCAAATCTAGTTGACCTGGCTAGCTATGGGTGAGCTGTCCTGTTTTTTGCTGCAGTAGAGCCTGTAAGTCGAGTTGTAAAAAGGTGCGCTGACTTTGCTGTTCGGTAGCCACACCGACATGGCTAATCCAAGGAGTCTGAGGTGTAAAACGCTCGGTGAGTGACACAGGTTTTAAGACTGTGGGCAATAATTCAATCAAATCGGGCGGTGTCTCTAAAGCAACTCCCCAAAGCTGATTGTTCTTGTTCTGGAGAACGATCAAAAATGCAGGGTTGCCTGCGTTGGTCTGTGGGGGGAGCCCAAATATTTGATATAAATCTAATAGTTGGATCGTATGGGGACCCAGTTGCACTACGCCTAAACCTACCACTCCCCCCTGGTTGGGTGACGGGCAGTTGACAATTTTTAGAATCTCATCGACTGGGATGACATACCAATAATTTGCTATCTGAAAAGAAACATATTTACTTAGTTCGGGATTATACATATTTGTTTTCTAGTGCTTCTAACAGCTGAGCATCAGATGGTTGAGCAGCGACGTTGGTTAATTTTTCTAGCAGCTGGGGCGTTAAGTAAGGTTTTGTCAGATAGTCCGTAGCACCGAGTTCTTTAGCAAGCTTGCGGTGCTTGGAACCAGCGCGAGACGTCAGCATAATTGTGGGAATTGCCTTAATTTTGGGTGTCCGCTGCTGAATTTTAAGAAAATCAAATCCATTCATACCCGGCATCTCTAGATCGCAGAGAATAGTATCAACCTTAGCGGTGTGCAGCTTCTGAATTGCTTCTGCCCCCTCTTTGGCTTGAATTACTCTATAGCCAGCTTTTTGCAACGTTGCAGCTAACGTATTTCGTACCGTAATTGAGTCATCTACAATCAGAATTGTTCTCTTAGGCGGGGCTACAGGTAAGGGCACAGCTGCCTCTGGACCGGCTTGATCGCCGGCGTTGAACATATCAAGCACAGTTTGAGAAAGGTCGCTTAGAATATCTTGAACCAACGCTGTTCCATCAAGAACTAAGCTGAGACTGCCACTGGTAAGAGTGCTACAGCCATACACATACATAGGTGTTGAAACAGATTTTCCTAACGGATGAATCGCTAGCTCCTGCTCCCCACGAAGATGCTCTACCTCGATTCCAACTAGCTTTCCATCACTCTCTATCAAAATGACCGGATTCGATAATGTTACCGATGACATCTCTGAACCAATATCAGTATCCTCTGGGGAGGGAGCTGGCAGAGTAGCCCGATAGCTCAGAGCATCTGAGAGTGGAAAAATAGGCACAAGACGCTGTTTATCATCTGATTGCCAGCTTAGAAATTTGACATGTTCGCGGGTACTGATCTGCTGGTTCGCTGGCATGACAATCTGTTGAACAGTATCCGTCATCATGGCATATTGCTTGTTAGCCACCTGACAGAGTAGTAACTTAGCGATTGTCAGATTGGTTGGAATCTTTAGGGTAAAACATGTCCATTGATGGGCTTTAGATGTGACTAAAACGCTGCCTTGTAGAGCGTCCATTTGCGATCTCACCGCACTCAGCCCGATACCCCGTCCAGAGAGCGCATCAATTTGGCTAGTCGTTGAAAATTCCGGCTCAAAAATCAAATTATAGATTTGTTCAGGGGACAGCTTTGCTGCCGCCTGCGGAGTGATTAACTGATTATCAATCGCTTTCTGACGAATTTTTTCTAGCTCTAGTCCTTGACCATCGTCGATTACCTCAATCGTGAGATAGTGCCCCTTCTGACTAGCCTCAAGTCGAATGGTGCCAGTATCTAACTTATTATGCTGCTGACGTATATCCGCTGTTTCGATACCGTGGGAAAACGCATTACGAATCAAATGCAGTAAGGGATCGTATAGTTTGTCTGCAATTGCCCGATCTATGCGAACTTTACCACCCTTAATTTCAAGATGAACATCTTTTGGATACTGCGCAGATAGTCGAGCAACAACCTGCTGAAACCGTTGCAAAACTGATTCCAGAGGCTGCATCCTAACGTCAAATAGCGTATCGCGTAAATCACTCACAAGCCGCTTTTGCTTTGTGAGAGCCTGATAGCTATGGTGAGTGAATAGATCAATTGCTTCAACTCCCTCCATCTGCTGAATTGTATTATCCAGAATGGGTTGAACCAAAGGCTGCAGCGAACTATATTGCTCTAACTCAAGCGTGTCAAACTGATCAAATGGTGTAACCGTCTGCTCAACCCTTGTACCTGTTAAATCATGAACAGCCTTTTGCTGGAGCACAGATAGCTGTTGCTGCTGTTGCTGTACTTTATTAGAGAGTTTTTTAAGATTATCTACCAGCTGCTCGTGGTATAGGGTCTGACGATTTTGCTGAGTCAACAGCTCACCAATGACATAGTTAAACTTTTCAAGATGATCGACTGACACCCTCAAGATAGCGGTGTTGTTGGGAGTAGAAGGGACTTCGGCATCCAGAGATTCAGCCTGCGGCGGCGCTTGTTCAAGGACAGCGGGAGCAGGCAATTCCTGAGGCGATGGGTCTGTCGAATCCTCTAGCGCGGCTAAAACGGTGCTCTCCGTGTCAGAGAGTACTGCCTTAGCTGGCTCAGGTAATGGACTTGGCTTGGACAGAACCGGTGTTGGTGGCGATAAGGTATCGCTATGAATAACCTTAGAGAGATCCAGAGTAGAGGGAGAAAACTTTTCTTGACTAACAGGCTGGGGATCAGCGGTTTGCTGAGGTTTGGATATCTGCGGCGTACCCGGAATGGGTCGAGTTAGCATGTGCCACAGTTTGCCAATTCCAGTAGGTTTCTTTGACGGCTGTTGATAAACAACGGTTGGAAAAAGCTTTTGATTGTCAGACACCTGCTTATCATGTACCGGGCCTGGGAACACCGAGTCAGACTGCCTTCCACTGAGCTGTCTGAGAAGAGATCCGGGTTCTCCTCCCTGGACGCGATCGCCCTGCAGAACCTTGACCTGACCAGCGCGATAGTCTTCTAAAGCCGCTTGTGCAATTTCGACAACCCGATCGGGGGACTGATGGAGAGCCGTCAGTGCTGACTGAGAGATTTCGCCAAATCCTGGTAATTTAAGAGACTCAGCTAATCCCCAAAAGACGTCTGCCTGAGACTGTAGAAGTGATGCTAAGCGCTCAGGCTCAGGATGCTTTAGGGCATCTTCTAACTTGTTGAGCCGCTCTTCTACCCCCATCTCAAAAATGGACTGAGTCATATCAAAGCCCAGTTCAGCAGATGAGGGCAGATAGCCATCGTTGCCAAACTGGTCACCTAAATTGTCTTGCAGCTGCGAGACAATATCTGCCATTCGGTCTAAGATGCTTGATTCGTCTAAGGGCGTATTGGTAAACCGGGCTGATAGCAGCATCTGCAAGCAGGCATAGGTTTCAAAAATAAGCCCTTCGACGGCGATACTTAAAGAAGTACCGGGGACACACAGAGCCTTAAAGGCATCTTCTAGAGAATGGGTTGTCGTTTTGATAGTATCTAGCCCCACACTCGCCGCCGCTCCTTTGAGGGTATGGGCTATCCGCATGAGCGTATGAACTTTTTGAACGCTAAAGTCTTGGCGAAGCGTTTGTAACTCTTCATCCATTTGCTGAAGCAGTTCAGAGGCTTCCTGCAAAAAGTAGGATGGAACTGGCTGGGACGGCACTGGCTCGGAACTCATAGTCAAGCTTGAAGAAGATAGTTTGGACTCATTTATTTAAGTTTAGGCAACCTTAAATTTGTCCGTACTGGCTTGAAGTGCCTCAGCAGTAGCCAACAGCTGATGAATGGACTGGGTCAGCTGCTCTGACTCTGCTGATGTTTGATTGGCGATTTCTGTCGCTTCATTTACAGTACCCGTGACATCTTTAAATTCTGAAACCTGCTGATGGGTAATCTGGGTAATCCCTTCTATCAGTCGACTAATCTGACTGGTGGCTTCTACAATCGCCGTGAGATTTTGACGGGTATCTGTGACTAGAGTAGTTCCTTTAGCGACCTGTTGAATCCCCATTTCCATTGCCGTGGAGACTTCTGCTGTACCAACTTGAATCTCTTGGACCAGCTGCTCAATTTCGGTTGCAGCCTGGGCGGACTGGCGGGCGAGAGAGCGGACTTCATCAGCAACGACAGCAAAGCCCCGGCCATACTCACCGGCTCGAGTCGCCTCAATCGACGCGTTGAGAGACAGTAGCTGAGTCTGGCTAGTAAAATGACTAATCAGATTAACAACTTTAGAAATCTTCTGAGAAGATTCGCTCAGTCGTTTGATTCTCTGACTAGTATCCGCTACGGTTGAGCGAATCTCCATAATACTGGCTACGGTATTGTTCATCGCCGCATCACCTGTTTGGATCGTCAGATTTGCCTGCTGTACCGCTGTTTCAACATGCTGAGCATCGTTAGCCACCGCTTCAGTTGAGCTCATCATTTCTTTGACTTGAGCCAGCGTTTTATCGAGGGCAGCAGCCTGTCGCTGAGCCTGCTGGTTGAGTGACACCATGGAGGTACCGCTCATTTGAGACGTTTGCCCAACCTGTTCAGCGGCCTGTTTAACCTCAAGTACGATTTTTTGCAGGCTCTGTAACGTATTGTTGTAAGCGCTAGCCACGGTGCCCACTTCAGTATCTGTGACAGGAGCGCGTACCGTTAAGTCTCCGCCAAGAGCTGGATAGACATCTGACAGGAGTTGGGAAACTTGCTGCTGGATTCGTTCCTTAGAGGCTTTTTCGTCAGCTGCTGCCGCTGTCAGTGTAGTATTTTTTTCCTGTAGCTGTTCTAAATACTCAGCCTGTTGTAGAGCCACATTGAGCTGTAGACCAATGCGACGGGCAAAATCGATTTCATTACCTTGCCAATGTCGGGGTCCCTGACATTGATGAATGCAGAAGAGTCCCCAAAGGACATCGCCTTTCAGTAGAGGAATAACTAAAGAGGCTCTAACCTGGAGCTGAGTCAGCAGATCTATCAGACAGGTGGGTAAATCTAAGTCCTGGATATCATGGACGATCCACTCACGCCCATTACGATAGTTTTCAGCCTGATCCTCTGCGAAACAATGGTCCTTGACTCTGGTCGCCATAGCGGAGACAGTCTCAGCTGAAACATCTTCAATAACAAATTCGCCAACGCTATAGTTAGTTGCTATGTCGAATTGAAAGAGACCGACCCGATCTGCCTTTAGTAATTGACGAATATCACGAACGGATGTTTTTAGAACCTGTGGAATATCTGTCGATCGGCGTAGTCGTTCTGCAATCTGGGTGATTAATCGTTCCTGCCCGGCAATTTTGGTGAGTTTGTAGTTTTTAGTCTGAAGCTGTTCTAAATAGGTTGTCTGTTGGAGAGCCACGTCGAGACGAGCAGCGATTCTACGTACAAGGCCGATCTCATCATCTTTCCAAATCCGAGGACCGTCACACTGATGAATGCAAAATAGCCCCCAAAGCTTGCCTTCTTTAAGTAGGGGAACTACCAGATTGGCTCGCACTTGAAACTGGGTCAGCGTATTAAGGTGACACTCAGGGAGTCCCGCATTGTGAATATCAGCAGTGACCCAGTAGCCCCCTTGCCGATAGTCTTTATCTGTCTTGCCACCCTCATCAAAGCAGTGGTCCTCAACATGAACTTCTTTGGCCGAAACAAAGCGTTTACCTACACTTTCAGCAATGATCTCGCCACTGCCATTGTTGCTGCCTGGATGAAATTTAAAGATGGCCACTCGATCGGTGTGTAGGTGCTGACGAATAGCCTGGACAGTTTTCTCAAATATCGCTTGAAGATCAGATAGCTGACGTATATCCTTGACGACGCTGGTGATGATGCGATCGCGGGTCGCCTCTTGCTGATGCTGTAGTCTCAACTCATGTACATGGAGCCTGAGGGAAAACTCAGTGCCAATTTGATAGAGCAGGGCAATATCAGATTCGGTCCACTGACGGGGAGCCGTACAGCTCTGAATCACCAAGAGTCCCCACAGCTGCTCGTCTAAAAAGATTGGCAGACTTACATATGCCTGTACCTGAAAATGCTGACAAAGCTGTACCTGATAAGGCGTAGTCGCTTCCTCTGCAAGATTGCCAATACTAACAAAAGGCTGTTGCTGATAGTCCTGGATAGTCTCGGCACCAAAAGCAAGCGCCGTGACAGACTCGCCTAAATATGGCGTATAGCCAGACGTGAGAGACTCAGCTACAACAGTCCCTTGGGTTTCCGAATGGAACTTATAGATCAAAGCCCGGTCAGTAGCTAGATGTTTCCTCAGCTGGGTGACCGTAATTTGACACAAATTATCCAGATGAGTAGCCTGAGCGATAGCGTTTGCGATCATAAATGGTCGCTCACCTGGGCTCGGCGGAAATGGAATTGTGTCTAACATGAGGGGGCGTAGGGTGTGCTCGGATAAGTCTTGATTGTCGGGGACCGTTTCTGTGGGAGACAGGGTTAAGTTTGAGGTTACACTTGATGCTGTCACCAAAACAGCATCATTATCTGAGGAGTTTTCTGAGGTAGTCATACTGTTAGTCATCTTATCGCTGTTGACGTTGTTAGAATGAGTGTCTGTGGAAATTGACATAGAAGAATCAATAATGAGCTAAGAGAGTGTTCGAAATGAATGCTTTAGTAAGCGTGCAACATCTAAGACAGTCCCCCCTCGATCTGGAAGATGTCCCACTATAAAGGGAGCCAAAATTGGAGAACCTGTGTCTTCTAGAAATATAGTTTCGGGTGAGATTAGCTCTACGTCATCCACATGTTCTACGACTAACCCAAGGGAGTGACTGTCTGACTGTACAACTACCGCCGTCGGATACTCTAGAGTAGGCGTTTGACGCCATAGAGAAGGGCCTCCCATCAGTCTGCTCACATCGGTTAGCCAAAGCATATTTCCGCGCCAGTTACAGACACCTAGCAGCCAGGATGGCACGTCGGGAATGGGTAAAATGTCTGCGGTCGTCAACTGTAGAATTTCAACAACGTCTATTAAAGGCAGTAGCGTATTGTCTTCACCCGACAGTCGGAATCGAAGAAATCGCTGACGGGTATCTTGGGGGATCGGCGTCAGTCCTAAAGGATCAAGCTGTGAGTATGGAGACTCAGATATTAGCTGTGTAGAGTTTACAGCCACTGACTCAATATTCATATGCCTCAACCTACAATGTGTTTGATAACTTGCGTCAGCTGCTCAGCATTGACGGGTTTGCTCAAATAGGCATCTGCTCCTAGCATTGACCCCCAAAGCTTGTCTGCATCCGTATCTTTTGTAGAGTAGATAATAATCGGAATATCCTGTGTTTTTTGATCGGTTTTTAAGTTGCGACAAAACTCAAATCCGCTTTGGCCTGGCAGCACAACGTCTAGGAAAATAACATCAGGCTTCGTCGACTCTATTTTGAAGAGCGCTTCCTCACTACTGCCGACGCTGATCACCATAATCTTAAGATTGTGGAGATGATTAATTAAATTTTCTCTGTCTGTAAGACTATCTTCTACAACTAAAGCGGTAACCATGCAATTTTACCTTTTGATAATTTCAATGTCGAGTCTTGTCTGAAGACGGGTTTACTTCAGAACTATCAGAACAACCGGTCAGAACAAGGGTATGAAGTTTGGCTGTTTAGCATCATCTGGAGTGACTTTTGACACCGGCTGCAGATATTTGGATAGCACTTTTTCAACTCGTTTTTGTCTAATTGGTTTGCCCAAGAAACCCGATGCGCCAACGACTTTGGCTCTAACTCGATCGGCAATGCCATCGTTGTTGGTAACAATGATGACAGGAACTTCCTTAAACATTGACATTCGTCGAATCTGAGCACATAGCTCATAGCCATTGACCAACGGCATGACTAAATCTAAAAAGATCAGCTTCGGCCTCAGCTCTAACAGCTGTGGCAGCGCCTGGAGCGGGTCAATAATATTAGCATAGCCATAGCCTACATTCTGAACAATAGTCTCCATTGCTACACTATCTGACTGGTTGTCTTCAATGTAAATAACAAGTGGTTTCTCTGGTGAACTAGCTAAAGAATCGCCTCTATTCTCATTGAAAGAGGTAGGACGAGAGATAGGGGAATCTTGTTTCTCCTTAAAGACGGTATTTTGAGATAGCGAAGATTGTCGGATGGGTTCTACTGGGCCAGCATCAGAGGTACGCTCTAACAGTCTGTGAATCTTACCTAAAAGATGCATAGACGTGACTGGTTTGAGGCAATAGTCATCACAGGCTGACTGACTCAGCTTTTGCCAATCTGCTTGGATCGTGGGGGATATCGATACAATAATGGGCGTGGCCTGAGTGACTGTGGACGCTTTCAAAATCTTGATTACCCGCCAGCCGTCAATGATGGCTAAGTCTGAATCGACTATGACTAAGTCAGGAGACTCGTTAATAGCCCGTAAGATTCCTTGGTCTCCGCCTTCTGTCGATATGAGTAAGTTATACCCATACAGATGGAGCTGTTGATGTAACTCACTGTAGCTGGATTGATCATTCCCAATCAGTAGAATATTAGCCATGATGAGAAGTAGTTGAAAGTGTGTAAAAGAACGCAAGCCAAGCTGCTTGCGTCAGCTACAGGCGGCAAATATCAGACTGTCTAAACTGTCTCTAAAAGGAACCTCAAATCCGTTCTTACCTGCGAATTTGAGAATCCAGCATGGGCGTAGCCAGATTATTTCTGCATAGGCTGAGCATTTCTAATCTGTTGAACTAAGTTAAAACTATAAATAATGAATTTTGAGCCTATTTTTATAAAAAGTACAGTCAGAGACATCTTGAATCAGGACCATTTGTAGTAAATTTCCTAGATATTACCGATCTTCGGGATGACAGCGGTAGTAAAATACCCGTGGCTGTAGAGCAGCCTGTCCCCTCAAAACAGAGATCGCATTTACTATCATTGTTGTGACTAAGGATTCCCTTCTCAAGTTCCAAATCATACAGCCTACTGGGTAACCTCTATGCTTCTAAGGAAGAATACCTAATGTCGTCGAATCTTGTTTAGAGATCGCCCCTTACATTGTTCAAATGGCTGTATTTTATTTAACGCAGCCATGTAGACAGCTCTCTAAAGGTTATTAAAACGCTGAGGGTTTTATCGCAAGAGTCCTAAATGCTTAAGAATACGCGCCTGTACGCTGTCAGTGCTCTTCGGTATAGACTGAAACGGATTGAGATATTTTCTAACCATCTTTAAGATCCGCTGCTCGTCAATAGGCTTACTGACAAAATCAGAAGCCCCCACAATGCTGGCTCGGACTCGATCAACGATACCGTCATTATTGGTCACAATAACGATAGGTGTTTGGCTAAAAGCTGAAATCCGACGAATCTGAGCGCATAGTTCGTAGCCATTCGCCATGGGCATGACCAGGTCTAGAAAAATAATTTGAGGTTTACAGTCTAAAAGCTGCGGTAGCGCCTGCAAAGAATCAGAAATATTTGCGTAGCTGTAACCAGCCCTTGTGACAATGTCAGCCATCGCTCGGCTATCTTTTACGTTGTCCTCTACATACACCACCATGGACGAGGACTTTACCGCGCAGGATGTTTCTGAAGATAGGGATGCTGTTGTCAGCGAGCGATAGCTGCCAACAGTTCCTTCATTATTAATCGGATTGCTATCTACTAGAGTATCAATTCTTGTCAAAAGATATTTTAGAGATACAGGCTTCCGAAAGTATGAGTCAAATCCCGCCTGTAGTAACAGTTTCCCTTCTATAGACTGGTCATATAGTGCAATGGTTGGAATCGACCAGGTCGATCTAGATGTTTTAAGTGCCCGAATAGTTTGCCAGCAATTTAAACAAGACGTCTCCATATCAATTACAACCATCTCTGGCAGTGTACGGGTGACTGCTTTCAAGCAGTCATGGCTCTGGCTAGCCGTTATGGTGTCATAGCCATATAGTTTGAGTCCTTTAACTAAAACTTCATTATCCTGACTATCATCAGCTATTAACAAGACTTTTGTCATTAAGAATCTAGTTCATGTCTCTAACAAAAACAATTTAAAGAAATTTGAAAAATACGATCAACTTTAGTGCTGGCGCATTCGATTAGATACCCAAACAAGAAAGCATTGGGTATCAGAATGCTGCTTAGAACCGTATGTAGACAGTATCTGCTGTCAATACCGTTAGCAGGGGACACGAGCTGATTTTCATATTCACCTAAAGTATTATTTTTTTGTATCGTCTGCAGGCTCATATAGTGAAAGCTTCATATATGTCATCCTCTTACTAAGCTCCTGTGTGAATGCTAGTAGAGATTTCGGTTCTCACTTCAATGCGTGGATTTACTTAGAAGATAGACTCTAATTTTTTAACATGTACTTTAATCTCTCTTTGAGATTTATCACAGCGTTAATCTAAAAAGAGCTGAAGAAATCAGTAGCAATTGAGAGAATTCAGTTGAGCTGTTTAGAATCAGCAGCGTTTAGCTTTCCGTAGTGAGATATTGGTAGCAGCTTTTTATACATGAGTCTCTATCATCTAGAGATAAGAGTTTTGTCTAATCTTCATTATGTAGAACAATTGATGATTTACAAACTCTTTGCTTTGTCAGGGGGTCTTAAAAAGGCGTGGCAGTCTTCCTAACAAAGTCCAGACGTCTGCCCCACGGGGCTTTTGCTCAAGGGCTCTCATACGAAAGAACTAGATTTGAGTTTAGCAAACAGCTATACCCAGGCAATCCAAATTAAGTAGCCTATGCTCAGACTGGCAAATAGCAAACTTGGAGCCAGCCAGGTAGCAACAATTTCAGGGTGGCGGTGGATTTGGTGACAGCCGTTGTGCAAAGTTAGAAACGAGTGGTGTACCGTGATGAATAAACCCAGCAGCCACAGCCACGGAATCATAAGGGCAACGGGGCTCACAAGCACAAACAGTCCTACAGGTAACAGGGTCGCTCCGGCAATAAAGGTGTCACCGGACCAATTACCATGACGTCGCAGCCACAAACGTGAGAATGCCAGCAGAATAATCAGACTCAAAAACGTGACGCAGCCTGACAACCATAGCCGACTGAGGGCCATCGCTGGAGTCATATCGCCCGCAAATCGTAGAACGTAGCCTCCCAGCGTCAGCCCACCTAACGCTACTGTAGCTAACAAGCAGCCTACCTGTAGAGCCTGTCGCTGATTCAGATGACTATATAGTGCAGTGAGTTCTTCGGCTGGATTGCCCAGCAGCCCAAACAGGTATCGGTTTAACTGGGCAAGCAGTCCCCAGCGGGCAATGGGCCGATGTCGTTTTAGTCGCCGCTGCTGGCGGAGACTGTGGCTGCGATCGCAGCTGCGATGATAGCCTTCTAGATCTCCTTGAGCCTGATATTGAACTGAAGCGGTCTGAAAATCACTGGCGGCTTCGTCCCACTGCTGGATATCGCTGTGGGCAATGCCGCGCTGAAAATAAGCCTGAGGATCGTCGGGTTCTTGGGCAATAGCTTCTGTAAAAGCCGCGATCGCACTTTCGGTATAGCCTAATCGATAGCGAGCTAATCCCAGATAGTAGTAAGTTTTGGGCAGATGCTGAGAAAATTGCAGCAGTCGTTGGCAGTCAGCTAAGACCCCCGCATCATCTTCTAAGAGGTAGCGCACCTGGGCTCGACGTAAATAAGCCTCAGCTAGCGTGGGCTGCAGCTTGATAGCCTGGTCAAAGTCCGTCAGCGCAGCTCGATAGTGTCGCAGTAGCGTCTGCTGAATGCCCCGCAGATAGAAATCATGGGCCGTTTGCGGTCGGGTACCGTCATATTCGCTAGTACCTGTGCGGTCGTATCGCTGCCGCTGCACCTGGTCAATCAGCACCTCATAGGCTTCGTGGAGAGCCCGGAACTTCTCAAGAGCACCCGGATCGTTGGGATTTAGGTCTGGATGATACCGCCTGGCCAGACGTCGAAACGCCGCTTTAATTTCCGCTTGACTGGCATCAGGGGATACCTGTAACCGCGCGTAGTAGTCATCCTCAGTGGCCATAGACAACCAGACAAGTGAAATGTGGATAGAAAGATACTACGGTGAGTATCCATATATTTCCATTGTAGTCATTCGATTCTTTTGAACTATTCATTATTTATGAATCAGGTCCGCAGCCTTTAAGGCGTATCTAGTCACAACGGACCCCAGCGGTATATTCACGGTTTTGGGGAATTAAGGCACACTGGACTGTAGATATTAGTAAAAAAGTCTGCAGAATCTGACCCGTACTGTTTATCCATCTGACTATTTTTAAGCGCACTCTCCTATGGTTACACCCCAAACAGCACCCGATTTCAATGCCAATTTATCAGCGGTCAATAGCCTGGAGGCCCTAACCCGCAATCGTCAGCACGCGGCTGAGGTGCTAAGTCAGATTGCGATCGCAATGGACCGAGCCGAAACCACCGAACGCTCGGGAAAGCTGGGATTGACCCGTCATATTCGTACGCTGCAGAGTACCGTAGAGCAGCTGCAGCAGGGTACCTACCGGATCGTAGTCCTGGGCGAAATGAAGCGAGGTAAGAGTACGCTAGTCAATGCTCTTGTGGGTGAAGCGCTGCTGCCAAGCGATGTTAATCCCTGTACGGCACTACTCAGTCTGCTGCGCTACGGTACCGAACGCCGGGTCACGCTGCATTATAACGACGACAGACCTGAAAAATCCATTGACTTTGACACCTTTCGTTCGGACTATACCATTGCTCCAGACGAAGCTCGTCAGCTCAATACCAACGCTTTTCCTGATATTAGCCACGTTGTCATTGAATGTCCCGCACCGCTGCTGGCATCGGGACTCGAAATTGTAGATACCCCCGGTCTCAACGACACTGAAGCTCGCAACCAGCAGGTACTGAGCTATTTAACCGAGGCCCAGGCAGTAGTGTTTGTCATGGACGCCGTACAGCCAATGACGCTGGATGAGCAGCGCTATCTGCGCAACTATATTCAGAGCCGCGAGCTAGAGTGCTTTTATGTGATCAATGGCTGGGACCGCATTAAAACAGCTCTGGTTGATCCAGAGGATACGGTGGCATTAGCCGCTGCTGAAGACCGCCAGCGACAGGTATTTACCCAGAGTCTACCTGAGGGCACGGTCTGGTTTGAAGTGTCGGCTCTAAGCGCTTTACGACAGCAGCGTCAGGGAGCATCGTTGACCGGCAGCGGTGTGGATACATTTTTACACGCCCTAGATTCTTTTTTGACTCAGGAACGGGGACAAGCAGAGCTACAGCGGGCGGCCAACCTGGCCCAGCGAGCCTACAGCGCAGTGCAAGAATCGGTGGCGCGCCGGATACCGCTATTAGATGAAGACCTTAGCGAGCTACAGCAGCGGGTTGCCTCAGTTGAAACCGAGTTTGGCAAGCTCGAAAAGATTCGCGATAACTACCGACAGCTGATTCGAGGAAAGTGCGATCGCGCGGCCAAAGCAATTGCTGACTCATTTAAAGCCTATATCCTCAATCTAGAAGCAACCTTTGAGACCGACTTTGTCGCCTCCCAGCCCGATCTCAATTTCCTTGACTTTTTAGATGAAGACGCCCGAGATGACTTCTACCGAGAATTTAAGCGCGCCTTCGAACGTTACATCAATGACCGGCTAGCCGCCTGGGAGTTTACTGCTAAGCAAAAAATTGGCCAGTCCTTTGATGAGCTCAACGAAAGTGCAGCCGATTATCAGGTTGCCTATGCCGAAGTCGTTGAAGTTATTCACGAAAAAATGATGGGGCGTAAGTTCTATGCCCCTAGTACCGAAACAACAGATGAGGCCCGCCCCTGGATCGACAATATCCGCGATCTCTTTGATGAGCTGCCCGACACCCTAAACGATGCTGTTCAGCCCTTTAATCATTTCTGGCAGTCTGTGCTTCAAATGGCGGTCAGCTATGTGTGTATTGTCATTGCGCTGCAGATTTTAGGACTTCTCTTTAGCAGTTTGTTCTTAAATATTGTGGGTGTAATTGCAGCGGCAGGAGGCATCCTGGCCGCTCAGGCCGAGTTTGTACGTCAAGAGTTTATCAAGGCTACCCGAAAAGAGTTTGCAAAGCATTTACCTCAGATTGCAGCTGAACAGTGGCAGCCAATTTATAACGCCGTACAAGACTGTTTTGGCACCTATGAAGAGCGAGCGATTGAGCGGATCAGCGGTGATATTGCAGCTCGCCGACTGGAATTAAGCAGTCTGGTACAGAAAAAACAGCAAAACGAAATCAACCGCGAGCAAACGGTAGAACGACTCAAAGCATTAGAAGAACGTATTCAACAAGAGCTAAACACATTGCAGGGAATGCTCTAGACATCTGGGTACAGCTACGTTGCTCTCAGGCCAACCGGTTTGACCTGGATTGATCCTGCAGAATAGTGTTCTGTATATCATACATTGAGCATTTTCTCCAGCTTTGTCAAAAGATCGCTCAAGAATATCCTGACAGGGGGCCAGTTTCTCGTAACTCTAATTGGTAGATGCACCCTGATAACGTCCTTGGCCCCTTGGGGCTAAGGACTTTTTTTAGCTTTTATTAACTCGGTACAACTGATATGTGCCTGTTAGTACAGCTCATACTTCAAGAACTGACAAGGGATAGCTCCATTGTAAACCGGAATTTTTCTAGCGGTTCTGAGGCCAATGCACTTGGTCAAAGCCTTATTACCGCTCAGGATATAGGCTGTCCATCCTTTAAAGCGCTGTTTGAGAATATCCCCCATAAGTTTATAAAAAGGAGCGAGATTTTCTGTTTTGCCCAAACGCTCGCCGTAGGGCGGATTGCAAATGAGAATACCGCTGTCGGCAGGGGCTTCAATATTGGCAAAGTCTGTGTAGTTAAATTCGATATGCTCAGCAACGCCGCTATAGTCTGCGTTGGTCCGGGCATTGGTCAGAATATCCAGATCGAGATCGCAGCCCACCACCGGTACGTCTAATTCAGACCTCTGGCGTTCTTTAGCAGCTGCCACCACCGTCTGCCACAGAGCCGCGTCGTAGTCAGGCCAGGTTTGAAAGCCAAACCCCTGACTGGTTTCATCTCGAAATAGACCGGGTGCAACATTGAGTACCCGCAAACACGCTTCAATGGGCAGCGTGCCTGAGCCACACATGGGATCTATAAAGGCAACACTGCCGGACCATTCTGTCAGCTGGATCAGGGCTGCCGCCAGAGATTCTTTGAGTGGCGCGGTGCCCATGGCAGGCCGATAGCCGCGTCGATGCAGACTGCTACCAGAACTATCTAAGCTGATGGTGGCGCGACTGTCCTTAACATGAATATTGATCTGCACATCGGGGACATCTGTGTCTACATCGGAGCGCTCACCGTAGCGATCCTGCTGCTGATCAACGATGGCGTTTTTTACCTGTAGCGCGGTGAAGTGGCTGTGGTTAAGACGATCGTTTTTGCCAGTGGCCTTTACCGCCAGGGTGTGCTCCGGTGATAGGTACTGCTCCCAGTCGATACTCTGGATGCCGCGATAGAGGGTTTTGGCATCGCGGCAGGGTACCTGGGCCACGGTCACCAGGATGCGAAAGGAGAGGCGAGTCCAGAGATTAATGGTATAGAGACGTTTGCGATCGCACCGAAAGCTCACCCCGCAGAATCCTGGCTCCACCCCATCTGCCCCCAGCTCTTCTAGTTCCAGAGCGGCCAGTTCTTCCAAACCACGGGCCACGGTCGCAAAACAATCAAACATAGGCAGACCCCATTACACAGTGAGTCTACTTATCATGCCTTACGATCCTAGTTTTTTGAGCGCATTGGGCCCGAGTTTTCCCGGTATGACCACCATAAGGCCTAAGACGACTCACGATTTTCCCAGGCGGCCCGCACCAGACGAATCTCGTTGTAGTCAAAGGTTTCCCCCAGCTCTTCTCGAATGGTTCTCAAAGAATGGGTCCCCACCTTTTCAATCGCCTCAAATATGGGCACCTGACGCTCCGGGGATACCAATCGATGCAGATCCACCGATCGTCCAGAGGCCATGATTTGTTCAATGTGGGAAATAATGGTTGTCAGCCGCAGGCCCCGCTCAATGGCCACCTCCGACAGCGAGAGTCCCTGCTGGTGGAGAGTATAGGTAGTCAGGTGAGTGGCGGTGACTTCTTTAGACAACGTGCTACCGGCCATGGCCGTATCCTGGGGCTCAACCGCCGCTACATTGGGGGTTAAATTATGGGACTGACAAAACTGCTGGATCTCTTGGGTAAACACCTGGCCGTATTGCTCTAGCTTACGCTTACCTACCCCAGAAATAGCAGCAAAAGCCTCGCTAGTAATGGGCCGCTGGCGAGCCATTTGTCGCAGACTAGCGTCGGCAAACACCACATAGGGGGGCACCGACTGTTCATCGGCCAGACGTTTACGCAGGCTGCGCAGCTGCCCCAGCAGCAGCGTCTCATCACCGCTTAGCTGAATCTCCTCGGATTTAGTACTGGCTTTGGTGGTCTCAGCCCGTTTAAACACATGGATATTGACAGGAATCTCTTTTTTTAGCACCTGCCAGCTGCCCGCGTTTAGTTTGAGTACAGAATAGCCATCGGTGGTTTCAGACAGTAGCTCCTGGTGTAGTAGCGAACGACTCAGCTGTCGCCATTCATCAACGCTGTGGTCCTGGCCAATACCATAGGTGGATAGCCGGTCATGGCCTAGATCTAGAATTTTTTTCTTTTTGGACCCCCGTAGTACATCGATAATGTGATTCATACCAAACCGTTCCTGGCAGCGGGCCACACAGGAGAGAAATTTCTGGGCTTCGATGGTCCAATTTTCTAAGGGAACAGGATTAAGACAGTTGTCACAGTTTTGGCAGTCTCCCGGAAAACTCTCCCCAAAATAGCTGAGCTGAATCTTACGACGACAGACCGCACTTTCAGCATAGTTAATCACATGGCGCAGCTGTTGCCGGGCAATGCGCTGCTCCTGATCATCGGGCTTTTGACCAATCAGATACTCCACTGTTGCCACATCACTGTAGCCAAAAAACACAGTGCAGTTAGCCGGATCGCCATCACGGCCCGCCCGCCCCGATTCCTGATAGTAGCTTTCAATGGTGCGGGGCAAATCATAGTGAACAACAAAGCGTACATCAGGTTTGTTGATGCCCATACCAAAGGCAATAGTGGCCACAATTACCCGCACATTGTCGCGAATAAACTGTTCTTGGTTCTCCTGCCGTTCTTGGGCGCTGAGGCCAGCATGGTAGGGCAGGGCCGAGATCCCATCCTGTTTTAACCGAAATGAGATTTCATTTACCCGTTTGCGACTGAGGCAGTAAATAATGCCAGAGCCCGGCTGTTGTTTAATCAGCTTTAGTAGCTCGTCATAGGTTTGCTTGGTTTTAGGTTTAACCTCGTAGTACAAATTTTGTCGGTTAAACCCCGAGACAAACACCTCTGGATCGTTGAGTCGTAGCTGCTGGCTAATATCCTGACGCACCCGTTCAGTGGCGGTTGCGGTGAGGGCCATCACCGGTATTTGAGGCATCTGCTGCTTGAGCTGAAACAGCTGACGATATTCAGGGCGAAAGTCGTGACCCCATTCAGAAACACAGTGGGCTTCATCAATGGCAAAAGCACTAATACCGACTGTCTGCTGGAGCTGTTCTAATAATGGCCAAAAGCTAGGGCTCATTAGCCGCTCAGGAGCCAGATAGAGCAGCTTAATGTCACCGCTGAGGACAGCTTTTTCGCGGGCTCGGGCTTCAGCCAAGGTTAGACTGCTGTTAAGAAAGGTGGCGGCAATTCCATTGTCTTTAAGACTGCGCACCTGGTCCTGCATTAGCGCGATTAGAGGAGAAACCACGATAGTGACGCCTAATCGCAACAACGCCGGTAGCTGATAACACAGCGACTTCCCCCCACCCGTCGGCATAATGACAAGGACATCTTGATTTTTGAGCGACTGCTCAATGATGGCTCGCTGGTAGTGGCGAAAGGCATCGTAGCCAAAAAAGTGCTTGAGAGCCGTCTCTAAGGATGGAAACGATGCAACGGTAGGTGCGCTAGCCATGGACACATTGAAATTGCTCGGCTACTTATTTTAGTACCCATACAGACCCAGATACTGGGGTAAAACTAACCATTTCAGTCAGGAGTGGTCACAACGCGCTTAATCCAATTGTTAACTTGTGTAAACATTTTGCCGTTATGACGGCTTGACGGCTTGACGGCATCAGACAAGGTGGGTATCGTAACGTCATGGGTCAACACCCCGTAGATTATTACTATTTATTAAGGTTGATATGCAAGGCAAGCAGAAGGTCACTCTTTATATGCCCGATGACCTGCA
>ERZ1740072.290-NODE-290-length-21136-cov-5.200702_pt1 | contig 21136 bp, 12 predicted proteins | sample MGYA00581733_ERZ1740072 | MGnify/ENA primary metagenome ERZ1740072 (study PRJEB43018, sample SAMN04849741) | marine metagenome | isolation source: floating plastic debris | place: Pacific Ocean | collected 2008-08-30 | study: EMG produced TPA metagenomics assembly...
GCGGTGCGGCATTCACACCGGGGCGGGTGCCCCGAAAACGGCAACGATAGGAGGAGCCCCACGATGTCGGAGGAAACGACAAACGCCGCAAATGTGGCAGAACAGGACAAGGGCTATTGGGCCGCCAATGTCCGCATGATCTTGATATCCCTGGTCATCTGGGCGGTGGTTTCGTTCGGCTTCGGGATCATCCTGCGCCCGGCGCTCAGCGGTATCTCCGTGGGCGGCACCGACCTTGGCTTTTGGTTCGCGCAACAGGGATCGATCCTCGTCTTTCTGGCGCTGATCTTTTTCTACGCCTGGCGGATGAACAAGCTCGATAAGCAATACGGCGTGGAAGAGGAATAAGAGAGATGGACCAGTTTACCCTTAACCTGCTGTTTGTGGGCGCGTCTTTCGCGCTTTACATCGGCATCGCCGTTTGGGCCCGCGCGGGTTCAACGAGCGAATTCTACGCCGCCGGGCGCGGTGTGCACCCCGTCACCAACGGGATGGCCACGGCGGCCGACTGGATGTCGGCGGCCTCGTTCATCTCGATGGCGGGGCTGATCGCGTTCACGGGCTATGACAACTCGTCCTTCCTGATGGGCTGGACGGGCGGTTACGTGTTGCTGGCGCTGCTGCTGGCCCCGTACCTGCGCAAGTTCGGCAAGTTCACGGTGTCGGAGTTCATCGGCGACTGGTTCTACAGTTCGACCGCGCGTCTGGTGGCGGGGAGCTGTCTGCTGGTCGCCTCGAGCACCTATGTGAGCGGTCAGATGCAGGGGGTGGGCATTGCCTTTGGCCGCTTCCTCGAGATTGACACCACATGGGGTCTGCTGATCGGATCCTGTGTCGTGTTCGCCTATGCCGTGTTTGGCGGGATGAAGGGTGTGACCTACACCCAGGTCGCGCAATACTGCGTGCTGATCACCGCCTACACGATCCCGGCGGTGTTCATCTCGCTCCAGCTGACGGGCAATCCGATCCCGGCGCTGGGTCTGTTCGGCACGGTGGAAAGCGGTGAGCCGCTGTTGGCCAAGCTGGACGCGAGCGTGACCGATCTGGGCTTTGCCGAGTATACGGCGGCGCATGGGTCGACCATCAACATGGTGCTCTTCACCCTGTCGCTGATGATCGGCACCGCGGGTCTGCCCCACGTCATCATGCGGTTCTTTACCGTGCCGCGCGTGTCTGATGCGCGCTGGTCTGCGGGCTGGACGCTGGTGTTTATCGCGCTGCTGTACCTGACCGCTCCGGCTGTGGGTGCCATGGCGCGGCTCAACATCTCGGAACTGATGTGGCCCAACGGGACCAACGGCGAAGCGGTCAGCGTCGAACAGATCGACAATGATCCGGAATACAGCTGGATGGCGACGTGGCAGAAAACCGGTCTGCTGGATTGGGAAGACAAGAATGGCGACGGCAAGATCCAGTACTACAACGACGCCAACGAAGAGCTTCAGGCCAAGGCTGCGGAAAACGGATGGGAAGGCAATGAGCTGACCAACTTCAACCGCGACATCCTGGTGCTGGCCAACCCCGAGATCGCGTCCCTGCCGGGCTGGGTGATCGGGCTGGTGGCGGCGGGTGGCCTTGCGGCGGCACTGTCCACGGCGGCGGGTCTGCTCCTGGCAATCTCGTCTGCTGTGTCCCACGACCTGCTCAAGGGTCAGCTGACGCCCAACATGTCCGAGAAATCCGAGCTGCTTGCAGCGCGTATTTCGATGGCTGCGGCGATTGTGGTGGCTGTGATCCTGGGTCTGAACCCGCCGGGCTTTGCGGCGCAGACGGTGGCGCTGGCCTTCGGTCTGGCGGCGGCCTCGATCTTCCCGGCGCTGATGATGGGTATCTTTTCGACGCGCATCAACAATGTGGGTGCCGTGGCGGGGATGCTGGCCGGTCTGGTTGTGACCTTGCTGTACATTTTCCTGCACAAGGGCTGGTTCTTTATCCCGGACACCAACCTGTTCACGGATGCCGACCCGCTGCTGGGGCCGATCAAGTCGACATCGTTCGGCGCGATCGGGGCCATGGTCAACTTTGCCACGGCCTATGTGGTGTCGGGCATGACCAAGGAGATCCCGCAGGAGATCAAGGACCTGGTGGAAAGCGTGCGCATCCCGCGCGGCGCGGGTGCGGCTGCGGCCGACCACTAGGAACCGCGCGCATCGCAGTGTCTCTCCCCCTGCGATGCGCACTTGTTCCTGGGCCTGCCCGCGATCCCGTGGGCAGGTCCGTTGCCTTTGATGGATGATGTGATGCCACTTGATCTTGAACATGCGCAGTTCCTGGGCTCGGTCCACCCGTATGATACGCTTGGCGCCGATGCGCTGGCGGCGCTGGTGGCGACATGTGCCAGCGACGCCGTGGCCGATGGCGATACGGTGTTTGCCGTCGGCGATACGGTGGACGCGCTGTATGTGATCGTCGATGGCGCGGTCGAGATCACGGACGCCACCGGCGTGCAGCTGTCGCTGCTGGGCCCGCGCAATTCCTTTGGCGAACGTGCATTGCTGCGCGGGGGTCTTTCGCAGCGCAACGCGGTGTCGCGCGGGGCCACGACGCTGATCCGGATGCCGGGCGCGGTGCTGCACGGGCTGATCGACGCGCATGCGCAGGTGGCGCAATTCTTTGACCGGCGCAGGCCCGCGCAGGCGGACACGCCCGACCTGACGGTGCTGCCGGTGGACCAGCTGATGACGCGCGACCCGGTGACCTGCGCGCCGGACGCGACGATCTGCACCGCCGCCAAGCTGATGGCGGAGCATCACATATCGTCGGTCTGTATCGCGGATGCAGCGGCGTTTCGCGGTATCGTCACGGTGCGCGACATGAATGCCAGGGTGGTCGCGGGCGGGGCCGATCCGGCGCGTCCCGTGGCCGATATCATGACGCCCGATCCGGTGACGCTGCCGCCTTCGGCGCTTGGCATGGACGTGCTGCACATGATGATGGAGCGGCGCATTGGCCACGTGCCCATCGTCGAGGCGGGGCAGCTGCGCGGCATCGTCACGCAGACTGACCTGACCCGGTTTCAGGCGCTGTCCTCCGCCGATCTGGTGCGCCGCGTGGCCGAGGCGGGCGACGTCGCCACCATGGCTCGGGTGACGGGCGAGATCCCGACGCTGCTGGCCCAGCTGGTCGGCATGGGCACCCGGCACGAGGTGATCACGCGGCTGATCACCGACATCGCCGACACGGTCACCCGTCGCCTGCTGACCATGGCCGAGGCGGAGTTGGGCGCGCCGCCGGTGCCCTACCTGTGGCTGGCCTGCGGGTCGCAAGGCCGGCGCGAGCAGACGGGCGTATCGGATCAGGACAATTGCCTGATCCTGTCGGATGACGTGGCGGATGCTGACAGGCCCTATTTCGCGGAACTGGCGCAGATCGTCAGCGATGGGCTGCATGCCTGCGGGTACGTCTATTGTCCCGGTGACATGATGGCGACCAACCCGCGCTGGTGCCAGCCGGTGCGGGTCTGGCGCGGCTATTTCGATGGCTGGATCGCCAAGCCCAATCCGGAGGCGCAGATGCTGGCGTCGGTCATGTTCGACCTGCGGCCCATCGGCGGCGATGAGGCGCTGTTTGCCGATCTGCAGACCGACACGCTGGCGCGGGCGGCGCGCAACTCGATCTTTGTGGCGCATATGGTGTCGAATGCGCTGAAACACGCGCCGCCGCTGGGGATGCTGCGGGGGCTGGCCACGATCCGGTCGGGCGAGCATCGCAACCTGCTGGACCTCAAGCACAACGGCGTGGTGCCGGTGGTCGATCTGGGCCGCGTCTACGCCCTGCGCGGGCAGCTGGTGCAGGTGAACACCCGCGCCCGGATCGAGGCGGCGATGGGGGCAGGGGGCCTGTCCACCACCGGGGGGGCCGATCTGCTGGACGCCTACGACCTGATCGCCACCATGCGGCTGGAGCATCAGGCGGCACAGGTCAGGGCGGGGCAGGGGCCGGACAACTATCTGGCCCCCGCCGCCCTGTCGGATTTCGAACGCAGCCACCTGCGCGACGCCTTTGTCGTCGTCAAAATGATGCAGTCGGCGATAGGGTCGGGCACGGGAGCCTTGGGATAAGCCATGTTTGTAGAATTGATCGCCACTGTCTTTGCCGGGATCGGCTGCGCGGGCATTGTTATGCTGCTGAACATGCTGTCGGGGCGGCGCCTGCCCAAGTGGCTGATGCCGGTGGCCGCAGGGGCCGGGATGATCGGCATGACCATATCGAACGAATACACCTGGTTCGGGCGCACGGCCGAGCGGCTGCCCGACGGGGTCGAGATTGCCCTGACCGTGGACGAACAAAGCTGGCTGCGGCCTTGGACCCAGCTGCGCCCCTATACCAAGCGGTTCGTGGCTGTCGACGTGGCCGGCCTGCGGCGCAACGCGGCCCAGCCGGATCAGCGGCTGGTCGATCTCTACTTCTTTGGCCGCTGGGCGCCGGTGAACCTGACGCCGATGCTGCTGGATTGCGCCGGTGCGCGGTCTGCGGTGCTGATCGACGGGGCGGAATTCGCGGCGGACGGCGCGGTCAGCGACGCCGACTGGCAGGCGATGCCTGCGGGTGATCCGATCCTCGCGCTGGTGTGCGAGACCTGAGATGTTGACCGGCCTGCCCCTGCGCCTGCGCATATTCCTGTTCTTCTGTCTGCTGGCGGTGGGCGGGATGGGGCTGGCGGCGGGGGCGCTGGCCTTTGGCTGGTTGCGGGCCGACACGGCGGTGCCCGCGGGGCCGTTTGTCACCGCCTTTGTCCTCTTTGCCTTTCTCAACACAGGGCTGGCGGCGCTGGTCTGGCTGCTCTTTGATGAAAACGTGGCCTAGCCCAGCTTCGCGCTGGCAGCAGAGCTGCGGTTGCGCGCGCATTCTGGCGTGAAAGGCGCGGTGAACGCCGACGCCGCCCGCTATCTGGGCGATCTGGCCCCGGCGGCGGAGGCCGTCTCGCAGACGCTGAGCAGCAGTGTCATGGACACCGCCTCTGCCGTGGCCAGCGAAACCGCCCGCCTGCAGGCCGAAGCCGAGCGGCTGACCGCGCTGCTGACGGAAATTCCGGTGGCCACGATCATGCTGAACGAACACATGGCCATCGTGCTCTATGACGGGCAGGCGGCGGACATCCTGTCGGATATCGCGCCGCCGCGCCTCAAGGCGCCGCTGGTCGACTATTTCTATGCCGCAGATCTGGGGCTGGCCAAATCGGCGCTGAACCGGACCGGGGCCGAGGTCGCCTTTGACCTGCGGGACAGGGATGGGGCGACCACGTTCAAGGCCAAGCTCAAGCCGCTGGACGGTGCGGGCTACATGCTGCTGATCGACATGCCCGAAGTGACGCTGACGCCCGAGGCGGCGCGCCCGCTGGTCTATGACTTTGACCTGCTGAACGCAGGCGAGGGGGGCGACATCCGCGACACGGCGCTGTCGGCGCTGTGCTGTGTCGCCTTTGATTCCGAGACGACGGGGCTTGATACCCGCGCCGATGCGGTGGTGCAGCTGGGTGCGGTGCGCATCCTCAACGGTCGCATCGTCGAGGGCGAGGTGCTGGAAACCTATGTGAACCCCGGCCGCCCGATCCCGCCCGCCTCCACCGCCGTGCACCATGTGACGGATGCGGATGTGGCCGCTGCGCCGCCTTTCGCGGAAGCGGGCCGCGCGCTGCACGGGTTCTGCCGCGACGCGGTGCTGGTGGCGCACAATGCGCCCTTTGACATGGCGTTCCTGCGGCGGGCGGAGGCGCAGATGGGTGTGACCTGGGATCATCCCGTGCTCGACACCGTGCTTCTGTCGGCCATCGTCTTTGGCACCAACGAGGATCACACGCTGGACGCGCTCTGCAACCGGCTGGGCCTAACTATCCCGCCCGATCTACGCCACACCGCGCCGGGGGACGCGCGGGTGACGGCGCAGGCGCTGGTCACGCTGATCCCGCTGCTGGAGGCCAGGGGCCTGCGCACCCTCGCCGACGTGATCGCTGAAAGCAAAAAGCACGGGCGGCTGTTGCAGGATCTGAACTGACAGCGCCCTTGCGCGCGGCGCGGTGCGGGCCATATACTACTCAGTAGCAACAGGAGCCCGCCATGTCTGTCAAAGCCTCGGTCTCGATCACCGACCAACAGGACGCCTTTGCCCGCCAGCTGGTGGCGGATGGTCAATATGCGAGCGTCAGCGCGGTGGTGCAGCGCGGGCTTGAGCTTGTCCGTTCGGAAAAGGAGCGGGAGGCGGCAGAGCTGGCCGCGCTGCGCGCCTTTTTTGCTGGTCGGGCGGAGGGCGCGTTTGTGACCGCCGAAGAGGGCCGCCGCCGGACCGAGGACATGATCGCGGCCCGGTCCCGTGCCAACACGCTTTAGGGTTCTGCGCAGCGTCGCCTGCGACGCGGATATCGCAGCGATCTTTGACCACCTGTTCCAATCCTATCGTGATCTTGGCGACCCGACGACCGATGCCCTGACCCGCGCCGCCACACGGGTCCGCGGGATCGAGGATGCGCTGGCTGCCCTGGGCGACGTTCCGTTCCAGGGCACGCTGACGCCCGACATCCTGCCGGGCCTCCGCCACGTGACGCGGGACGGCGCGGTGTTCTACTTCATCGCGGATGAGGCGCTGTCGGAACTCCGCGTGCTGGCCGTGTTTTTCGGCGGCCAGGACCACCGCAACCACATCCTGCGCCGCATCCTGAGCGGGGCAGGGCCGCAAGGCTAGGTGCCGCGCAGGCTGCGCCATCCAATGAGGTTCAGCCCGGCAAAGAGCACGGCGGCCACGCAAACGATGGACGGACCCGCCGGCGTGTCAAAGACATACGCCCCCTGTAGCCCGGCAATCGCCGACACCGCGCCGATCACAGCGGCAATCAGCGCCATCGCCTCGGGCGTGCGGGCCAGACCCCGCGCGGCGGCCGCCGGAATGATCAGCATCGCGGCAATCAGCAGGACGCCAACCACCTTGATCGCCACGGCCACCGTTATGGCCAGCGACAGGGTCAGGATCAACTGCTCGCGCCGGGGGTTGAGGCCGCTGGCATAGGCCAGCTCCTCGTTCAGGGTGGAGGTCAGCAGGGCGGACCAGCGCCACAGGATCAGCGCCACGACAAGGGCCGCACCACCCCAGATCACCGCAAGATCCAGCCGGGACACCGCAAGGATATCGCCAAAGAGGTAAGCCATCAGGTCGATCCGGATACCCGACAGGAACGACACCGCCACAAGGCCGAAGGCAAGCGCGGAATGCGCCAGCACGCCCAGTAGCGTGTCCATCGCATAGCCGCGTCCGGCCAGCAGCGTGACCGTCAGCGCCATCAAAAGCGCTACAACAAGCACGCCGGGAAAGATCGACAGCTCAAGCGCGAGGGACAGAGACACGCCCAGAATTGCCGCATGCGCGGTCGCGTCGCCGAAATAGGCCATGCGTCGCCAGACCACGAAACAGCCCAGCGGGGCGGCGGCAAAGGCCACGCCGACCCCGGCCAGCGTCGCGCGCGTCATGAAGTCGTCAAACACTATTCCGCGGCCTCGTGATGGTGGTCATGGTCGTGATCATGGTCGTGCCGATACAGCGCCAGCGCCCCCCCTGTGCCCGCCCCAAAGAGCGCGCGATATTCCGGGGCGGAGGCGACGACGGCGGGCGCGCCCTCGCAACAGACATGACCGTTGAGGCAGATGACCCGGTCCGACGCGCTCATCACCACGTGCAGGTCGTGGCTGATCATCAGCACGGCGCAGCCGGTGTCGTTCCGCACCGCCTCGATCTGGCGGTAGAACGCGGCGGAGCCGGGCTGGTCCAGTCCCTGTGTCGCCTCGTCCAGCAGCAACACGTCGGGGCGGTTGATCAGGGCGCGCGCCAGCAGCACGCGCTGGAACTGCCCGCCCGACAGCTGCGACATCTGCCGTTTCAGCAGGTCCGGCACGCCGGCCGAGTCGAGGGCGGCGGCGCAGGCCGCGCGTGACACGGTGTCGGTCAGCTTCATGAACCGCTCGACCGTGATCGGAAGGGTCTGGTCGATATGCAGCCGCTGGGGCACATAGCCGATGCGCAAGCCGGGCTGCAGGCTGATCTGTCCGCTGGCAGGCTCCGTCGCCCCAATGATCGCGCGCAGCAGGCTGGTCTTGCCCGACCCGTTGGGGCCGACGATCGTCACGATCTCACCCGGCTCGAGCGTCAGGGCCACGTGCCGCAGGACCGTGTTCGCGCCGTAGGCGACGCTGAGATTGTGTACCGAAATCAGGCTCATGCGTCGGCCTTGTCCACGCAGGCGGGGCACACGCCTTCAGCCTCCACCACCGTCTTTTCGATATGGAATCCGGCGGCGCGGGCCGCCTCGCCAAGCGCGCCCTTGGCCGGTGCCGACTGCGCCTCGGCCACTGCGTCACACAGGCGGCAGATCATGAAGGCGGGTGAATGGCTCTGCCCCGGATGCGCACAGGCGACAAAGGCGTTGAGCCGCTCGATCTTGTGAACAAAGCCGTGTTCGGACAGAAAATCGAGGGCGCGGTAGGCCACGGGCGGCTGCGAGCCAAAGCCCGCGTCGCGCAACAAATCGAGGATCGCATATGCGCCAAGCGCGCGGTGTTCCTGCAACAACAGCTCGAGCACCTTGCGCCGCACCGGGGTCAGCCGCAGCCCTTCGCGGGCGCACCGCGCTTCGGCTTCCGACAGGGCCTGTTTCACGCACGCGGCGTGATCGTGCTTGGCGAAACCGAGGGTAGCGGTGACAGGGACGTCCGCCGGATGCTCTTCGCTTGTCATGTTATTCCATATCATGTAGACGGGCGATAATGTTATAAAATCACGTGGGGGTCCCAATGTCCAGAAAGCTTCTTCCTCTTTCCGCAACGGCCATTCTGATGGGTGGCGCCGCCCTGGCCGAGGTGCCCAGCGTCGCCGTCGATATCGCGCCGGTGCATTCGCTGGTGGCGCGGGTGATGGACGGGGTGGGCGTGCCATCGCTGATCGTGCAGCCGGGTGCGTCGCCGCATGAATACAGCCTGCGCCCGTCCGAGGCCGCCGCCCTCCAGGACGCCGATCTGGTGTTCTGGATCGGTGAGGATCTGACGCCCTGGATGGAAGACGCGGTCGAGACACTGGCCACCGACGCAACGGTCACCACCCTGCTGGAGGCGGACGGGATCAAGCTGCTCGATTTCCGCGAAGGCGCGCTGTTCGAGGCGCATGACCACGGGGATCACGACGATCACGGGGACGAGGATCACGCGGCCCATGACGACCACGACCATGACCACGAAGAGGTCAAGGCCGACGCGCATGACCACGATCACGGTCATGAAGAGGCGAAAGCCGAAGGGCACGATCATGACCACGACGACCACGGGCATGAAGAGGCAAGTGCCGAAGGACACGACGACCATGATCACGGCGACGAAGACCATGCCGCACATGACGATCATGACGATCATGACGACCACGATGATCACGCGGGCCACGACCACGGCGCACATGACCCGCACGCCTGGCTGTCGCCCGCGAATGCCGGCACGTGGCTGAACGTGATCGCGGCACAGCTGTCTGCGGCCGACCCCGATAATGCCGGGACATATTTCGCCAACGCCGCCGCCGCCCGCGCCGAAATGGAGGCGCTGTCGGCCGAGGTCGCCACGACGCTGGAGCCAGTGCGCGGCGGCAGCTTTATCGTGTTCCACGACGCTTATCAGTATTTCGAAAGCGACTTTGACTTTCCCGCGTCCGGCGCGATTTCCATCGGCGACGCGTCTGACCCCAGCCCGGCACGCATCGCCGAGATCCAGGGCCGCATCACCGAAGAGGGGATCGATTGCGTTCTGGCCGAGCCGCAGTTCAACCCGGGCCTTGTTGCGACGGTTCTGGACGGGACAGAGGCGGGCACCGCCGTGATCGACCCGCTGGGTGCCGCGCTGGAGCCGGGTGCCGCGCTTTATCCGCAGCTGATCCGGAACATGGCGAACACGCTGGCGGAGTGCCTGTAAGCCCCTCCCGGATGTCGATCTTGCGGCGCTCGGGCAGGGATATCGGTGCGTAAACGGCCCCAGTGCTACGGTCTCCTGTCAGATTACATGTTGTTTTCTGACGGGAGTCGCATTTTGGGGTAGAGCGCTCCGCCAAACCGCTTTCCGCCTCATAGGCAAGGTTATGTTAATAAAACGTTGTCACTCCGACCACACGGCCATCTTGCGGTCGATGGTCTTGCGAGACACGCCCAGGCGGCGGGCGGCTTCGGCGCGGTTGCCGTCGCACCGGTCCAGCATCCGCAGGATGTGGCGCTGCACCACCAGGTCGAGATTCTCGATGGCCTGCGCGCCCGTCACACTGCCGCCCCCGGAAAACTCCTCGGGAAAGGCGCCCAGGATCACCGCCCGCTCGATCAGGTTGCGCAACTCGCGCACATTGCCCGGCCAGTCGTAACGCCGCAGCTTGAGCAGCGTTTCCTCGTCCAGCTCGAGCGACGGCATCGCCAGTGATGCCGAAAACCGCGCCATGAAATGCGCCGCGAGTTCCACAATGTCATCCATCCGGTCGCGCAACAGCGGCATATGGATCTTGACCACGTGGATCCGATGATACAGGTCGGCGCGGAACCGGCCCGCCGCCACTGCCGCCTCGATATCGAGGCGGCAGTGGCGGCGGGCCGGTTCCGCGCCGACCTGTATCATCGGATCCACGTGGTCAAGATCCATATGCCGCTGTTGCGCGACCGGATGGATGACATTGTGGAACTCGCGGCGCATTTCATGGCGCGGTTTTCGGCATCACTGGCGATGCCGTCGCTCGAGCTGGACGAGGAAACGCTGCTCAAGCTGCGGCGTTACGACTGGCCGGGCAATGTGCGCGAGTTGCGCAACCTGATCGAGCGGGCGGTGATCCTGGGCGCCTTTCCCGAGGAGTTTTCCGGGGGCGGCAGTGTGACGGGCGCGCAGGCCATCGAGAATCTCGACCTGGTGGTGCAGCGCCACATCCTGCGGATGCTGGACCGGTGCGACGGCAACCGCGCCGAAGCCGCCCGCCGCCTGGGCGTGTCTCGCAAGACCATCGACCGCAAGATGGCCGTGTGGTCGGAGTGACAACGTTTTATTAACATAACCTTGCCTATGAGGCGGAAAGCGGTTTGGCGGAGCGCTCTACCCCAAAATGCGACTCCCGTCAGAAAACAACATGTAATCTGACAGGAGACCGTAGCACTGGGGCCGTTTACGCACCGATATCCCTGCCCGAGCGCCGCAAGATCGACATCCGGGAGGGGCTTACAGGCACTCCGCCAGCGTGTTCGCCATGTTCCGGATCAGCTGCGGATAAAGCGCGGCACCCGGCTCCAGCGCGGCACCCAGCGGGTCGATCACGGCGGTGCCCGCCTCTGTCCCGTCCAGAACCGTCGCAACAAGGCCCGGGTTGAACTGCGGCTCGGCCAGAACGCAATCGATCCCCTCTTCGGTGATGCGGCCCTTGATCTCGGCGATCCGCGCCGGGCTCGGGTCTGACGCGTCGCTGATCGAAATCGCCCCGGACGCGGGAAAGTCGAAGTCGCTTTCGAAATACTGGTAGGCGTCGTGGAACACGATAAAGCTGCCGCCGCGCACTGGCTCCAGCGTCGTGGCGACCTCGGCCGACAGCGCCTCCATTTCGGCGCGGGCGGCGGCGGCGTTGGCGAAATATGTCCCGGCATTATCGGGGTCGGCCGCAGACAGCTGTGCCGCGATCACGTTCAGCCACGTGCCGGCATTCGCGGGCGACAGCCAGGCGTGCGGGTCATGTGCGCCGTGGTCGTGGCCCGCGTGATCATCGTGGTCGTCATGATCGTCATGATCGTCATGTGCGGCATGGTCTTCGTCGCCGTGATCATGGTCGTCGTGTCCTTCGGCACTTGCCTCTTCATGCCCGTGGTCGTCGTGGTCATGATCGTGCCCTTCGGCTTTCGCCTCTTCATGACCGTGATCGTGGTCATGCGCGTCGGCCTTGACCTCTTCGTGGTCATGGTCGTGGTCGTCATGGGCCGCGTGATCCTCGTCCCCGTGATCGTCGTGATCCCCGTGGTCATGCGCCTCGAACAGCGCGCCTTCGCGGAAATCGAGCAGCTTGATCCCGTCCGCCTCCAGCAGGGTGGTGACCGTTGCGTCGGTGGCCAGTGTCTCGACCGCGTCTTCCATCCAGGGCGTCAGATCCTCACCGATCCAGAACACCAGATCGGCGTCCTGGAGGGCGGCGGCCTCGGACGGGCGCAGGCTGTATTCATGCGGCGACGCACCCGGCTGCACGATCAGCGATGGCACGCCCACCCCGTCCATCACCCGCGCCACCAGCGAATGCACCGGCGCGATATCGACGGCGACGCTGGGCACCTCGGCCAGGGCGGCGCCACCCATCAGAATGGCCGTTGCGGAAAGAGGAAGAAGCTTTCTGGACATTGGGACCCCCACGTGATTTTATAACATTATCGCCCGTCTACATGATATGGAATAACATGACAAGCGAAGAGCATCCGGCGGACGTCCCTGTCACCGCTACCCTCGGTTTCGCCAAGCACGATCACGCCGCGTGCGTGAAACAGGCCCTGTCGGAAGCCGAAGCGCGGTGCGCCCGCGAAGGGCTGCGGCTGACCCCGGTGCGGCGCAAGGTGCTCGAGCTGTTGTTGCAGGAACACCGCGCGCTTGGCGCATATGCGATCCTCGATTTGTTGCGCGACGCGGGCTTTGGCTCGCAGCCGCCCGTGGCCTACCGCGCCCTCGATTTTCTGTCCGAACACGGCTTTGTTCACAAGATCGAGCGGCTCAACGCCTTTGTCGCCTGTGCGCATCCGGGGCAGAGCCATTCACCCGCCTTCATGATCTGCCGCCTGTGTGACGCAGTGGCCGAGGCGCAGTCGGCACCGGCCAAGGGCGCGCTTGGCGAGGCGGCCCGCGCCGCCGGATTCCATATCGAAAAGACGGTGGTGGAGGCTGAAGGCGTGTGCCCCGCCTGCGTGGACAAGGCCGACGCATGAGCCTGATTTCGGTACACAATCTCAGCGTCGCCTACGGCGCGAACACGGTCCTGCGGCACGTGGCCCTGACGCTCGAGCCGGGTGAGATCGTGACGATCGTCGGCCCCAACGGGTCGGGCAAGACCAGCCTGCTGCGCGCGATCATTGGGGCGACGGAGCCTGCCAGCGGACAGATCAGCCTGCAGCCCGGCTTGCGCATCGGCTATGTGCCCCAGCGGCTGCATATCGACCAGACCCTTCCGATCACGGTCGAGCGGTTCATGAAGCTGACCGACACCGTGTCACGCGCGGCCTGCGCCGCCGCCCTCGACTCGGCCGGCGTGCCGGACCTGCTGAAACGGCAGATGTCGCAGCTGTCGGGCGGGCAGTTCCAGCGCGTGCTGCTGGCGCGCGCCCTGATCAACCGCCCCGACGTGTTGCTGCTGGACGAGGCGACACAGGGACTGGACCAGCCCGGCTCCGCCGCGTTCTACCGCCAGATCGAGGCGGTGCGGAACGACACCGGCTGCGCCGTGCTGATGATCAGCCACGACCTGCACGTGGTGATGAGCGCGTCGGACCGGGTCATCTGCCTCAACGGTCATGTCTGTTGCGAGGGCGCGCCCGCCGTCGTCGCCTCCGCCCCGGAATATCGCGCGCTCTTTGGGGCGGGCACAGGGGGGGCGCTGGCGCTGTATCGGCACGACCATGATCACGACCATGACCACCATCACGAGGCCGCGGAATAGTGTTTGACGACTTCATGACGCGCGCGACGCTGGCCGGGGTCGGCGTGGCCTTTGCCGCCGCCCCGCTGGGCTGTTTCGTGGTCTGGCGACGCATGGCCTATTTCGGCGACGCGACCGCGCATGCGGCAATTCTGGGCGTGTCTCTGTCCCTCGCGCTTGAGCTGTCGATCTTTCCCGGCGTGCTTGTTGTAGCGCTTTTGATGGCGCTGACGGTCACGCTGCTGGCCGGACGCGGCTATGCGATGGACACGCTACTGGGCGTGCTGGCGCATTCCGCGCTTGCCTTCGGCCTTGTGGCGGTGTCGTTCCTGTCGGGTATCCGGATCGACCTGATGGCTTACCTCTTTGGCGATATCCTTGCGGTGTCCCGGCTGGATCTTGCGGTGATCTGGGGTGGTGCGGCCCTTGTCGTGGCGCTGATCCTGTGGCGCTGGTCCGCCCTGCTGACCTCCACCCTGAACGAGGAGCTGGCCTATGCCAGCGGCCTCAACCCCCGGCGCGAGCAGTTGATCCTGACCCTGTCGCTGGCCATAACGGTGGCCGTGGCGATCAAGGTGGTTGGCGTCCTGCTGATTGCCGCGATGCTGATCATTCCGGCGGCCGCCGCGCGGGGTCTGGCCCGCACGCCCGAGGCGATGGCGCTGATTGCCGCTGTGATCGGCGCGGTGTCGGCGATTGCCGGGCTACAGGGGGCGTATGTCTTTGACACGCCGGCGGGTCCGTCCATCGTTTGCGTGGCCGCCGTGCTCTTTGCCGGGCTGAACCTCATTGGATGGCGCAGCCTGCGCGGCACCTAGCCTTGCGGCCCTGCCCCGCTCAGGATGCGGCGCAGGATGTGGTTGCGGTGGTCCTGGCCGCCGAAAAACACGGCCAGCACGCGGAGTTCCGACAGCGCCTCATCCGCGATGAAGTAGAACACCGCGCCGTCCCGCGTCACGTGGCGGAGGCCCGGCAGGATGTCGGGCGTCAGCGTGCCCTGGAACGGAACGTCGCCCAGGGCAGCCAGCGCATCCTCGATCCCGCGGACCCGTGTGGCGGCGCGGGTCAGGGCATCGGTCGTCGGGTCGCCAAGATCACGATAGGATTGGAACAGGTGGTCAAAGATCGCTGCGATATCCGCGTCGCAGGCGACGCTGCGCAGAACCCTAAAGCGTGTTGGCACGGGACCGGGCCGCGATCATGTCCTCGGTCCGGCGGCGGCCCTCTTCGGCGGTCACAAACGCGCCCTCCGCCCGACCAGCAAAAAAGGCGCGCAGCGCGGCCAGCTCTGCCGCCTCCCGCTCCTTTTCCGAACGGACAAGCTCAAGCCCGCGCTGCACCACCGCGCTGACGCTCGCATATTGACCATCCGCCACCAGCTGGCGGGCAAAGGCGTCCTGTTGGTCGGTGATCGAGACCGAGGCTTTGACAGACATGGCGGGCTCCTGTTGCTACTGAGTAGTATATGGCCCGCACCGCGCCGCGCGCAAGGGCGCTGTCAGTTCAGATCCTGCAACAGCCGCCCGTGCTTTTTGCTTTCAGCGATCACGTCGGCGAGGGTGCGCAGGCCCCTGGCCTCCAGCAGCGGGATCAGCGTGACCAGCGCCTGCGCCGTCACCCGCGCGTCCCCCGGCGCGGTGTGGCGTAGATCGGGCGGGATAGTTAGGCCCAGCCGGTTGCAGAGCGCGTCCAGCGTGTGATCCTCGTTGGTGCCAAAGACGATGGCCGACAGAAGCACGGTGTCGAGCACGGGATGATCCCAGGTCACACCCATCTGCGCCTCCGCCCGCCGCAGGAACGCCATGTCAAAGGGCGCATTGTGCGCCACCAGCACCGCGTCGCGGCAGAACCCGTGCAGCGCGCGGCCCGCTTCCGCGAAAGGCGGCGCAGCGGCCACATCCGCATCCGTCACATGGTGCACGGCGGTGGAGGCGGGCGGGATCGGGCGGCCGGGGTTCACATAGGTTTCCAGCACCTCGCCCTCGACGATGCGACCGTTGAGGATGCGCACCGCACCCAGCTGCACCACCGCATCGGCGCGGGTATCAAGCCCCGTCGTCTCGGAATCAAAGGCGACACAGCACAGCGCCGACAGCGCCGTGTCGCGGATGTCGCCCCCCTCGCCTGCGTTCAGCAGGTCAAAGTCATAGACCAGCGGGCGCGCCGCCTCGGGCGTCAGCGTCACTTCGGGCATGTCGATCAGCAGCATGTAGCCCGCACCGTCCAGCGGCTTGAGCTTGGCCTTGAACGTGGTCGCCCCATCCCTGTCCCGCAGGTCAAAGGCGACCTCGGCCCCGGTCCGGTTCAGCGCCGATTTGGCCAGCCCCAGATCTGCGGCATAGAAATAGTCGACCAGCGGCGCCTTGAGGCGCGGCGGCGCGATATCCGACAGGATGTCCGCCGCCTGCCCGTCATAGAGCACGATGGCCATGTGTTCGTTCAGCATGATCGTGGCCACCGGAATTTCCGTCAGCAGCGCGGTCAGCCGCTCGGCTTCGGCCTGCAGGCGGGCGGTTTCGCTGGCCACGGCAGAGGCGGTGTCCATGACACTGCTGCTCAGCGTCTGCGAGACGGCGTCCGCCGCCGGGGCCAGATCGCCCAGATAGCGGGCGGCGTCGGCGTTCTTCGCGCCTTTCACGCCGGAATGCGCGCGCAGCCGCAGCTCTGCTGCCAGAGCGTTGATGGGCTTGGCCACGTTTTCATCAAAGAGCAGCCAGACCAGCGCCGCCAGCCCTGTGTTGAGAAAGGCAAAGAGGACAAAGGCGGTGACAAACGGCCCCGCGGGCACCGCCGTGTCGGCCCGCAACCAGCCAAAGGCCAGCGCCCCCGCCGCCAGCCCCATCCCGCCCACCGCCAGCAGACAGAAGAACAGGAATATGCGCAGGCGCAGGGGCAGGCCGGTCAACATCTCAGGTCTCGCACACCAGCGCGAGGATCGGATCACCCGCAGGCATCGCCTGCCAGTCGGCGTCGCTGACCGCGCCGTCCGCCGCGAATTCCGCCCCGTCGATCAGCACCGCAGACCGCGCACCGGCGCAATCCAGCAGCATCGGCGTCAGGTTCACCGGCGCCCAGCGGCCAAAGAAGTAGAGATCGACCAGCCGCTGATCCGGCTGGGCCGCGTTGCGCCGCAGGCCGGCCACGTCGACAGCCACGAACCGCTTGGTATAGGGGCGCAGCTGGGTCCAAGGCCGCAGCCAGCTTTGTTCGTCCACGGTCAGGGCAATCTCGACCCCGTCGGGCAGCCGCTCGGCCGTGCGCCCGAACCAGGTGTATTCGTTCGATATGGTCATGCCGATCATCCCGGCCCCTGCGGCCACCGGCATCAGCCACTTGGGCAGGCGCCGCCCCGACAGCATGTTCAGCAGCATAACAATGCCCGCGCAGCCGATCCCGGCAAAGACAGTGGCGATCAATTCTACAAACATGGCTTATCCCAAGGCTCCCGTGCCCGACCCTATCGCCGACTGCATCATTTTGACGACGACAAAGGCGTCGCGCAGGTGGCTGCGTTCGAAATCCGACAGGGCGGCGGGGGCCAGATAGTTGTCCGGCCCCTGCCCCGCCCTGACCTGTGCCGCCTGATGCTCCAGCCGCATGGTGGCGATCAGGTCGTAGGCGTCCAGCAGATCGGCCCCCCCGGTGGTGGACAGGCCCCCTGCCCCCATCGCCGCCTCGATCCGGGCGCGGGTGTTCACCTGCACCAGCTGCCCGCGCAGGGCGTAGACGCGGCCCAGATCGACCACCGGCACCACGCCGTTGTGCTTGAGGTCCAGCAGGTTGCGATGCTCGCCCGACCGGATCGTGGCCAGCCCCCGCAGCATCCCCAGCGGCGGCGCGTGTTTCAGCGCATTCGACACCATATGCGCCACAAAGATCGAGTTGCGCGCCGCCCGCGCCAGCGTGTCGGTCTGCAGATCGGCAAACAGCGCCTCATCGCCGCCGATGGGCCGCAGGTCGAACATGACCGACGCCAGCATCTGCGCCTCCGGATTGGGCTTGGCGATCCAGCCATCGAAATAGCCGCGCCAGACCCGCACCGGCTGGCACCAGCGCGGGTTGGTCGCCATCATGTCACCGGGACAATAGACGTACCCGCAGGCATGCAGCCCATCGCTGACGATCTGCGCCAGTTCCGCGAAATAGGGCCTGTCAGCATCCGCCACGTCATCCGACAGGATCAGGCAATTGTCCTGATCCGATACGCCCGTCTGCTCGCGCCGGCCTTGCGACCCGCAGGCCAGCCACAGGTAGGGCACCGGCGGCGCGCCCAACTCCGCCTCGGCCATGGTCAGCAGGCGACGGGTGACCGTGTCGGCGATGTCGGTGATCAGCCGCGTGATCACCTCGTGCCGGGTGCCCATGCCGACCAGCTGGGCCAGCAGCGTCGGGATCTCGCCCGTCACCCGAGCCATGGTGGCGACGTCGCCCGCCTCGGCCACGCGGCGCACCAGATCGGCGGAGGACAGCGCCTGAAACCGGGTCAGGTCAGTCTGCGTGACGATGCCGCGCAGCTGCCCCGCCTCGACGATGGGCACGTGGCCAATGCGCCGCTCCATCATCATGTGCAGCACGTCCATGCCAAGCGCCGAAGGCGGCAGCGTCACCGGATCGGGCGTCATGATATCGGCCACGGGACGCGCCGGATCGGCCCCGCCCGCGACCACCCTGGCATTCATGTCGCGCACCGTGACGATACCGCGAAACGCCGCTGCATCCGCGATACAGACCGACGATATGTGATGCTCCGCCATCAGCTTGGCGGCGGTGCAGATCGTCGCGTCCGGCGCGCAGGTCACCGGGTCGCGCGTCATCAGCTGGTCCACCGGCAGCACCGTCAGGTCGGGCGTGTCCGCCTGCGCGGGCCTGCGCCGGTCAAAGAATTGCGCCACCTGCGCATGCGCGTCGATCAGCCCGTGCAGCACCGCGCCCGGCATCCGGATCAGCGTCGTGGCCCCGCGCGACACCGCGTTGCGCTGCGAAAGACCCCCGCGCAGCAATGCACGTTCGCCAAAGGAATTGCGCGGGCCCAGCAGCGACAGCTGCACGCCGGTGGCGTCCGTGATCTCGACCGCGCCATCGACGATCACATACAGCGCGTCCACCGTATCGCCGACGGCAAACACCGTATCGCCATCGGCCACGGCGTCGCTGGCACATGTCGCCACCAGCGCCGCCAGCGCATCGGCGCCAAGCGTATCATACGGGTGGACCGAGCCCAGGAACTGCGCATGTTCAAGATCAAGTGGCATCACATCATCCATCAAAGGCAACGGACCTGCCCACGGGATCGCGGGCAGGCCCAGGAACAAGTGCGCATCGCAGGGGGAGAGACACTGCGATGCGCGCGGTTCCTAGTGGTCGGCCGCAGCCGCACCCGCGCCGCGCGGGATGCGCACGCTTTCCACCAGGTCCTTGATCTCCTGCGGGATCTCCTTGGTCATGCCCGACACCACATAGGCCGTGGCAAAGTTGACCATGGCCCCGATCGCGCCGAACGATGTCGACTTGATCGGCCCCAGCAGCGGGTCGGCATCCGTGAACAGGTTGGTGTCCGGGATAAAGAACCAGCCCTTGTGCAGGAAAATGTACAGCAAGGTCACAACCAGACCGGCCAGCATCCCCGCCACGGCACCCACATTGTTGATGCGCGTCGAAAAGATACCCATCATCAGCGCCGGGAAGATCGAGGCCGCCGCCAGACCGAAGGCCAGCGCCACCGTCTGCGCCGCAAAGCCCGGCGGGTTCAGACCCAGGATCACAGCCACCACAATCGCCGCAGCCATCGAAATACGCGCTGCAAGCAGCTCGGATTTCTCGGACATGTTGGGCGTCAGCTGACCCTTGAGCAGGTCGTGGGACACAGCAGACGAGATTGCCAGGAGCAGACCCGCCGCCGTGGACAGTGCCGCCGCAAGGCCACCCGCCGCCACCAGCCCGATCACCCAGCCCGGCAGGGACGCGATCTCGGGGTTGGCCAGCACCAGGATGTCGCGGTTGAAGTTGGTCAGCTCATTGCCTTCCCATCCGTTTTCCGCAGCCTTGGCCTGAAGCTCTTCGTTGGCGTCGTTGTAGTACTGGATCTTGCCGTCGCCATTCTTGTCTTCCCTATCCAGCAGCCCGGCTTTCTGCCACGTCGCCATCCAGCTGTATTCCGGATCATTGTCGATCTGTTCGACGCTGACCGCTTCGCCGTTGGTCCCGTTGGGCCACATCAGTTCCGAGATGTTGAGCCGCGCCATGGCACCCACAGCCGGAGCGGTCAGGTACAGCAGCGCGATAAACACCAGCGTCCAGCCCGCAGACCAGCGCGCATCAGACACGCGCGGCACGGTAAAGAACCGCATGATGACGTGGGGCAGACCCGCGGTGCCGATCATCAGCGACAGGGTGAAGAGCACCATGTTGATGGTCGACCCATGCGCCGCCGTATACTCGGCAAAGCCCAGATCGGTCACGCTCGCGTCCAGCTTGGCCAACAGCGGCTCACCGCTTTCCACCGTGCCGAACAGACCCAGCGCCGGGATCGGATTGCCCGTCAGCTGGAGCGAGATGAACACCGCCGGGATCGTGTAGGCGGTGATCAGCACGCAGTATTGCGCGACCTGGGTGTAGGTCACACCCTTCATCCCGCCAAACACGGCATAGGCGAACACGACACAGGATCCGATCAGCAGACCCCATGTGGTGTCAATCTCGAGGAAGCGGCCAAAGGCAATGCCCACCCCCTGCATCTGACCGCTCACATAGGTGCTCGAGGCGACCAGCAGACAGCTCCCCGCCACCAGACGCGCGGTCGAACTGTAGAACCAGTCGCCGATGAACTCCGACACCGTGAACTTGCCGAACTTGCGCAGGTACGGGGCCAGCAGCAGCGCCAGCAACACGTAACCGCCCGTCCAGCCCATCAGGAAGGACGAGTTGTCATAGCCCGTGAACGCGATCAGCCCCGCCATCGAGATGAACGAGGCCGCCGACATCCAGTCGGCCGCCGTGGCCATCCCGTTGGTGACGGGGTGCACACCGCGCCCGGCGGCGTAGAATTCGCTCGTTGAACCCGCGCGGGCCCAAACGGCGATGCCGATGTAAAGCGCGAAAGACGCGCCCACAAACAGCAGGTTAAGGGTAAACTGGTCCATCTCTCTTATTCCTCTTCCACGCCGTATTGCTTATCGAGCTTGTTCATCCGCCAGGCGTAGAAAAAGATCAGCGCCAGAAAGACGAGGATCGATCCCTGTTGCGCGAACCAAAAGCCAAGGTCGGTGCCGCCCACGGAGATACCGCTGAGCGCCGGGCGCAGGATGATCCCGAAGCCGAACGAAACCACCGCCCAGATGACCAGGGATATCAAGATCATGCGGACATTGGCGGCCCAATAGCCCTTGTCCTGTTCTGCCACATTTGCGGCGTTTGTCGTTTCCTCCGACATCGTGGGGCTCCTCCTATCGTTGCCGTTTTCGGGGCACCCGCCCCGGTGTGAATGCCGCACCGC
>ERZ1740072.291-NODE-291-length-21135-cov-16.594165_pt1 | contig 21135 bp, 22 predicted proteins | sample MGYA00581733_ERZ1740072 | MGnify/ENA primary metagenome ERZ1740072 (study PRJEB43018, sample SAMN04849741) | marine metagenome | isolation source: floating plastic debris | place: Pacific Ocean | collected 2008-08-30 | study: EMG produced TPA metagenomics...
CCCTATGACTGTTCAACCCAAATATCACTGACAATTTAACGAATGAGAAGGAGGTGTCGCATTTAGCTCGTGAGAGCTACCTGGCCACACCCTTCATTTGCAGGGACAGCTTCCATCATTTTCTTAGGATTAGGCAGATTCAAATTACCCATGAGGGTAATAAACTGATCTCGTGTACGCCCTGTAAAACGAGGGTTTAGACGTTTTTCTTCACCGATGGTTGAAACCGTGTGCCCCCTATAGTCATGGCCGGGATACACCAGGGTTTCATCGGGCAGGGTAAACAGCCTCTGGGTAACCCGATCATATAAGATGCCGGCATCCCCTTGTTGGAAGTCTGTTCGCCCACAGCCACGGATAAATAAAGCATCTCCAGTGAGGAGGTGAGTGCCATTTATCAAATACGACATGTGACTATCGGTATGTCCATTTGTCTCAATGGCCCGAATAGTAATGTTGCCAAGGGAAAGGACCTGGTTGTGACTAACAGTTTGATTGGCGCAGGTTATCTGAGCATTCAGTGGCACAATGCCTTTACAGTGAGTTAATTCACGTAGTTGACCGGTACCGGTAATATGGTCAGCATGCACATGGGTTTCTAGGCAAAAATTCAGCGTTAGATTTAGTTCGTGCAGCAGCCTATTGTCTCGCTCCACTTGTTCAAGGACCGGATCAACCAGTGCTGCATCTTGTGTCACTGTATCTGCAATGAGATACGTGTAAGTGCTTGTCTCTTGATCAAACAACTGACGAAACAGCATGGTTTATATCCTGCTAACTATGGGGAAGGCTACTATTGCAGCTGTCAGGTTAGTGAGGACAGCGGGTGCCTCTGAAAAGCTTAACTAACAATGGCTAACCTAACTGCCGATGAATATATCCATCGGTTGCTATCACCATAATAGTTTGTCCCCAATCAACTAAATCCTGAACGTTGCTGATCCTTGGGATGATTTTATCTGTAAAATGCTGTCCTAACGGTACATCTGACCGGTCGGGTTATCCTCTAAATTAGCCATGGCAAATCCTGCACCGGGTTAAAAACTTAGCGCAGGATTTAATGACCAAAACCCCAGTAGAGCAAAACTACCAGAGTATAAAAAGTATCAAAATAGGGAACTAATGCTTAAAATTGGCAAAAACTGAGCAAATTATGCTGCTTGAGAATAGTCTATGGTCCTTTCTGCCGGAGCTTCACGGCGTACGACAGATACCAGTAAGACTTCACGTCCTTCGCGCTCTATGGTTTGCACGTAGCGAAGTTGTTCTTGGACCGCGTCGTTTTCTGAATCAAAGGGGCCAAAATAATATCCACGACTGGGAGACGCCGCTAATATTTCCAGCCACCAAGACTTCCCTGCTAGGCTAAATAGCTGATTTATAAGGTTTTCCATAATACGATGGGTTCTGAAGTAAAGGTAGATGCAGCGTTTCTAAGGAACGCATAGATCCTCTTATACTGTGTCGTCTGCCATTTGCCTGTCAGCATTGATACTTTTTGATACATAAAGTCATCAAGTGTTGATTCTTATTTGATACATAACCTCATAATGAGACCGTGAGCTGTAGAAGTAAAGACTTCCAATAACACATGTCACGGCTGTCTTAACCGATCTCCTGAACAAATTCGACGATATTGCCATCGGGGTCTGTCACCATGGCGATTGTTGCACCGTTAGTCAGCTGGGTAACGGGTATTACCATGGCAACTGGCTCTTGCTCAAGCGTTGTCATAATTTTGTTGATGTCGGCAACAAGTAATGTGATGTAGCGATACCCCAAACCAACGTCTGGAGAACCCTGTCTAGGGGGGATGTTTTCTAGCTCTACTAGCTTGAGTAAAGATGCACCATGCTTTAGTTGGAGCATACGCCCCTTGCCGATGAGAGTCGTTGTGATTTCTGCAACAACTGCCAACCCAATCAGGTCGCGATAAAAGTGGAGGGAGCGCTCCATATTGGTGACCATAAGTCCAACATCGATGGCGATCCGTGGCGTGGGCACTGGCATCAGGAGGCAATCCCTGTTTGTTAATACGATTGTTCTTTTGGTCGTTAATCAGTCAACGTGCAGTGATGAAGATCACTCACCATAGATCTGTTTAGATCCACACATCATTTTGAGCGGTTTTATCGGCGACAACATCCCCTGTGTTGACCACGCCTTGAGGTTCAACCAGCAGCATATGACATTCATCAGCCGCCCAAGGTTTATGCTCCACCCCTCTGGGGACCACATACATTTCACCAGCCGATAGTTCAACCGTGCCATCCCTAAACTCAATGGTCATTTGTCCCTCTAGAACAATAAAGACCTCGTCAGTATCTGGATGATCGTGCCATACAAAATCGCCCTGCACCTTGACCAACTTGAACTGATAGTCATTCATTTCAGCAATCACCTTGGGTGACCACCGATCGCTAAATTTGGTCAGTTTTTCGTGGAAATTAAGTGGACTATAGTTCATGGTATCTGTCTACATATTAATCAACCCCTCCATCCGCTTAAGGATAAAGGGGTTGGGAGTTAGGCAATGCTATGGAATGGGGCTCTTTAACCCAGAGCTTTCTCAATGGCAGCCTTTAGTTCAGGAGCATCGGGTGCTGTTTTGGGGTCAAAGCGAGCAACGACGTCACCGTCACGACCGACTACAAACTTGCCAAAGTTCCAGCTGATATCTTCGCCTTCCCCTACTAAAAACTGGTAAAGGGGACTGCGGTTAGCACCATTGACATCCTGCTTTTCGAGCAGTGTAAAGTCCACATCGTACTTGGTTTTGGTAAAGTCCTTGATTTCATCGGCCGTACCAGGCTCTTGAGCACCAAACTGGTTGCAGGGTACGCCCACAACGACTAAACCGCGCTCGCCATAGGCCTTGTCCAGGTCTACTAAACCGCTATATTGAGGAGTCAAACCACAGGCGCTGGCTACGTTGACAAATAGAACGACCTTATTTGCGATCGCATCTGGGGACAAAGGTGCGCCATCCAGAGTTGCTAGGTTAGTGGGTACAGGCATAGTGGATTAACGTTTTTGACAACGCCTTCTATTATCAACCATCCTTGCTCAGAGGTGTACCTCAACCCTGTGATTTACCCAGCCCTAATTTACCAAGTCCACAGCACGTGGGGTTAACAACCGGTTATCCACACATTAAGTCAGCCAGTGTCGCCGAGCCATGATCAGAGAGATCATATCGATGCCAGTTATACCAGCCATCACCTTTAGACACAGACGAAACCAGATCAATATCCAAGGCAACGCTGCTACCATCGGCAGACAAGATCACAACATCACCCGTATTCTCATCCACAGGTATGTTATCGTCCTGGTCTTTCATACATTGACCAGGGGCAGACCCCACAAACGACAAACAGCCACCCCCATGAAAGCAACCCCCACTAGCACGGGCAGGCGCCGCAACAAAGCCCAGACCCACCAGAGAGATCGTAATTAAAGGAAGAGACCTAACACATCTATTCATAGGAGCCCCACACCAGAGTTTAGAACCAATGCCCCTTACTCTAGGACCCCTAGTAAAAACCACCATCAGAATAAACGCGGAAATAAGATTACAACAACCTTAAGCTCCCAATCATCCTCAGAAAAAATACGGAAACATTCACCCACCCCAGCAATCTCAGACCTGAGGGGGCTGCACAAAAATAGAGACCCAAGCCGGTAGGGGCATTGCATGCAATGCCCCTACCGGCTGTCACGGTGCGTTATTTGGATACAAATGCCTAAGCAACAATCTCATGACCCTAATCTAACACCCTAAACCATGCCTCAGAGACGATCTCGCGTCTATCTAAACAACCCTTGTCCTAACCACAGCAACAAAAATCACAGACGCAGGCCCCCCACTGCAAGGATGTAGCGGCTCTACCAACCTCGTCAACATAAAACCACTCTCAACCAACAGCTCCACCCAGCTACCCATGGTCCGAAAATACCAGGGCGCTGGATCTATAAAATCTTGACCAAACCCAGCCCAAGACCCTGCTCGCCAACCATCCTTATAGTCCCCCTCACCACAGGCCATGGCCGGATGTAACGTCTGAATAATAAACGTACCACCGGGGTTAAGCAAACCAGGTATCTCTCGTAAGAGAGTTACCACAGACTGATCACCAAACAAAGAAAAATTACACACAACAACATCAAAGGTCGCTTGCAGTCGCCCCGCCGTAATATCTTCGTAGGAAGCCACCTCAAACGTACCACCCCCCGTTGCTCGGGCTTGTTCTACCAATGCCGGAATGCCATCGACACCGTGGGCTGTAATTCCATGGGTATGTAGTGCCCGTACCAACCAGCCCTCACCACAGCCAACATCTAACACCGTTTGCGGAGAACAGCTCACCACCGCATCAACAATGGCCCCATCCGTCACCAGTCGACGGCTTTCAATCTGACGTTCACGTACAGCAGCGGTCCATGGTACGGCATTCTGCATCCAGGAGTTGATAATCTTTGCTTCGTTAGAACCCCCCATGACGGCTTATGGATTGGGCTCCACAGGCATTAACGACAGATTTTGCACCAGACTCAGCGGCAACGGGTCTCGACCCAAGTGTTGGGCATACTCCGCCTGTAAAAACCGACCATAGTCTGACTGCCCCACCACGTGGGTTTTTATAAACGCCAGTCCCAACGCCTTGAGATACTCACGGGCCAGGGCCGGGTCGGGGCCAGATAGCTCATTGGGCAAGGTGTCAGACTGGGCATAGTTATGGGTGCCCCCCTGCATCATGACCAAATATTTCTCAGTTGGTGTGAGCCAGGTAAACGGCTGCATCTGCTCGGTTAGGGCGGGCGCTATGGAATCGGCACTGCCACTGACCATCATAATCGGGGTGCGCAGCTGGCCCAGCCCCTGCTCTCCAAACACCAGGCTGGTAATGGGGTTAAAGACAAACACCGCGCTGACGCGCTCGTCGTGGAGGGGCTGATCAAGCTGACTTTGTAGGGCTAAACACTGTAACGGAATGGAAATATTAATGGCGTCTTTTTCGAGTAGCTCATCGGTGCAGCGGGCCTGTAGCTGGTCAACATTGAGCTGGGCACCGGCCAAGGCCAGGGCCGTGTAGCCCCCAAAGGAGTGACCCATCACACCAATTTTGTCGAGATCAAATCGATTGGCCAGGGGCCCTCGGTTTTGCGCTTCGATGTAGTCTAACAGGTAGGAAATATCTTGCGGACGATCCACAAACTCATTGGGGGCCATCGCTGCCGAGGCATTGCCTGCAACAAGATTTTCGATCTGTTGAAAATTGCTACCGGGATGTTCGATGGCGGCTACGGCGATGCCATGGCTGGCTAGGTGCTGAGCCAGATCTACAAAGCTGGTGCGACGGGCGGCAAAGCCGTGGGAGAAGACGACTAAGGGAGCTGGTGCGGTACTCTCTGGTAAGTATAGATCTACGGGCAGAGAGCGATTGCGTTGGGTATCTTTTAATTCCCAGGTCTGGGTCTGCCAAGCTAGGGCACCGGGTTGGGTTAAATCTGGGCCTTGGGTAAAGTCAATGGGGTCGGTGGCTGCAATTTCTCTGTTGGTCTGGGTTTGTAGGGTTGCGATCGCAGCGTCCGTTTCCTCCAATAAATCCACCACCGTGTTTACGACATCCAAAATCTCCACCGAGTTAATCCGTAGCGTCGGTGTGGGGAATCGTCGCATCACATTTAGCAGCGTTAGCCCTTCTTCATCGGTCGCTGCCAAAATCAAAGCCCCCCGCAGCCCCCGCGACCCGTTTTGCCACGACTCAGTTTGAATGACTTCTCCCAGTCGCCCCAGCCAGGTTTCCCCCAAGGGCGAATAGAGCACCTGGGAAAGGGTGACTGGGCTCACCCCCGCAGAGGTGGTCAGGAGCGTCCGCAGGTCTGCTTTTTCCTCGTCACTCAGAAAGTCGAGATAAAACGCTAGTTCGTCATCAATTTCATTGTCATAGGCATAGGCTTCTAATGACGACACCGAAACCGATAGCTCGAGCAGTCCGTAGGATAAGGTGACATCATCCGCTGCCAGGGCAGGGGGTCCTAATAGGAGCGGGGCCGCACTGCCTAGGCACAGTACTACAGTCTGAAACCATTGAGGTGCTTTCATTGTTGCCAATGTGACTTAAATTTTAAGATAAAAAAATTAGGCCATGGCACTGTCCGTTAAGTGGACAGTTAAAAAAGCGACCAGATCGAGATCAGCTACATCGTAACGTCCCATAGGGAACCCATAGGGACAGTTAATCTAAACCATAGAGAAATGCACCGGGTAAGCGTGTAGCAACGCTTACCCGGTGCGCGCTGCGCCCAGCACCTTGTTGATAAAATCCTCCCGAGGAGCGCGGCAACGCCCCGTTACTTAAGAATCAAAACCGGACAATGCGCCAAACGGACTACTTGTTCGGCGACGGAGCCAATTAAAAACCGACTGACGCCTTTACGTCCGTGGGATGGCATCACAATTAAGTCAGCATCTATTTCCTGGGCATAGTCCACAATTTTTGATGTAGTATCCCCAATCACCACCTGAATGGGCAGATCGTCATATCCCAGTTCCCCCAGCTTTTTGTGGGTAAATGCTCGGACCTTGTCTTTACGATCGTCATCACTAATTGCATCCCACATGGCCGCCGGATCGGCAGGGTGCAACGGGGCTAGCACATGAATCAGCTTCAACGATGAACCATCAGTAGCTAATTCTTTGGCAGGTCCCAGGGCCTGATAAGACAGGTCAGAAAAATCAATGGGAATGAGAACAGATTTTCGGTTAAGCCAACTCATCTTACTTACCTCCGCAATAGGGGTTCTTGGGCGACTTGAGCCTCTGGCAACATTTCACCCGACTTCAGGCGAGACATATAGCTGTTTAACTCTCTCGCAATTAGCCCTGACATCAAGAAGCAACCCAACAGATTTGGTAGGGACATGGCTAAGGCCATAATATCGCTGAAATCTAGGATTGGTCCAAGGTTAACAACGGCACCTACAAAAACACAGAACAGGAAGATTCCTTTGTAGATGTTGACGGTGCTATCCCCAAAGAGATAGGCCCAGGATTGTTGGCCATAGTAGCTCCAGGAAATCATGGTGGATAGCGCAAACAAGAATCCGGCCACCGCAATCACGTAGGGGAACCAGCTGATCACTGTTTCAAACGAGGCCGCAGACAGCTGGGCTCCATTCAGGTCGGCGGCTGTTGGGTCTGCATATACCCCGGTGAGAACAATAACAATGGCCGTCAGGTTACAGATAAACATGGTGTCAATAAAGGGCTCTAGCAGCGCTACAATGCCCTCTCGAACCGGTTCATCTGTTTTCGCGGCTGAGTGGGCAATGGCCGCTGACCCCAACCCGGCTTCATTTGAGAACGCCGCCCGCTGAAAGCCAATGACGATGGCCCCCACGGCTCCACCTGCCACAGCTTCCGGGTTAAAGGCTGTGGCAATGATGGTGCCAATCGCCCCTGGTACCTCAGGCAGTTTCACCAGCATGACCCAGAAACAGGCTAGGGCATAAATCACTGCCATGGCGGGTACTAGCACACCTGCAACAGCACCAATTCGTTCAATACCCCCCAGAATTACCAGCCCGACAATCAGGGCTAAAACAATACCAAACAGCCAGCTTAGACCGTTGAGAAACGGCAGCACATTAGAGACAGCGGCAAAGGCTTGGTTAGCCTGAAACATGTTGCCAATGCCTAAACTGCCGATGGCGCAGAACACGGCGAAAATAACTGCTAGTGCTTTACCCACAGGGGCCAGACCCATGGCCGACAACCCACGGGATAGGTAGTACATGGGACCACCACCCACGGTGCCGTCGGGTTTAATGACACGATACTTTTGCCCGAGGGTGCATTCGGCAAACTTACTTGACATTCCCAGGAAGCCCGCCATGGTCATCCAAAATGCGGCTCCGGGGCCCCCTAGGCGAATTGCGATCGCAACCCCGGCAATGTTACCAATCCCTACTGTTCCAGAGAGGGCGGCTGCCAGGGCCTGAAAGTGGGAAACATCCCCTTCATCTTCTTCACTGTCATATTTTCCTCGCACCACATCAATGGCATGTTTAAAGGCACGCACATTGATAAACTTAAGTCGGAAGGTAAAGAAGATAGCGCCAATTACCAACCAAAGAACAATAAATGGCATACCATTTTCGCCACCGATCTTAAAGTAGAAGATGAGGTTGAGCACATCGACTACACTTTGCACCCCAGCTTCGATGGAGCCTAGAAAACCGACGGGGGCCGCATCATCTTGGGCAAAGGCTACTTGGGGTAAAAAGATCAGTAAAAAGGCAAGGCCGTAGAGATAGTGTTTTAATCTGAACATCGGTTTTTTCATGGAAATTCACTCCAAATGAGAGATTTTGGTGGGAAACTTTTTGATTTTTGGTCGGATGAAACGCAATTGAGGAGGGTTTCATCCGATTAGGCATGTCTGTGTCTTTCTAGGGACAGGATTCATGCGGTATTTGATGTGAAGGTTAATATTTCTCCCCTCCTGGGAGGAGTAATGGGGTGGGTTGCTCTTTAGCGCTAGCGGCCCACCCCGCCCTTCAGGCACTCCTCCCGAGGGGGGACTTAATCGAAGACCTGATTAAAGTCTTATCGCTTGAATAGTTCTCTTCAAGCAAGGACACAATCAGGACCCTGGTAAGGCAAAAATTGCTTCGTGGAGAGTATCGGCTAGGCGATCGGCTTCGTCTCGGTTCATGACCAAGGGGGGCGCTAAAATCAATACGTTGGTAAAGCCGGGAATTGTGTTGGTATTGCGACCAATGATCACCTGTTTACCCATGCAGTACTTGGTTACTGAAGCAACGGCGTCGCCTGCTAAGGGCTCTTTGCTAACTTTATCTTTTACCAACTCTACCCCCAGTAACAGACCCTTTCCCCTCACATCGCCCACATTGGGATGCTCCAGCAGTCGCTGTAGCTTACCTAGGAGATAGTCTCCCATTTCAGCCGCCTGCTCACAGAGGTTTTCTCGTTCTAAAATTTCGATACTTCTGAGGCTGACGGCGGTGCAGACGGGGGTGCCGCCATAGGTGGTCACGTGACGAAAATGGCTGTCGCTGCCGGGGTCATCTAAAAAGGCTTCGAAGATAAACTGTTTAACTACCGTGGCGGAAAGGGGCATGTAGCCACTGGTGAGACCTTTGGCAAAGGAGATAATGTCGGGCTCCACTCCCCAGTGCTGATGGCCAAACATTTTTCCGGTGCGACCAAAGCCGTTGACAACTTCGTCGTAAATTAGAAGAATGCCGGTGCGATCGCAAATATCTCTCACCCCTCGCAAATATCCCTCTGGTGGCACAATCACCCCACCGCCTGAGATAATCGGCTCAACAATCACCGCTGCAATAGACTCAGCGCCCTCATAGAGAATAGTCTGTTCTAATTCTTGTAAACAGGCCGCATTATAAACATCCTCTGGCTGTCCGTTACCAAATCGATAGTGATAGGGCGGACTGACATGGAAAAAGCCGGGGACTAAGGGCTCGTACTTTAGCTTGCGCTCAGCCTGTGCCGTTGCACTCAAGGCCCCCATGGTATGACCGTGATAGCCCCGGTAGCGCGAAATTATCTTATAGCGCGGGCCTGAACCAGCCGGCGCTGTTTGGGCATGGTACTGGCGGGCAATCTTAAAGGCTGTTTCATTGGCTTCTGAACCACTGGTAGAGAAAAATACCTTTCCCTCATAACCCAGCAGTTCCAGGAGTTTATGGGCCAAGCGAATGCCTGGCTCGTGGCTCATGGTGAGGGGAAAATAGGCCAGATCCACCATCTGTTCATAGGCCACTTCTGCCAGCTCCTGGCGACCGTAGCCCACGTTTACACACCACAGCCCTGAGATGCCATCAAAATACTCAACCCCATTCGTATCTGTCACATGACAGCCCACACCCCGCGCCATGCACTTAGGAGGTTTTTGGGAAAATGGTTTGTGCTGTACCAGGGGATGCCAAAGTGATTCAGCATCCATCTTGCCTAAATCTGTTTTTTCTGGACTCAAACTAGCAAACATTAAAAGGGTCCCTAAAGCGAAAGAGCACTTTTCAAAGAACTAGACCTAACTCTCTTTCATCGTGAAGCAAATATCTTCAATGCTCACACAATAAAGGGAGTTAAAAGGTCTCTTCTGTATATTTACATACGATCTAATAAAAGCTTTTCTTAGTAATAAATAAGATCGATTTTGGTGAAAAATAAAATTTAAAACACAAAATTTTATTGCATAGAAAACATGCAATAAATCTAAAATCACCGTTGCTGGTTTAGAGGATGCTTTGAAAGCGTTATTCAGTCATGGATAGGCTCTCCTAACCCCAAATGTTGAACCATTTAAGGGAAAGTGGCCTATTGAATGCTTTTCATGCAATCTCTCAAATCACACGGTCAGAATCGCTTTGCTTTAATTAGTACTCATGAATTTATCCCAGAAATAATTAAACGTATTCCAATTATTGTTAGCAAGATTGTGATTGTTTTTCGGAAAAAGCTAGGGTCAAATTTCTTGGCTAAGACAACGCCTGAGAATAGCCCCAGCATTAAACTAGGTACGGCAATCAGGAACTGACGCATAATGTCCGCTGAAATTCGATTTTGAAAGCCATGACCCAGAACAACAATTGCTACACTTACCCAGAAAAAACTGGTGAGATTACCTTTGAATCTTTCCGGCGACCAGCGCTGGCTGCTGCCATACAAAATGATCGGCGGGCCAGGTAGGTTAAAGCTACCTAGCAAAATTCCCGACACAAACCCAGCACCATAGGCCCACAGGTTAGACTTTAAAACCGGCACCGTTGGGCTGACTAAGGAATAGAGTGAATAGGTGACAATGATGGTGCCGAGAACAACTAACATCAACGCGGTTGGGATATAGCCTAAGGCTAAAAAGCCAATGGGAATTCCTATCACTGACCCTGACAACAGGCTTGTGACCACCTGGCGATCAAATGATTGACGATAGTAAATGCACAGTATGAGGTTGTTGGTTAACGTGGTTAACGCCACCAGCGGAGCAGCTGCCTGGATACTGGTTAGTCCAGACAAAATTGGCATCGCCACCAGGGCAAACCCAAACCCTGTCACGCCTTGGATCAGGGCTGCCCCAAACGTGGTGACGACAATGATCAGCTCCATTGTCATACCGGGTTTCGATGAATGTGGGCGACAGAAGACTGATCGGTGGGCATGACAAAGATTTCGCTGATATTGACATGGGCCGGTCGTGTTACTGCAAAGAAAATAGTGTCAGCAATGTCATCGGGGGTGAGCGGTGTCATCCCTGTATAAACAGAATTGGCTTTGTCATTGTCCCCTCGAAATCGCACGTTGCTAAACTCCGTTTCCACTAACCCAGGTTCAATGTTGGTCACCCGCACCGGGGTGCCCAGCAGGTCTATTTTTAACCCTTCTGATAACGACTTTACGGCTGCTTTAGTGGCGCAGTAGACACTGCCGCCAGCATAGGTCTGTCGACCGGCAATGGAGCCAATGTTAACCACATGGCCCTTGCCTCGGGCTACCATACCTGGAACAACGGCCCGAGTAACATACAGCAGTCCCTTGACGTTGGTATCGACCATTTCCTCCCAATCTTGGAGTGGAGATTCATACTGTTTTTCTAGACCTCGGCTCAGTCCAGCATTGTTAATTAATACTTCAATTCCCTGCCAGTCTGCTGGTAGGCCTTCAATGGCGGTCATGACAGCTTGAGCGTCTTGTACATCCACACACAGCAGCAGCGTTTGGGTCTGATACTGCTGTTGTAATTCGTCCGATAGTGCCTGGAGCTTCTCTTTACGGCGAGCGGCCAAGATCAGTCTGGCGCCGGCTTGGGCAAAGAATCGAGCACAGGATGTGCCGATGCCGCTGCTAGCCCCGGTAATGAGAATGCATTGATTGGTTAGAGATATTGCCATAGAAAATAGTTACCCCTGAATGTTGCAGTAAAGGCCAACCCCCGATGGGTATCGAGCAAGAGGGTGCGGCTAAAAGATGCCATCAATCATACCCAGTGATGTGCGCTCTCCTCGATAAAGGCCAGCAGACACCACAGGCTATTGGCTGTGCTAATACGTTTCGGGCCACGATCCCCAGCCAACACAAAACATTTCCCCACCCAGGAATGCTTTGCGATCGCAAAACCTAGCCCTGCCAATCCACCCCACTTCCTCGGGATTAACAAAATCTAGATCTAGGTGAATCACCCAGAACCGCGTACAGATATTAGCAAATGAGAACAGAAGCTTGACTCGGTGCCAAACCCAACCCAGCAATGACTTTTGTAAACCTACGGCTTAGCGTCATCCCAAACATTACCCGACCGTAGCCGGGACAGTTTTAAACTCAGCTCCAAGAATAATGTCGCCAAACAGCCTAAAGCCGAGCAACAACCTCCGAGCTAAGGATAGCTAAACCAATCACGTAGGCTTACACAAGCACCACAGCGTAGGGCGAACCAACACCGTTCCATTTGAGTAAATGCTTATGAAGCCGCCCCTCTTTGGTATACAAATTTGAGGGAACATGACCCGGACTTAGAGATGAAAAGTAAATAGATAGCACTAACATCTTTCGAGGCCTGTGTAACGAGTCTTCAATGGTGCAACGGTAGCAAGGGATAGTTGAACTTTTTGTATCATAGTCTACTGACTGATACTTTCTATCATTTGTTATCAACAGGCCATAATTTTAATTGATCAATTCTCAAAATTAGTGTTAACGTTCAAAATATCAGTGTTTAACGAGCCAGGGTGGCTTTCCCCACACCCCCACGCTGGCTCAGAAGTAATTGCAACAGTTTGAAACAACAAACTGCGAACACATCCTTAACCCATAGGAGGTTAATTTGTCATGAGAATTGGACTGCCAAAAGAGATCAAAGATCAGGAGTTTCGAGTGGGTCTAACGCCTGCGGCGGTGCAGGCGCTTTCCCAAAGGGGCCATCAGGTTGTCGTTGAGGAAAATGCCGGTCACGGGGCTGGGTTTACCAATGCCGATTATGCGGCGGCGGGGGCGACGCTGGTGTCGGATGCGGCGGTTCCATGGTCTCAAGATATGGTGGTCAAGGTTAAGGAGCCTCAGCCTTCTGAGTATGGCTATTTCCGTGATGATTTGCTGCTGTTTACCTATCTGCATTTAGCAGCAGAACCCGCCTTGACGGAGGCGTTGATGGCTAGCGGTGTGTGTGCGGTTGCCTATGAAACTGTCATGACCCCCGATGGCAAACTTCCCCTACTCACCCCCATGAGTATTATTGCGGGTCGTTTAGCTGTACAGTTTGGTGCCCGCTATTTAGAAAAGCAGCAGGGTGGTCGCGGCGTTCTTCTGGGGGGTGTTCCTGGTGTTCAACCTGGTCGGGTAGTTATTCTCGGTGGTGGCATTGTTGGTACAGAATCTGCTCGAATTGCGGTGGGTATGGGGGCTCAGGTGCAAATTTTAGATATTAATATTGACCGTCTTTCCTATCTGGAAACTCTGTTTGGTTCCCGCGTTGAGCTGCTCTACAGCACGTCGGCTCAAATTGAGCGAGTTGTTCCCGATGCTGATTTATTAATTGGTGCTGTGTTAATACCGGGCCGCAAAGCACCTACCTTGGTTAATAAAGCCTTAGTTGCCAAAATGCGTCCTGGGTCGGTCATCATTGATGTTGCTGTTGATCAGGGTGGCTGTATTGAGACATTACGCCCCACTTCCCATACGCAGCCTACTTATTTGGAATCAGATGTTGTTCACTTTGGGGTACCTAATATGCCAGGGGCGACGCCTTGGACGGCTACCCAGGCGTTGAACAATAGTACGTTACCCTATGTGCTTAAATTGGCGGACCATGGGCAAGATGCTTTGAAAAAAGATGCTGTTTTGGCTCAGGGGTTGAATGTTGCTATGGGGAAAATTGTTCATCCGGCGGTGCAGGAGGCGTTTCCGGTTATGGTGCCTGCTTAGGAGGTAGTGGGCTTTGGTAGAGTTTGGATTTTGGTGATTGACTGGGGGTTTAAAGTCTCCAATGGCTTGGATGGCTGGTGGAGAGTTTAGAGATGTTGCTTGGGGTCCCTTCGAGTTCCCCAAACCCCCATGACTAGGGCGGGATGCCGCCCTAGAACCCTCATATTGGGTTATCTCTAATGGCATTGAGTTGGGGATACGGCGGGGTCGATTATAAAGGGGGCTGGATTGGTTTCTGCGGAAGGTTTAGGGGGCTTTTTTAATGATGGTGTGTAGTTCGGTTACTCTTATCGTTTAAGCCAGTTGAGTCCGAAGGGTAATGTTTTGTTTTCATTGGGGTCACGATCTGTTCTAAAGTCGGCTGGGTTTTGATCATACCGATTGCGGATGGGAATTGCTGGTCCCTGGGTATTGCCAGCAAGGGCGGCGGTTTCTTCTAGCGCTGTTCGTAGACGTTTGCCTGCGTAAATCGACATGTCACGGGGGACATTCACGCGGTCTCGTAGGTAACGTAGGCCGCTATCGCTGCCTTGGGGTGGGGTGCAGGTTTCTCCTGTCATTAGATTTGTTAAGGCGCAGCGTAATGCTTGGTCAAACGTATTATCATCTACCGGATTTACTCGGATAATGTTGTTTCGATGGGCTAGAACCCGATGTAGGGCCTCTATGCGAGAGGTTTTGGGTTCTTCGTATCCCACGTCTGGTAGCCCTAACCAGGGGCCTTGATCCACGCGCTGCTGGTTTGTTCTGGCCTGGGGTTCTCCATTCTCCCAGCAGCCACCCATCTGTGGTGGTAAATCATGTACGTGGGTGTGAAAATCACTTTGGGTCCCGCGATAGGTGGGGCGGGTTTCCATTGCGTCAAACCAGGCAGCAAAACCAGGATTCTCTTCTCGCATGGAGTAGCCCTTGTAGTAAAACAAGCTGGCATTCATCCGTTCTACATAGGGGGTAAATACTAGATCTATGACGCTAAATTCGTCTAGAAAGTAAGGGCCGGGGGTGGCTGCTAATGCGGCTTCTACCTTGGCTATCACAGCTACAAACTGTTCGCGGTTAAACTGTTCCTGACGGGTAGAGCGCACTGGTTGGCACAGCCAGCTACACCAGGCCCGGAATAATAGCCGTTCTAACTGCCGCAGGGGGATTGCCTTGGGGGTTTGCATCCCTACGACTAGCGGACCAAATGCGCCCTCTAGGGCAATCAAAATATCGTCGCTTTCGGTGATGAGCTGTCCGTCTAGCTCCAGCGCTGGCAGCATGCCTGATGGTACCTTTTTTTTAAACCAGGCTTCTTTTTGCCCATAGCAAAACATGGTTACCTTTTCGATGCGGTACGGGATTTGCTTTTCTTCTAACCACAGCCATACTTTTTGACAGTAGGGACACCAGGCGTGGTTGTCGCGAAATAAGGTCACTCGCACATCGGCTTCGGTTTTGCCAAACAGTCGCAGCCGCGCCTGGGCATTGGTAGGGCCGTTAACCCGATCGGTTTGGACGGTGTCAAGGGCTTCTAATTCGGGCCAGGCTAAGGGATTGGCGGTGGGGGCAGTGGTCATGGTTTAAACAGACAGGCGATTGGACTTATGGCGGTGGTCACATTGGTTAGGACAGGTCCCTGAAAGCGTTAGGCTATGCCAGTGTGACGTGCAAACGCCCTAGTGCATTAAGGCGTTTGTTGTATCTATCAGCTTAAACGTAATTTCCATCGAAAAAAATCATGGAAGACGAATACATTGGTCGATTGCGATGGAATCACCAAACGAGCTAAAACAGATCAAGCTGAGCTGATACTTGTGTAAGTGTAAGTATCTGAATTACCGTTGCTGATTTAGAGAATGAACCGATCGATGAGATATGCCACAGGACAGCATCTCGCAGATAAAATCATACCGAGGAGCAGCAACGCCTCTGAATTTAGGCAATTTCCCAAGGAGTGATGATGGATAAACGTTTTTGGCTTCAGAAGTGGGAAAAGAATAATATTGCTTTCCATCGAAGTGACGCAAACCCTTCACTGGTGAACCATTTTGACCAGCTTGCGTTGGCTAAAGGCAGTCGTATATTTGTGCCATTATGCGGTAAAACGCTTGATATTGCTTGGCTGCTTGCTCAGGGCTATCGGGTTGTTGGGGCTGAGTTGGCGGAGATGGCCATTGATCAGTTATTTGTGGAGCTTGGGGTGGAACCTACCGTATTAGACTTGGGGGACGTCAAACACTACAGCGCCACCGGTATAGACATATTTGTGGGGAATATCTTCGATGTGTCTAGCAAAATGCTTGGTGCTGTTGATGCCGTTTATGACAGGGCCGCTTTGGTTGCCTTACCGAAAGCAATGCGAAATCGCTATACGGCTCACCTAATGGAGGTTACGGATAAAGCACCCCAGCTGTTAGTGACCTATGAGTATGATCAAAGCGTGATGGATGGTCCGCCTTTTTCTATTAGCGATGAGGAGGTCAATCAACACTACAGACATAGCTATGGTTTAAATCTCTTGGTCAGTGCAGATGTACCGGGTGGGTTAAAGGGCAAATGTGCGGCAAAAGAGACTGTTTGGCGGCTACAAACTGGTTGATTGTTGGGTAGCGCATCGGTGCTATGGAGATGATTGGCCGTGAATGGATGGGGTTTGCGATCGCAAGTTTTCAGAAATGACCTCTAAAAGGATGTAGCCTTTGTCAATAATATGCCCTCAGACATAATTCTCATTGGCCCTCAGACTGTCGGCAAGTCAACTGTTGGAGAGTTGCTAGCCGAGAGATTAGGCCTGCCGCAATACTCAATGGATGAGCAACGATGGGCCTACTATAAAGAGATTGGCTATGACGAAACGCTGGCAAAAAAGAAGCGTGAAACGGAAGGAGTTTGGGGCATCATTCGATACTGGAAACCGTTTGAAGCCCATGCCGTAGAACGGTTACTATCGGACCAGACCAACTGTGTGATTGATTTTGGCGCTGGCCACTCTGTCTATGACGATCCTCTACTGTTTCAACGAGTGCAGCGAGCGTTAGCGCCCTATCCCAATGTTGTTCTTTTGCTACCATCACCAGACCTAGAAGAGTCAATCCGCATCCTAAATGAGCGTAATCAGAACTTGCCAGATGATATTCGCAGTACTAACGAACATTTTTTAAGGCATCCTTCAAACTCTTCGCTGGCAAAGTTTACGGTCTATACCAAAGATAAAACGCCGCAAGAAACCTGTAGTGAGATTTTGGCTGGTGCTGCTCTTTGAGATGCGGTTATTTGCAAAATGCTGACCCATGGCGTTTGTAGGCCATCAGTGACTCACCTAAATCAGCAACAGCATCATTTCTATCGGGGCTGCTAATGCTGAACCGCCCTGTTGACGTTTTAGCCGAACAGTGCATAAGCGGTGAGTAAGCAGTAATAACATCCTAAAGTACGTCTACTACTGTTGCCTGCTGAGGATCGTAAGCAGTCTTCTGGGCGATGCGTTTAATCAGTTTCGTCAATTAAACAGGCCAGAAAAAATTAGCTTAAATAAGCTAGACGCGCTATTATCTTAATAATCGGTAATAAGCGTTATTCTCCAAAAGTCTAGTTTAATCTAAGAATTTATCACTACTGTTTGAGTTTGGTCCTTGAAAACTGTCTGCGTTTGACAAAAGTTCTATCTTTAGAGCGTTCTTGACATTGTTCCAGGCGTTGTGTGTTCTCTCGTTGCAGAGAGCCCTGGCATCGCTTGCGACTGAGCTAATTTTTACGAGTGCTTACGTGGCTGTTTCCTAGACTACGCCGCTGCTGATTGAAGGGATACACTGCTTTGTTGGATATGCCATGTAGCAATGTCTTGCAGGCGAACCTATCTCGAAGATTAGCAGCGCCTAGAGTGGTTAGGTGGCAGCAAAAAATGAGCCTACCCGCTAAGCGGTCTCTAAAGCGCATCAAGACAATGTATCCACAGTTAATGAAATAATTGTTGGATAATTAATCCCCCAGGGCATCTGTTTGATTACTTAGGTTTGTCTACCAGTAGGTTTAGCCTGCGTCTTTTTAATGGATATTTCCCTTTTTCGTTCGATTGCGGGTCAGTATGACAGCCTGCGGTTTACTCGCTCGGTTGACATGATGAATGTTATCAGCCAGCAAATTGAAGATCAGGTGCTGCAGCATAGATTAGCGGTTGATTTTTATGCAGGTTTTCAGCGCTTTTCGAACTTTCCTGAGCAGCTTCGTCGCTACAGCCGATTGGGGGCTATTTGTCGGCGTGTTTACGTGTTTGGTATTCCTGACTGTGAACCACCCTCCATTCAAGGGGTGGAGTTTATTGAGCTAAGTCCCACGTCGGCCCTGGCCCAAGAATGGTTTTTATTTGTTGATACCCCTGAGTTTTGGGCGACGTTGGTGGCTAAAGAAGCGGAGGATCAGGCGGCGTTGAGTGGGCGTAACTACGACGGTCTCTGGTCCTATGACGAGGCGGTGATTGATCGAATTTCCCTGCTGATGTCCCAGGTGATGGAGACAATGTACCGGCCAGTGAAGGAGCGGCACTACAGCCAGCAATATATGCACATTGCGGAGATCAACAGCCGAATGCTTGGTCTGATTGAGCAGACTGAAAAGGTAAGCCAGCGACGTTGGCAACAGCTTCGCACCCTGCATGGTATTTCAGATATCTCTTCGAGTAGTCCGTCTAAGCTGTTACAGAGTGCCGCTGTTATTTTGCAATCGGTGTTTGGCGCAAGCGGTGTGGCGGTTTCGTTTAAGCTTGATAATGACTATTACACTGTCCCAGTGCTAACGGGAGAGGCTAACGGAAAAGGTCGGAAGATTCCACTGGGCAATGGCATTAGCGGACAGGTCATGTGTCAGGGACGTTTGGTTCAGATTCGAGATACAAACCAGCGCAGTGAGGTCGATGTGCTGATGCCCACAGCAAAGTCATTAATTGCTGCACCCATTGTCTGCCGTAAAATTTCTGGTGCAATTATGGTGGGAGCATCTGAGTCTCACCAGTGGGACGATGAGGATGCCAAAACGCTGCTTGCGATCGCAAAGGTCATTGCCGTTCAGTTTGAGCAGATCCTGGCTAAGAGCAATAGCTTTAATAGCAGGAAAAAAACTGAAAGTATGGTCGGTGAGGCGCTTTAACTCACTACAGGGTGAGCTTATCCGTGAACGGGTTGACTATGTTTCAGGCAGACTGATCTGACGCTCAGCAAACACTTGTTTCACCACGCTGATGCCATTAAGTGCGGCCGGGAAGCCTGCATAAACAGCCATTTGCATAACAACTTCCACAATTTCTTGGGCGGTGCAGCCCACATTCAAGGCGGCATGGATGTGTACCTTTAGCTGGGGCTGGGCATTGCCCAATGAGGTCAGAGAGGCGATGGTGGCAATTTCCCTGGACTTTAGATCTAACCCTGGACGAGTATAAATATCGCCAAAGGGAAATTCGATGATGTAGCGAGCTAGGTCGGGAGCGATGGCTTGCAAGCTATCGATAACGCGTTCGCCTGCTTCTCCATCAATGGTTTGCAGCATCTGCCAGCCTTGCTGGTAACGCTCGGAGCGATCAACAGTAGTCATGGTGGCCTCTGGGATTAGGATTGTGTAACCGTCTTAGATAACGTTTGCTCAATCTCCTTGTAATGTTGGATTTTCCAATCAATTACGTCGAGATTTTGCTGTAATTCTTGCAATTGCTCAACAACAGTTTTTCGATGGGTTTCTAATAAGGTCCGCCGCTCGTGAACCGCGTCCGGTTGCTGTCGCAGGAGCGTTGCATACTGCTGAATTTGGCGGATGGGCATGCCGGTCATGCGTAGTTTGGTCAGAAACTGAATCCAACGGATATCCTGCGCTGAGTAACGTCGGTGGCCATTGCTAGCCCGATGAATCGGTGCAATTAGCTCACAGCGTTCGTAGTAGCGCAGGGTGTGGACGCTCAGCCCGGTGGTTTGAGCAACCTGTTGAATCGTTAGTTCCGGTTCCATACCCATAGGTTAGAAGTTAGAGCCCACTCTAAGTCAAGGGTGAGCGGTGGGTAAATGAGCACTGCCCATGGGTGATCTATTAACTCGGTTCGAGACGAATAAGACGTCCGTTGGGTTCATCTGTCAGGACGTAAATCAGCCCGTCTGGCCCCTGACGAATATCCCGAACCCGTTGGCCGATGGGTATAGGGGTTTGATTGATGACGGCACCTGAGTCATCTAATTCAATGTGTCGTATATCTCGCGAGACCAGACCGCCAGCAAATAGGTCACCCTGCCACTGGGGGAAGCGATCGCCCTGGTATATCAGCAGTCCTGACGGTGCGATCGCAGGGGTCCACACGACGAGCGGATCGATCATCCCCGGTTGCGATCTCAACGATGAAATCTCTCCCCCCGTATATTCACGACTGTGGGTGACCACAGGCCAACCGTAGTTTTCCCCTGGGGCAACCCGGTTGAGCTCATCGCCGCCCCGCGACCCATGCTCCGTGGCCCAAACCTCACCGGTCACCGGGTCCACCATCAGTCCCTGAATGTTGCGATGGCCGTAGCTCCACAACGCAGGGGCAGCCCCTGGAGTATCCACAAAGGGATTGTCAGTCGGCACCGAGCCATCGTCATTTAGCCGAATAACTTTACCCAAATGGCTATCCAGCTTTTGAGCCTGATGCCGAATTAACTCGCCCTCTAGCTGCAGCGGCGGATTCCCACCATCGCCAATGGAGATTAGCATCGTACTATCGGGCAGCCAGGTAATGCGAGAGCCAAAATGTTGCCCCCCCTGTTTTGTTCTATTGACGTCAAAAATCACCGTCCAGTCAGAGAGAGCGCTACCGTCAAACCGGGCTCGGGCAATGCGGGTCTGATTCGCTCCAGAGGAACCGTGGGCATAGGTAAAATAAACCCACTGATTTTCAGAAAACTGAGGATGAACAGACACATCCAGTAATCCGCCTTGGCCAGTGGCCAGCACCGCAGGTACGCCAGATACCGGTGTAGGCTCAAGCGTACCCCCACGAATCAGTCGCACTCGTCCGGGACGTTCGGTAACTAGCAACGTGCCATCGGGTAGCCAGTCCATTCCCCAGGGATGCTCTAGGGACTCTGTCAAAATAGTTTGTTCTGGAGGGCCTGCCTGGACACCTGCCTGGGCACCTGCCTGGCTCGATGACCCTGAGCTATGGTCAGGGGCCGTGA
>ERZ1740072.292-NODE-292-length-21074-cov-5.725011_pt1 | contig 21074 bp, 19 predicted proteins | sample MGYA00581733_ERZ1740072 | MGnify/ENA primary metagenome ERZ1740072 (study PRJEB43018, sample SAMN04849741) | marine metagenome | isolation source: floating plastic debris | place: Pacific Ocean | collected 2008-08-30 | study: EMG produced TPA metagenomics assembly...
GGGATGGCGGCATTCGGCTGGCCAATACCGAGGCGCAGATGGACGGCTATCGCCATTTCGCATCCATGGCGCAGGGCATGGGCGTGGAGTTTGAGGTGATTGATGCAGCCGAGTGCGCGCGCCGTCATCCGCTGATTTCGACTGATAATCTGCTTGGTGGGCTTTGGGATGGGAACGATGGCGACATTGATCCGGCGTCCTTATGTCAGGCCCTGGCCCGCCGGGCGCGCAAGGCGGGGGCGGAGGTCTATCGCCATACGCCTGTGACTGGACTGACCCAACTGAAGGATGACAGTTGGATCGTGCACACCTCCAAAGGCGACATTGCCTGTGAGGTCGTTGTCAATGCCTGTGGCTACCGCGTGAACGAGGTCGGCGCGATGATGGGGGTCGAGCATCCTGTCGCATCGATGGAACACCAGTATTTCGTGACGGACGAGATCCCGGGCATTGTGGAGGCGGGCCACCGGATGCCGCTGCTGCGCTGCCCGATCAGCGACTATTATTGTCGGCAGGAAAAGAACGGATTGCTGCTCGGGTTTTACGAGCAGGATTGCAAGACATGGGGCATGGACGGGATTTCGCCGGACTTCTCGAATGATCTGTGCCCGGATGATCTGGATCGGATCACGGACGTTCTGGAAGGTGCATTCGCGCGCATGCCTGCGTTGATGGAGGTGGGCATCAAGAACGTTGTGAACGGCCCGATCACCTACACCATCGATGGCGCACCTCTGGTCGGGCCGATCCCAGGCAAGCGAAATGCGTTTTGTATCATCGGGTTGCGCGCGGGGCTCGGGGAGGGCGGCGGGCACGGTTGGGTGCTGGCCCAACAGACTGTGCATGGTGAGGCGTGCTATGACACGTGGGTCATTGATCCGCGCCGGTTCACGGGCCATGCCACTGTCGAATTGACGGCACTTAAAGCCATTGAGGACTATCAGAACGAGTTTCGGTTTCATTTCCCCAACGAACACCGCCCTGCAGGGAGGTTTGCGAAAACGACGCCACTGACCCCGGTTCTCGCCGCCGAAGGGGCAGAGTTCACTGTCATCAATGGCTGGGAGCGGGCGGAGTACTTCAAGCCGACCCCGGATTTTGAGGTCACCCACGGGTTCCACTTTGACGAAGCGTTTGAGGTTGTGGCGGGCGAAGTCGCCGCTGTTCAGAACGCTGTCGGCCTTGCCGAAGTGAATGGGTTCAATAGGATCGAGATTGCAGGACCGGGTGCCCATGCCTTCCTTGATCATGTAATCTGTGGACGTGTGACGAAGAAGGCAGGCCGCGTTGGTTTGGGTTATCTGCTCAATGACCATGGCTGTGTGAAGGCCGAGGCAACCGTGGCCAATATTCCTGACGGACCCATTTGGTACGGGTCTGCAGCGGCGTCTGAATGGCATGATATGGATTGGCTGAAGGCCCATGCGGACGGGTTTGACATGTCGCTGCGCTCGCTCACCAACGACCACACCATCCTAGTGCTTGCAGGACCCAAAGCGCGCGATGTGCTGAGCGCGGTGAGCAGGGCCGATTGGGCGGCCAGCGCGTTTCCGTGGCTGTCGGTGCGCCGTGCCTATATCGGGATTGCCCCTGCGGTGGTGATGTCTGTCAGCTTTTCGGGTGAGCTGGCTTACGAGATCCACGTGCCCAACGCGCACCTTTATGCCGCTTATCTTGCTTTGCGTGCCGCAGGAGAGGCCCATGGCTTGCGCCTGTTCGGGGCGCGCGCGGTGGAATCAATGCGGATGGAAAAGGGGTATCTTCATTGGAAATCCGACCTGATCACTGAGTTCGACCCGTTCGAGACGGGGTTGGACCGGTTCGTGAAGATGGACAAGGACTTTGTCGGGAAGTCCGCGCTTGAAGCGCGTCAGGCAAAAGGGCCGGGGGCCAAACTGGTCAGCCTGAAGGTTGGCTGCACCACCGCGCATGCGCATCCGGGTGCGTCGCTCATGCAGGGCGGTGAGGTGGTTGGCACGGTCACGTCTGGCGATTGGGGGCATCGCTTGGGGATGAACATCGCCTATGCGTTCGCGCGCTCTGACCTTGCGCGCCCCGGAACGCGCACGCAGATCGACATGTTGGGGCAACTTGTGGACGCCGAAGTGATCGCACCGGGCCCCTACGATCCCGAAACGCGCCTGCCGCGCGGATAGGACCGGGCCGTGAAAGTTACAAAGGCGGGTGACATGGTTAGTTGTGTTGCATAACAATTCCCACAGATGAACGAGTCAGGCGCACAAAGGCCTGACCGCACCTAGGGAGGAAATCACATGACACTTACACGCAAGTCGTTCCTGAATTTGGTCGGGGCTGCGGCCTTTGCCATCGGGGCCGGAGGGGCCGCGCAGGCTCAGGAAGTCACGCTGTCGCTGCACCAGTTCTTGCCCGCGCAGGCCAATGTGCCCAAACTCATTCTCGACGTCTGGGCCGACAACGTCGAAGCCGCAAGCGATGGCCGCATCAAGATTGACCGGTTCCCGTCCATGCAATTGGGCGGACGTCCACCCGAGCTGATGGATCAGGCGATTGACGGCGTGGCCGACATTGTCTGGACGGTTGTGGGCTATACCCCCGGTCGGTTCCCGAGCACCGAAGTGTTTGAACTGCCCTTCATGATGACAGACGCGCGCGCGATGTCGTCTGCCTATTGGCAGATGTTTGAAAAGCACATGAAAGACACTGAATTCAAGGACGTACACATCCTTGGCACATGGGTTCATGGCCCTGGCATGCTGCATGTGAATAAGGAAGTGAACACGCCTGCCGATATGGAAGGCATGAAAATTCGCGGCGGGTCGCGCACTGTCAACATTCTGCTCGAAAAGATGGGCGCGACGCCTGTGGGCATGCCTGTGCCTGCCGTGCCTGAGGGCCTGAGCAAGGGCGTGATCGACGGCACCACGATCCCGTGGGAAGTGACCGCGGCGCTGAAGGTGCCTGAACTGGTTAACAACCACACCGAGTTTGAGGGCAACGCGCTCTATACGCTGACCTTTGTTCTGGCGATGAACAAGGACCGCTATGAGGGTCTGCCTGCTGATCTGCAAAAAGTCATCGATGACAACTCGGGCCTTGAGTTCAGCATCTTTGCCGGTGGCACACAGGCCGATTCCGACGGCCCTGCGCGCGCGCTGGCTGTGGAGAATGGCAACAACATCGTGACCGTATCGGGCAGCGATCTGGATGCGTGGAAAGAGGTGTCGCAGCCTATTTTCGACGAGTGGGTCGCGGATATGGAAAGCAAGGGCATCGACGGTCAGGCGTTGATCGACGAAGCCCGCGCCTTGATGGATGCCTATGAGGGCTAGGCCATTTTCGGGGTCGCTGCATGATGCTGCGACCCCGCTTTTTTCCTTGAAATGAGGCGTTTATGCACCGTTTGGTGAAATGGTTGGCGCGCGCATCGGCCATCATTGGCGGGCTTGTTTTGGTCGGTCTGATCGTCTTGACGACCCTGTCGATCGTCGGGCGCGAGTTGTCCAAGCTGGGGCACACATGGGCGGATGGCGCGTTGTCCGGTCTTGGGCAGGCGATCATCAACAGCGGGATCGATGAGATCAACGGCAGCTATGAGTTGACCGAAGCAGGCGTTGCCTTTGCCATCTTTGCCTTCTTTCCCGTTTGCCAGTTTTACGGTCAGCACGCGACGGTGGATGTGTTCACTTCAGCCCTGCCGCGCCGCGTCCTTGGATGGTTGCGCGCCTTTTGGGAGGTCGTTCTGACGGCCGTTATCATCTTTATCTCTTTGCGTCTGTACGAGGGCATGCTGCGCTATCTGGGGAATGGCGAGACGACCCTGTTTTTGCAATTTCCGGTCTGGTGGGCCTATGCAGCCAGTGTTGGCGCCGCCACGATTGCCAGTCTGACAGCCCTATATTGCGCGTGGGCGCGGATTGCGGAGGCCGCGACGGGCCACGCGATTTTGCCGGAAGGGTAGCGCGATGGAATGGATCCGCGACATTGTCCAGTTTGTGGGCCTGAGCCGCCTTGAACTGGGCTTCTGGTCCTTTCCCATCCTGCTGGGTCTGATTTTTCTGCGCGCCCCGATTGGATTGGCAATGTTCCTTTGCGGGCTTGTGGGCTGGATTTTTGCCATGAACGGCAACCCCACGCCGATCCTCGCCAAGCTGAAGTCCGAGACCTACACCACATTCTCTAATTACTCGTTAACCATCATTCCGATGTTCCTGCTGATGGGGCAATTTGCGACCCTTTCGGGGATGTCGAGTGCACTGTTCAAGGCAGCAGAGAGTTTTCTGGGTCACAGGCGCGGGGGCGTTGCGATGGCGTCCGTGGGTGCCTGCGCGGGGTTCGGAGCGATCTGCGGATCGTCGCTTGCCACCGCTGCCACGATGAGCCGCGTGGCCCTGCCGGAACTGAAAAGGTATGGATATTCAGGGGGTTTCTCGACTGCCACCCTTGCTGCCGGAGGGACACTGGGCATCCTGATTCCGCCTTCGGTGATCCTTGTGATCTATGCGATCATCACAGAGCAAAATATTGCGAAATTATTTTTGGCGGCCTTCATTCCGGGCATTCTGGCGGCTCTGGGATATGTCATCACCATTTCGATCTATGTCCGCCTTTACCCCGGATCTGCGGGCACGCGGCCGCGTGTGCCGATGGGAGAGCGTTGGAAAGCGCTGGCGGAGACGTGGCCCGTTCTTGTGATATTTGTTGTGGTCGTGGGCGGCATTTATGCGGGCTGGTTCACGCCGACCGAAGGCGCGGCGATCGGTGCAGGAGGCACGGGATTGGTGGCGCTGGTGGGCGGCAATCTGAGCTGGCGGATTCTGGGCGAGGCATTGATCGGCACAGCCAAAACCACCGCCATGATCTTTTTCATCGTGCTGGGGGCCGCGCTTTACAACAACTTCCTCGCGCTGTCTGGCGCGCCACAATATCTTGCAGATGTTGTGTTGGGTCAGGAGTTTAGCCCGTTTTTCGTGCTGTCCGTGATCCTGTTGTTCTACCTGGTCTTTGGCTGTGTGATGGACAGTCTGTCGATGATCTTGCTGACGGTACCAATCTTTTTCCCGGTTATATCGGGCCTCGATTTCGGGATGTCGCCGGAACATGTGGCGATCTGGTTTGGCATCCTTGTACTGATCGTGGTGGAGGTGGGGCTGATCACGCCGCCAGTGGGTATGAACCTGTTCATCATCAACGCAATGGACCGCGAAACACCGATGACCGAGACTTATAAGGCAGTCATGTTCTTTGTCGGGTCGGACATTGTGCGGGTGGTCCTGCTGGTCGCATTTCCGGCGATCACGCTGTTTTTGATCCCGGTGTGACGAACCCGCCTCGAATCTGGGGTTAACGCCATAAAACTAAGGAAGATGCGTGATGCACCATGCGTGCACAACCTGTGCACAGAACGTGCACCGATGGATGCACCGCCACGGTGGTTAAGAGGGCGCGCGCGGGGTTGGCACCATCGTTACCCTTGCGTGCTTTTGCCGAATCGGCGTTGATAGTTATGACGTATAACAAAAGGCGCGGGCATGGGCGAAAGTCTGGATATCAACGTGGACGGATCAATTGCCGTTCTGACCATGAACCGCCCTGAAAAGCGCAACGCCATGTCGGACGGTTTGCTGGCCGAGATCGACGAGTTCTTCAGAAAACCGGACGCAGGCGTACGGGTGGGTGTGCTGCATGGGGCCGGGGGGCATTTCTGCGCAGGGCTTGATCTGAGCGAGCATGTCGCGCGCGATGCCGAAGGGACCCTGTATCATTCGCGGGGCTGGCATGAGGTGATGGACCGGGTGCAGTCTTCGGGGCTGCCGGTGGTGTCTGCGCTGACTGGTGCCGTGATCGGGGGTGGCTTGGAACTGGCCACCTCGACCCATGTGCGCGTGGCGGAGCCCGATTGCATTTTTCAACTGCCTGAAGGGCGACGCGGCATCTTTGTTGGTGGCGGTGCGACGGTGCGCGTTGGGCGCATTCTGGGTGCGGATCGCATGACCGAGATGATGCTGACGGGGCGCAAATACGGCACGGACGACGCGGTTGCCATGGGCCTTGCGCATTACGCCGTAGGCGAGGGAGAGGCGCTGCCGCGCGCGATGGAGATTGCGCACCAGATTGCGGGGAACGCGCCGCTGAGCAATTACATGATGATCCAAGGGATTGCGCGCATTCATGATATGGGACGCAGTGACGGTTTGTTTGTCGAAAGCCTGTGTGCCGCCCTTGCGCAGACCAGCCCCGATGCGGTCGAGGGCCTTGCTGCGTTCCTTGAAAAACGCAGCCCAAGGTTTCGTTGATGGCGCGCCCTGATCCTCAGCTTGCGCCCGAGGGCGTGTCCGACGCCCCGCTGCGTGCCTTTGTCGGGTATCGGATGAAGCGGGCGTTTAACGCACTACAGGCGGACCTGACCCGCACGTTGGAGCCGTTTGGCCTCCGCATGCTGACCTATTCCGCCCTGGCGCTGATCGTTGAAAACCCGGGCTTGCGGCCGAGCCAGCTGGCGAAAGCATTGGCCGTCGAGCGGGCCAATGTGGTGGTCTATGTGGATCAGCTGGAAGAGGCTGGTTGGGTCACGCGCGCGCCTTCACCAGGCGACCGCCGCGCTTATGCGCTGCAATGCACGCTGGCAGGGCGGCAGGTGTATGAGCGGGCGCACAAAGCGGTTCAGGCCCATGACAGCCGGATGCTGCGCGGTCTGACCCGCCACGAGATCGCAACTGTAGGTAAGGCGCTGGCCGGGATGGGGAAGCAGACATGACGGAACATTTAGGACTGCGCCCGCATTCGGTGCGTCGCGAAGATCGGGATGATGGCAGCATCCTGCTGCATTCGGGCTATGATCTGGGCCCAGTCGACCGATCGACCGGTGTGTGGTTGGATCGCTGGGCAAATGCGACGCCGGATGCGCTGTTTCTGGCGGAACGCTCCGGGACGGGGTGGCGCACGCTGAGCTATGGGGAGGCGCGCGCGCAGGTGCATGCGCTGGCAGCCGGGTTGTTGGCGCGGGGGCTCGACGGGCCCATCATGATCCTTTCGGGCAATTCGATTGATCACGCATTGCTGGCGCTTGCGACGCAATATGTCGGGTTGGTTTCGGTGCCGGTGGCAGAGCAATACAGCCTGATTCCAGCGGCCCATGGGCGGCTGAAGTACATCGCTGATCTGGTCAAACCTGCATTGGTTTACGCCGCAGATGGCGATACATACGCTGCCGCATTGAAGCTGCTTGATTGTCCGGCCACATGCTCGAACGTGGGCAGCAGCGGTGCTATTCCGTTTGATGTGTTGCAGCAAGGTCGGGCCGATGTGCGCGCCGCCCACTTGTCTGTGGGGCCGGACACAATTGCCAAACTGTTGCTGACGTCCGGGTCAACGTCGGACCCCAAGGCGGTTGAGACGACGCAACGCATGATGACGACCAATCAGGCGCAGCTGCGGGATGTTTTTCCGTTTCTTGAAGCGCGTCCTCCTGTGATGGTGGATTGGTTGCCATGGAACCACGTGTTCGGCGGTTCTTTAACCTTCAACCTTGTGCTGTCCAATGGTGGCGCAATGTACATAGACGATGGCAAGCCGCTGCCGGCCCTGTTTCCGCGCACGGTTGAAAATCTGGGGCTCGTGTCAGCCACTGTATCGTTCAACGTGCCTGTTGGGTTTGCGCAATTGGTGCAGGCGCTGGAGGAAAGCGACGCGCTGTGCCAAAGCTACTTCAAAGACCTGGATATGATCTTTTATGCAGGTGCGTCTCTGCCTCAGGACACGTGGACAAGACTTGAGCGTGTCGCATTGAAGACGGGGGGACGCATGCCCTTGATCACGTCCGGCTGGGGGCTGACTGAGACAGCGCCCGGTGCGCTTGTGCAACATGAGCCGGCCAAGGGTGCAGGGATTATCGGGGCGCCATTGCCCGGCGTTGTGACCAAGCTGTTGGACGATGGCACAGGTCGGATGGAGACGCGGGTGAAAGGCCCCAGCATTTTTGAACGCTACTATGGGAATGCCGAGAAGACTGCGGATGCCTTTGACCAAGAGGGATTTTTCAAGACGGGCGATGCAATGCGCTTTGTTGATCCCGAGGATATGGACCGGGGATTGCAGTTTGATGGGCGCACGAGCGAGGATTTCAAACTGAGCACCGGAACATGGGTCCACGCGGCGCAAATTCGGCTGGAGATGATCGCTTGTCTGGGGCCATATGCGCAGGACGTGATCGTTTGCGGACATGGCCGGGACGAGGTTGGCATCCTGATTGTGCCCGGTCCAAAAGCACAGGCGGGTCAGACGGATGCCGGTGCACTGTTAAGCGATGCGGTGCAGGACATACGCGAGCGTGTGCACGACATCTCGTCGGTCACAACGGGATCTGCGCGTCGCGTTGTGCGTGCCCTTGTTCTGGCAGATCCGCCTGATATCGGCGCGGGGGAGATGACGGCCAAAGGCAACATCAATTTCGCCCGGTTGCTTGAGCGGCGCTCGCACCTCGTGGAGCGGCTGTATGATGACGATGACGCCGCGAGCATTCTGACATGATCGATCTTGAGAAGGTGCGGGCGATCGACATCCACACCCATGCCGAGGAACCCTGTGGGTGTCATGCAGATGACGGGTATGACCATTTGCAATCGACAATGGCGGAGTATTTTCGCGCGCCCTGGACGCATCCGCCGACGGTCCCCGAAACGGCCGCGCACTATCGCGAACAAAACATTGCCGCTGTGATCTTTCCTGTAGATGCCGAGCGAGAGACGGGATACCGGCGCTATGCCAATGAGGAAGTGGCTGAAATCGCGTCGGAAAACAGCGATGTGCTGATCCCGTTTGCCAGCATTGATCCATGGAAAGGCAAGATGGGTGTGCGCGAGGCGCGTCGGTTGATCCGTGAATTCGGGATCAAGGGGTTCAAGTTTCATCCCACGATGCAGGGGTTCTATCCCAATGACCGCATGGCCTATGCGCTCTATGAGGCAATTGAAGCCGAAGGTGGGATTGCGCTGTTCCATACGGGGCAGACTGGAGTCGGATCAGGAATGCCCGGTGGCAACGGCATGCGTCTGAAGTACTCCAACCCGATGTACATGGATGATGTGGCTGTCGATTTTCCGGATCTTAAGATTATTTTGGCGCATCCCAGCTTTCCCTGGCAGGAGGAGGCGTTGGCCGTCGCGCAGCACAAGCCCAACGTCTACATTGATCTGTCCGGGTGGTCGCCCAAGTACTTTCCGGACATTCTTGTCCGATACTGCAATTCGATCCTCAAGAAGAAGGTCCTGTTTGGTTCGGACTGGCCGATGATTGCGCCGGAACGCTGGTTGAATGATTTTGATGGGATCGACATCAAAGATGCAGTGCGCCCGGATATCTTGAAACACAACGCTGCGCGGTTGCTTGGGTTGCAGTAAAGTGCGTATTTTCCTCACCAGTGTTGCGACGGGATGACGCAGGGCGCAGGATAGCGCAACAATTCAAGCGCCTTGGGGAGGGTCGCATGAGCAACGCAGCCACCTACTTTGTCGATCGCCATTTGGATGAGGGGCGGGCAGGCAAGGTTGCGTTCCGAGAGGCGGGGACCGGACGCACGCTGACCTATGGTGAGCTTGCGGATGTATCGGGCAGGGCGGCGGCTGCACTTTTGGCGCATGGCATCGCACGAGAAGAGCGTATGGCGATGCTGGTGTTGGATCAGATTGAGTTCCCTATTCTGTTCTGGGGTGCGCTTAAGGCTGGGGTGATCCCCGTGCCATTAAACACCCTTCTTGCCGCACCCGTTTACGACGCCATTTTGCGCGACAGTCGCGCCACAGTGTTGGTGGTGTCTGAGGCGCTGTATGACGTGGTAGCGCCCGTGCTGGCCGACAATCCGTATTTGCGGAGCGTTGTTGTGATCGGCGAAAGTCAGCAAGATACGATAACGTATGGTGCATTGATGGCATTGGGACCCGCTCCGCTGCCGAGGTTTGATGCGAGCGACGACGAGACAGCGTTTTGGCTGTAGTCGGCAGGCTCCACAGGCCAGCCCAAGGGAGTTCATCACGTTCATTCGGCATTGCGCGCCACGGCAGACACCTATGGGGCGCGGGTGCTGGGAATGCGCGAGGATGATGTGGTGTTTTCTGCTGCGAAGTTCTTCTTTGCATATGGCTTGGGCAATTCGATGACGTTCCCCATGTCGGTCGGTGCGACGGCTGTGATCTTTGGTGGGCGTCCAACGCCTGACGGGATGGTGGACATCATAAAGACAGAACAGCCGACAATTTTCTGTGGTGTTCCAACGCTGTATGCGGCCATGGTTGCGCATATGGAAAACGTGGGTGCCCCGGAGGCGCCGTTGCGCGTTTGTATTTCTGCCGGGGAAGCATTGCCCGAATCTGTGGGTGCGAAATGGCTGACGCTCACCGGTGTCGATATTCTGGACGGCGTGGGTTCGACAGAGATGCTGCATATCTTTCTCAGCAATGCGCCGGGCGATGTTGTCTATGGCACGTCCGGTGTTCCGGTGCCGGGATATGACATGCGTCTCGTGGATGAAGCGGGTGCCGACGTCGGTGCTGGCGCGGTTGGCGAGTTGCTTGTGAACGGGGCATCTGCCGCAGCTGGGTACTGGAACAAGCGGGAAAAGACGCGTGCAACATTCGAAGGGGTATGGACGCGAACAGGTGATAAGTATGAGCGTTGCGAAGATGGGCGGTACGTCTACTGCGTGCGCTCTGATGATATGTTCAAAGTGTCCGTCATTTGGGTTAGTCCGTTTGAGGTCGAACAGGCGATTGCCAGTCATCCCACGGTTCTGGAATGCGCAGTTGTCGCCGCGCGAGACGAGGATGATCTGGATAAGCCCAAGGCGTTTGTCGTGATGAAGGGTGAGCGCCCGGATGATCTTGAGGAAATCCTGAAGGAACACGTGAAGGAGCGGATCGGCAAGTGGAAGTACCCACGCTGGATTGAATGCGTGGACAGTTTGCCAAAGACGGCCACCGGAAAGATTCAGCGGTTCAAACTGCGAGAGGGTGCGTGATGGATTGGGACACAGGGATGCTGGATGTTGGCGAGCTTACGCTAGAGTATGCTTGCTGGGGTCCTCCTCCATCAGAGGCGCCGACGCTTGTCCTGTTGCACGAGGGGTTGGGGTCGGTCGGCTTGTGGCGCGACTGGCCTGAGCAATTGGCAGAACACACAGGGATGGGCGTGCTGGCCTTTTCACGGGCGGGTTATGGGCGGTCGACGCCTGTTAACTTGCCGCGTCCGCTTGATTACATGAGCGGTGAAGCGACAGATGTCTTGGGGCCTGTGCTGGATGCTGCCGGGGTACGCTCTTGCGTGCTGCTTGGGCATTCGGATGGGGCCACGATTGCTGGGATTTACGCAGGTTCGGTGTCTGATCTGCGCGTGCGCGGTCTGATCCTGATTGCGCCGCATTTCTTCACTGAACCCGAGGGGCTGTCAGCGATCCGTGCTGCGGGCACTGCCTATTCCGGCGGGGATTTGAAGGCGAAGCTTTCGCGCCACCATGATCATCCTGACATTGCCTTTTACGGTTGGCACGATGCCTGGACAGATCCGGGCTTTGTCGATTGGAATGTGGCCGATGCGATAGATCACTGGCGGGTGCCGTCCCTTGTCATTCAGGGCGCGGCTGATCCGTACGGAACTCTGGCACAGGTGCGCGAGGTGGAAGAGCGCGCCTATGCTCCGGTTGAGACTATGATTCTGGAGAACTGTGGGCACGCGCCCCATCAGGAATACCCACAAGACGTGACAGCAGAAATCGTGGCGTTCTGCGCCCGCCTGCACAGATTTGAAACGTCGGATGTTCATATACCTGAGCTGTCAAATAATGCATGAAAGTGCATAAAGGAGCGCGAATTTGAGTGGAAGAGTGCACGATCTGCCTTCACTGCAGTAAGATAGTGCCTAAATGCCCAAGCAAAGAGTCGCCACTGTTCATGTCGCACATCATCGACTTTCAGACCGATCCGTCGAAATACCGCCATTGGCGCGTCGAATATGATGGTCCGGTGGCCAATCTGTTCATGGATGTGGACGAAGACGGTGGGTTGTTTGACGGGTATCAGCTGAAATTGAACTCCTACGATCTGGGCGTCGATATTGAGTTGGCGGATGTGGTCCAGCGCATGCGCTTTGAACACCCCGAGGTCAAAGTTGTCGTCATGCAATCGGCCAAGGACAAGGTGTTTTGCGCGGGCGCCAACATCCGGATGTTGGGGGGCGCGGCCCATGCCCACAAGGTGAACTTTTGCAAGTTCACTAATGAGACCCGCAACACCTATGAGGCGGCCGAAGTTGACAGCGGCCAGAAGTATATCGCTGCAGTCAAAGGGGCTTGTGCGGGTGGGGGGTATGAGCTGGCGCTGGCGTGCAATCACATCATGCTGACGGATGATTCATCGTCCTCGGTGTCTTTGCCCGAGGTGCCGTTGCTGGCCGTTTTGCCAGGCACCGGGGGCCTCACCCGCGTGACCGACAAACGCCATGTGCGCCGCGATCTGGCAGATGTGTTTTGCTCGACCGAGGAAGGGGTGAAGGGCAAACGCGCGGTGCAGTGGGGGCTGGTGGACGAGGCTGTGCCCAATTCGAAATTTGACGAAGTTGTCGTGGAACGTGCGCGGGAGTTTGCCGCCAAATCTGCCAAACCGGATGTGGCGCAGGGCATCGGGCTGGGACCATTTGAGAAAACCATAGGGGCGGATGGGTCTGTTGCCTATTCGCTGGTTGATGTGGCTGTGGAGCGCGCGGGCCGGCATGCGACGATCACGCTCAGTGGACCGGACGGGCCGGCCCCTGCGGACATGGCCGCGTTTGAAGCACAGGGCGATCAGGCTTACCTGCTGCGTCTTGCGCGCGAGTTGGACGATGCGATCCTGCACTTGCGGCTGAACGAGATTGAGTTGGGGTTGCTGGTGTTTCGTACGCAAGGCGACCCGGAGCAGGTTCTGGCGCATGAGGCGCTGTTGCTGGGCAATCCGGATCACTGGCTTGCCAATGAGGTGCTGAAATACTGGAAACGGGTGTTGAAGCGGGTCGATGTCACGTCCCGATCCATGGTCGCTTTGGTCGAGCATGGCAGTTGTTTCGCGGGCGTGCTGGCAGAGGTGTTGTGGGCCGTGGATCGCAGTTACATGATGGAAGACGCCTTTGAGGGCGACAATCGCCCGATTGCGACGGTCACGCTGAGTGCAGGCAACTTTGGCGCGTTTCCGATGGGCAATGATCTGACCCGGCTGCAGACGCGGTTTTACGGGATGGACGGGCTGCATGACATTCAGGAGCGTATGGGCGAGGCGCTGGAAGCCGAGGAGGCGGATGAACTGGGTCTGGTCACCATGATCCTCGATGACATCGATTGGGAGGATGAAATCCGCATCTTTATGGAAGAGCGTGCGAGTTTCAGCCCTGATGCGATGACGGGCATGGAGGCCAACCTTCGCTTTGCCGGTCCTGAGACGATGGAGACCCGCATTTTTGGCCGTCTGACGGCCTGGCAGAACTGGATATTCAACCGCTCCAACGCGGTTGGCGAAGACGGCGCCTTGCAACGTTACGGCACTGGAGTACGCGGAAATTTCGATATGAAACGTGTGTGAGGGGCCAGATTTTTGAAGAAAAAATCTGTACCGCAAAATGATTTCATTTTGCGCCCCGCCCGAAGAGGAGATGAAAGATGGACTTGGTGAACGTCAGCTATGATTCACAAATTCCCAACAACGTAGGGCTGAGTGAAGACCGCAAGGTTCTAAAAGCGCTGGAAAAATGGCACCCCGGTTACATCAACTGGTGGAATGACCTGATCCCTCAGAATTTTCAGGAAAGCATGGTGTATCTGCGCACTGCCGTCAGTGTGGACCCGAAGGGGTGGGCCAAGTTCGACTATGTGAAGATGCCGGAATATCGTTGGGGCGTTCTGCTTGCGCCGGCCGTTGAGGACCGCCGCATTCCAATGGGAGAGCACAAAGGAGAGCTCGCTTGGCAGGAGGTGCCGGGCGAATATCGCAACATGCTCAAGCGCCTGATCGTTATTCAGGGCGACACGGAACCGGGGTCGGTTGAACAACAGAAGTTTCTCGGCCTGACTGCGCCCTCTCTTTATGACATGCGCAACCTGTTTCAGGTGAACGTCGAAGAGGGGCGGCACCTGTGGGCGATGGTCTATCTGCTGCAAAAGTACTTTGGCAAAGATGGGCGGGAAGAGGCGGATGACATGCTTGTCCGCTCCTCCGGGTCCGAAGAAGCGCCGCGCATGTTGGGCGCATTCAATGAGGAAACGCCGGATTGGTTGTCGTTCTTCATGTTCACCTATTTTACGGACCGCGATGGCAAGATGCAGCTTGAGTCGCTTGCGCAGTCCGGTTTCGACCCGCTGTCGCGCACCTGCCGCTTTATGCTGACCGAAGAGGCGCATCATATGTTTGTCGGCGAGACAGGCGTTGGCCGTACTATTCAGGCCACGATCGAGGCAATGCAGGCCAATGGGATTGATGACCCTTATGACATCGGCAAGATCCGCGACCTTGGCGTGATTGACCTGCCGACCATCCAAAAGAAGCTGAACCTGCATTACACCTTGTCGCTGGATTTGTTTGGCCAGGAGGTCAGCACAAATGCTGCCAATGCGTTCAACGCGGGCATCAAGGGGCGCTATCTGGAGCAGCGGATCGAGGATGACCACAAGCTGCAGAATGACACCTACAAAGTGGCCAGCATTAAGAACGGTCAGATCGTGACCGAGGATGTGCCTGCCCTAACGGCCATCAACATGCGGTTGCGCGACGATTATGTGCGCGATGCGTCGGGCGGTTTGCGGCGCTGGAACAAGCAGATCCAGCGCACAGGGATCGAGTTTGAGTTGAAGCTGCCGCATGAGGGGTTCCATCGCAAGATCGGTGTCTTTGCAAACCAACCCATCACGCCGGAAGGTACCTTTATCACTTCCGAGGAATGGGCTGCGCGCGAGGCGGAATGGCTGCCAACCAAAGAAGATGGAGCGTTCATTCAGTCGTTGATGAAGCCCTGCTTTGAGCCCGGCAAGTACGCAAGCTGGATCGCACCGCCCCGCGTAGGCATCGACAACAAGCCGGGTGATTTTGAGTACGTCAAACTCCACATGGCCTGAGGGAGAGTGCAATGCAGATCGACCGTTCGACGTTTAAACGCGCCAGACCGTCAAGGGCCTTTTGTGCCTTGGAGTGCGATGGGTGTACCGGAATGTGTCTGGCGCTCTACATGATGTTAACGCGGGACGAACAGGATGCGATGTGCCGCCAGTATCGGCAGGGCGCGGCCCCTGTCACGCGGCATTGAAGGAAAGGGACGCGCGATGAAGATTGGACTGTATTACGGGTCTGAGACAGGCAATTCCGAGATGCTGTGCGAGGATATCGAGGCGGAGTTGGGGGCGGATTATGACTGCCACATCGCGAGCCTCGCGGATGTTGACCCCGCCACGTTGGCCAAGGACACGTTTTACATCTTTGTGACGTCGACCTATGGCAACGGCGATCTTCCATCGACGGCGTTGCCTTTTGAAGAGGCGATGCAGGGGCAGAAGCCTGATCTGAGTGGCGTGCGCTTTGCCATCTTTGGTCTGGGCGATCAGGTGTTCTCGGAGACGTTCAATCATGGATCACTGAAGCTGTCCCAGATGCTGTTGAATGCCAAGGCCGAGATGGTGGGCGAGCGTGGGCTGCATGATGCATCGGGTTTCGACATGCCCGAGGATGTGGCATTACCGTGGGTCAACGGGATCATTGAGCACATAGAGGCGGCCAAAGCTGCCTGACGTGCCAGAAACTGAAACGCCAAACCCTTTTGTGCACGAAGTGCGCGTTGCGTGGGGTGATTGCGACCCTGCGGGCATTGCCTATACCGGGCGGCTGCCTTGGTTTGCGCTGGATGCCATTAACGCATGGTGGGAGGCGTACACGGGCGGGGATGGCTGGTACCAGTTGGAACTGGACCGCAACATCGGCACGCCCTTTGTCCATCTCAGCATGGATTTTCGTGCCCCAGTTACTCCCCGTCATCGCCTGATGTGCGAGGTGTGGCCGAGCCGGTTGGGGACCTCGTCGATCACCTTTTCGATGCTGGGTCGACAGGACGACGCGGTTTGTTTCGAGGGGACGTTTACCTGCGTCTTCATTGTCGCTGATCAGTTCAAGAGCCAGCCCGCCCCGCAGGACCTGCGCGATATCATCGCACCCCTGTTGCGCAGCGCCCATACCCCTTGAAGCGGTATCTGGCTGGGCTAGAACTTACTGAAATCGCCGGAAAATTGCATATGTCATCGCCCAAACCCATCCCGTGTATTTCTGTTCCCCTGATCAGCCGTCTGGCAGAGAGGGTGCGGGCTGCACGGGTGGAACTGGGCCTGCCGCGGCGCGAACTATCTGAACGCTCGGGCGTATCACCGCGTTATCTGGCGCAGCTGGAAGCCGGCGAGGGGAACATTTCGGTTTTGCTGCTGCATCGGGTGGCCACGGCGCTAAACGTCAAGATCGAGGATTTGTTGTCAGAAAGCGCGCCGTTGAATGAGGATGTGACCCGTGTCGCGCAGCTGTATGAACAGGCGCCCGTGTCGGTGCAGGGCCGGGTGCGCGCGATGCTTGCCCCGGAAAACCCGCAGACTTTGCGCGCGCAGCGGATCTGCCTTGTTGGGTTGCGTGGGGCCGGCAAATCGACCCTTGGGCGCATGGCAGCGGACAAATTAAAGATCCCTTTTGTCGAGTTGACGGATGAGATTGAAGCAGACGCCGGGATGCCCCTGGGTGAGGTGATGGCGCTATATGGTCAGGACCGATACCGGGCGATGGAGGCCGAGGCGCTGGCCCGTGTGGTCGATCGCCATGACAAGTTGATTTTGGCCGTTGGGGGCGGGATCGTTGCGCAAACAGCGACCTATGAGCAAGTGCTGGAGCGGTTTCACACCGTTTGGGTGCGCACCAGCCCGGCCGAACATATGGCGCGCGTGCGTGCGCAGGGCGATTTGCGTCCGATGGAGGGCAACCCAGAAGCGATGGATCAGCTCAAAACGTTTTTGACCATCCGTGCACCTTTGTACGAGCGCGCCCAAGCGCAGGTGGATACGAGCAACAAGCCGGTGCAGACCTCGGTGAACGAATTGCTGACGACCATTGCGACCAACCAGTTTCTGGACCGTATCGGTCAGTCATGACTAACCCTGTCGCCCCCCTGCAGGACGCGTTCTGGCAGGCGTGCGAGCAGATGCTGATGGACCACACGAACCCTTGGGAGTTAGACGCTGCACTTTTGGCGTGGGGGTATCGCCTTGGCCCATGCGAGGCACAGGACCTTGTCGGCCTCGATGTGGTTTTGTCGGGCCGGTCCGGATCGACACCTGCACCCATACTGGCACGCATGGTCGCCGAAGGACGATTGGGCAAGAAGGGTGGCTGGGGCTATTACCGCTATCCCGGTGGCGGTGGGGCAGTGATCGATCCGTTGATCGAAGACCTGATCCATGAAGAAGCTCACTTTGCCAGGCGCGCGCGGCAAGAGTTGGAAGGGGGTGATGTGGTGACGCGTCTGCATGCCCTTGTCGGGCCTATGTTGCGCCTTGATCCCGATGCAGCGGTCGCGCTTTTGCATTTCCCGCCCGCGAAGACTGCATCGATTTAAGCTGACGCGCGGACGCTGTTTGCCACCTGTCGGTGTCAAAGACGCCCCGCCCGCCATCCCTTGGGCGGCGCGGCACTGTCTAGCCCTGCATTAGCAGTATTAGCGTACCAAGCCCCCAGAGCGTCATTTGGTAATGCGTGTTCTGCGCCCCTTCGTGGCAGAACCAGTAGCAAAAGTGATTGCCCACGATGAGGAAACCGGCCCAGACGGCCGTGAACAGCATCGCTCCGGTCATCGCAATGCTGCGTGCTGTGTCTGGACTGCCGGTGCCTGCGATCCCCATGAGCAGCGCGACCACCCCGATCCACAGCACGATGGCGGCCAGAAGTTCAGCGCAGACGACCAGACGGAAGGCCAATTGCTGCAGGCGGCGATCTGTGATGGCGCGGTGTGCAAGCGGGGCGTAGGCGTCGAGGTATTCCGCCTTGAGCCGCGTCATCTCCATCACTTCGGCGGTGTAGGTTTCGTTGACCGATGGATAGAGGATGTTGTCGCGCACCCCCAATGTCAGCCATGCGGCGATCAGGGACGTGGCCAGTGCCTGTGCGGCAAGAATTGTGTTTTCCATGCTGTGTCCCTTTCTCGATTATCGGGTGCTCCATAAAAAAGGGGCCGCCCGAAAAAGGCGGCCCCGATACTGTTCGCGCAGTCGTCTGGATCAGGTCCAGGCGATTTGCTCGGGGCGAATTTCGAACGAGATGTGGTGATTGCCGCCAACCAGACCTTCTTTGGTGTGGTTGTAGAGCGAACGCCAGTAAGGCTGGATCGTCACAGCGTCGTTCTGCAGGATCGCCTGACCTTCGGCCATCAGGGCACGACGTGCCTCAACGTCGGCTGTGGCCAGTGCTTTTTCCAGAACGGCGTCGAATTCAGGGTTGGAATAACCGAATTCGTTCCATGCCTCGCCCGAACGGTAGGCAAGCGCCCAGATCTGCACGCCGAGTGGACGGTGGTTCCAGTTGGTCGAGCTGAACGAATACTTGGTCCAGTCGTTCCAGAATGTCGAACCGGGCAGGATTGTCCGTTTGACGTTGAAACCTGCATCACGCAGCTGGGCGGCCACCGCGTCGGTGGTGTCCTTGCGCCATGCATCGTCGATCGAGAACAGCTCGTGCTCAAAGTCCATCATGCCGGCTTCTTCCATCAGCGCGCGTGCGCCTTCGGGGTCGACCTTGCGTGCTGGCAGTTCGGCATATTCGGGGTGCATCGGGCCAACGTGGTGGTTTTCGGCAGGCACGCCGCGCCCGGCATAGCCGAGTTCGAGAAGGACCGAGTTGTCCACAGCCATGTTGATCGCCTGACGCACGCGCGCATCCGCATAAGGCTGTTTACCGTCGACTTCGGCCAGTTGGTTCGGGCGGATCACGATGGTTGCAGCTGTCACGATCTCGTTGTTCACCCAGCCATCGAGTGTGTCGAAGATGTCGATGAATTCGCCTTCGATCGAATACGTCATGTCGATCTCTTCGGCTTCGGCTGCGGCGACGAATGCCGAGGGGTCTGTGCCATAGTCGATGTACTCAAGGCGGTCGACATAAGCGCCGTTGCCTTCGTTCCACCATGTGTGGTCAGGGTTGCGGCCCAGAACCGCCTTCCCGCCCCCTTCGAGCATCTCTGGCAGGTAGGGGCCTGTGCCGATTGGGCTGTCAATGCTGTCGAGTGAACTGTCGGGGTGCACGATAGCCGCCGGATAGTCTGCCATGCCAGGGATCAGCGATACATCGGACGCTGGCAAGTTCAGCTTCACGGTATGAGAATCGACGACTTCGATGGCACCTTCGATGGCCTTGTCGGTGTTGGGATCGATCAGCGTCGCAAAGCGGCCAGCCATCGAGTTGCCTTCGACGGCTTTGTCACACCAGCCCGTGATATTGCGCGCCACGTCTTCGGCTGTGAAGTCGTCACCGTTGTTCCACTTGACGCCTTTGCGAACGTTCAGAGTGTATTCGGTCGCGTCGTCGTTGATTTCCCAGCTTTCGAGCAGTTTGCCGGTGAATGTGCCGTCGTTTTCGTAGTGAACGAGGTATTCCTGCCAGCCGCGCGAGAAGTTCGCGATTTGCGACCAGTCATAGGTCCGAGGGTCTTTGAGACCACGGACTTCCATCTGGCAGCGGACGGTGCCACCCATCTGGTGTCCTGCTGCTTGTGCAGGCGCGGCCATGCCGAGCATTGCATAGGCTGTTGCGGTCGTGGCGCCAAACGCGCTGGCCATTGCCAGAAACTCGCGGCGGTTGACCGGGTCAGAACCGACCTTGCCAGCGGAATCCAGCACGGATTGCGGCAACGGTTTGCCGGTACGTGTCAAAAATGTCATTTTCTTCCTCTCTGTTGGCGGGGTGAAATCATGTTCGCCCCTTTATATGCCGGGGTGAGTGCCCGGACGTTGGTGTTGCAGTTTACCTGCGTTACTCCGACACCCCACTTTCGGGGGATCGCGAAGATTTCAAACGATCACGCGCATGGCGTCAACCCCATCCGTCGCTGTCGCGGTTACACAAATACTCGATAAAACACGGGGTTCTTTGTAATTCCACGCCGTCCCACGGTGCAAAACCGCCCTTTGGTCCCAAATCAGGACGTCTCCGACCCGCCACTGATGGGCGTAGGTGTATTGCGGTTGGGTGACCCAGGCGATCAGGTCGTCGATCAGTTTGGTGCCCTCGTCGTTCTCCATGCCTTCGACCGCAAAGGCGTGGCTGGCGATGTAGAGCGCCTCGGCCCCGTTGACCGGGTTGCGCCAGACCGCCCGCCACAGCTGGTCAGGCCATTTGTGAAACATCGGCAGTGCGGCCAGTTCGGGACTGATCCGTGCGCGGCTGTGGGACAGGCGGTGCCAGACCGCCCGGTCCCGGATGCGGTCCTTGAGCGCGGGCGGCATATCGGCCCAGCCCGCGCGGGTGCAGGCCAGTTCTGTGGCACCACCGGTTTCGGTCACAACCCGTCCGATCAGGATATTGACCAGAGCAGGTTTGGGCAAAAATGTGCTGTCCGCATGCCACAGCATATTGGCTTTGAGGTTGAGCGTGTGCAGGTCCATTTCGGGGGTGACAGACCCATCTTCGCGCACGTTGCTGACGCGGGGCACCTTGAACTCCTTGCCGACTTCGAGTGTGTCGGTCTCCCGATCCTCGATCGGGCCAAACATAAGGGCAAGCCGCATGTGTGCCGCGTCGTCGATGGTCTGGTTGCGAAACAAGAGTGCGGAGTGCGTTTCGAACGCATCTCTGACCTGCGCAAAGTTGTCCGCGTCAAGCGTTCCAAGGTCTATGTCATGAACCTCTACGCCGAAGCGGTCGGTGAGGGGGGTGGTGTGCATTGCGTTAGCCTCCTGCTTGATCCAATGCGGCAATTTCATCGGGTGTAAGGTGGGCGACGTCCGCCCAGAACCGCGACTTGGCTGCGTTCAACAGCCCCTTGGGGTCCATCCGGTTTTTCCACGCGTGGTGAGT
>ERZ1740072.293-NODE-293-length-21044-cov-3.962695_pt1 | contig 21044 bp, 23 predicted proteins | sample MGYA00581733_ERZ1740072 | MGnify/ENA primary metagenome ERZ1740072 (study PRJEB43018, sample SAMN04849741) | marine metagenome | isolation source: floating plastic debris | place: Pacific Ocean | collected 2008-08-30 | study: EMG produced TPA metagenomics assembly...
CATCGCGTCAAACGCCTGCGTCTGGCGGAAATGGGCGCTCGCCGCGCTGGACGCAGGCCGCAGGGCGCAAAGCAGGTTGCATGAACTCGGCGCCGACCCCGATGCGCCCCACGTGGGGCCGTACGGGGCGCGACTGCCTCAGCTGAAGGCGGCTTGGCGGCAGGAGGTCGATGAAGCCACCCAGGGGCCTCGGGCGCCCGAGCCAAAAGACGCTCTGCCTACCGACGCGCAGGTTTTGGGCGTGGTGCAAAGGTGGGCGCAGGAGCACACCACGATCGTGGCGGCGGCTGGCGGCTCACCCGGTGAACTGCACTAGCTGTGGCGGGCCTCGGGGCCGTATGCGTATCACCTGGAGTACGGCTATTCCTGCATGGGCTACGAGCTGGCCGGCGCGCTGGGCGTCAAGCTGGCGCAGCCCGAGCGGGAGGTCGCCGCGCTGCTGGGCGACGGCAGCTACCTGATGCTCAACTCCGAGCTGGTCACCGCGGTGGACGAGGGGCTGGGGCTCATTGCAGGCGCGCTCGACAACGGCGGCTTTGGGCGCGATTTCCGTCATTCCCACTGTCGCCTCGTAGGCGGCAGCGGCCGCGTAGATCGTGCTTTCGGCATAGTCCGCGCCGGTCAGCATCAACCCGACGGGCAGACCATCAACCTCACCACAGGGGATCGACATGGAAGGATGGCCGGTGACGTCGAATTGCGACGTGTTGGCAATCATCTCAAACGCACGCGCGATCACTTCGGAGATCGGCGCACCGGGCTCGGGCAGTTTGGAGGCGGTGATCGGCAGGGTCGGCATCAACAGCAGATCATACTCCGCAAAGACCGCGTCATAGGCCGCCTTGACCCGGCGCGACAGGTTCTGCGCTTTGGCGTAATAGCGGCCATTGTAGTGGTCGATGCCGTACTGGCCGATCATCATGCAGATCTTGAGGCTTTCGGACAGATCATCCGCCTTGCCCCGCCAGCCTGCATGGAAATCCATCAACCCCACGTCATAGGCACCTTTCCAGTTCATGCCCATGCCATTGCCCTGCATCATCTGCCATTGCAGGCCCTCGATGGCGATCGGGGTCCAGACGGCGGCAGCCAACAGGTGTTCCGGGATCGAGATTTCCTCGCCCAAAGCCCCCAGCCCACGGTAGACTTCGGCGGCTTCCTTTACCGCATCGGCCACACCGGGCATCATGTTTCCGGCGACGAAACCTTCCTTCAGCACCCCGATTTTCATGCCCGAGACACCGCGATCCAGGGCGCTGGTATAGCTGTCAACCTTGGGCGCAAATTGGCGCGGATCGAGGCCATCGGCACCGGCCAGCACCTCGAGCATCAAGGCGTTGTCGGCCACGGACATGGTCATTGGCCCGGTGTGGTCAATCGTGCTCTCGATCGGCATCACGCCCGTGTTGGGCACCAACCCGTGCGTGGCTTGCATCCCCGTAATTCCGCAATAGGATGCGGGCATGCGGATCGATCCGCCCTGATCACCGCCGATGGCCATGTCGACCTCACCGGCCGCAACCAGCGCGGCACTGCCCGAAGACGAACCGCCCGCCGAGTAACCCATTTTGCGCGGATTGTGCACCATTGACGGCTTTGACGTGTGGCTGCCCCCCGACAGGCAGAAATACTCACAAACCGCCTTGCCTTCGATCTTGGCCCCGGCATCAAGGATCCGCGTCACAAAGGTCGCATCCGCCACAGGCACAAAGCCTTCAAGTGTCGAGGCACCGTTGGTCATAGGACCGCCCGCGAGGGCGACGTTGTCCTTGAGGGCGACGGTCTTGCCCTTGAGTTTTCCGCTTGCCGCACCTTCCACTTCGACCTTGCGGGCCCAGGCACCGAACGGGTTTTCAGCGGCGGAGGGCGCGTGGCCGGAGGTGCGCGGGTACATGACAGGCGGGGTGAAATCCGGCTCAGCATCGACCACGTCATAGGCATCAAGGTTGGCTTGCATCAGCGTGTGATATTCTTCGGCCTCGGCCCGGGTCAGTGTCATCCCCAGCCCTTTGGCTATCTCTAGAACCTTGTCGACTGTGGGTCTTGTGATGGTCATGGTTTCTCTCCTCTGGGTGGCTTGGGTTTCGGTCCTGCGGTCTGCCGGCCGCGTCGCGGCAATGGTCAGGCGGTTGTCATTCCAACGAATTCAGCAACCGTTTCCGGGTTTTTGAGGTCCTGCGGCGACAGCTCGCCCGTGATCACGCCTTTCTGGATGATCAGCACCCGGCCGGACAAAGCCGCGATGAAGTCCAGGTTCTGTTCCACCAGCACCAGCGACAGCCCCCGTTCACGCAGCGCCTTCAGCGTGTCCACGATCTCCTCTAGGATCGATGGCTGGATGCCTTCGGTCGGCTCATCAAGAAGCATCAGCTTTGGCCGCGCGCACAGGCACCGGGCCAGCGCCAGCAGTTGCTGTTCGCCGCCCGAAAGCGCGCCCCCACGGCGATCCAGCAAGCGTTGCAGCCGCGGGAACAGGCCCAGAATGTCATCGAGCAGTGCCGGGTCTTCGACCTTGCTGCCCGCCATGCCCATGCGCAGGTTTTCATACACGGTGAGGTCCGGAAAGATCTGGCGGCCCTGCGGCACCAGCCCCAACCCGGCGAGCGCACGCTTGTGCGCGCTTTCATGGGTCATGTCCTGCCCGTTGAACCGGACCGTACCACCCGTGGCTGGCAAATGCCCCATCAGCGTGTTCATGAGCGTCGTCTTGCCCATGCCGTTATGGCCCAGAATGCCCAGGAACTCGCCCTCTGCGACGCTGAGCGTGACACCGGCGAGGATCGGGATGCGGCCATAGCCTGAGCGGAGTGCGTCAACCTCGAGGATCATGCGGCAAGCCCCTTTCCCAGATAGACATCCCGTACGCGCGCATCTTCTAGCACGCGCGCGACATCATCCTCGATCAGCACGGCCCCCTGGTGCAGAACGGTCACCGTCTTGGCGATCATCTTGATAAACTGCATGTCGTGCTCCACGACGATCAGGGCGCGCGTCCTGCTGATCTCCCGGATGAGGTCTGCGGTGCGCTCGACCTCCTCGTGGGTCATGCCCGCCGCCGGTTCGTCCAGCAGGATCAGCTCGGGCTCACCGGCCAGAACGGTGCCGATCTCGACCCATTGCCGCTGCCCGTGGGCCAGCTGGCCGACCTCCCTGGTGGCGATGGGGGTCAGGCGCAGTTCCGACAGGATCTTGTCCGTCAGCTCCGTGGCAAAGGCCGGCGTGTGCTTGTGGCGCGCGGCAATCCACAGGTTTTCCTGCACGGTCATCGCGTTGAACACATTTGGCACTTGCGTCTTGATGCCCACACCCTGACGCGCGATTTCGTGCGGGCGCGCGCCGGAGATGTCCTGACCGCGCAGATGCACGTGCCCTTCGCTAGGCCGCAATTGCCCGGTGAGCAGTTTGAAAAAGGTGGACTTGCCTGCGCCGTTGGGCCCGATAAGGCATCTCAGCTCGGCCTCCTTGAGGGTGAAGTCGACTTGATCGACTGCGGTCACCCCGCCAAAACGGATGGTCAGACCACTGGTTTGCAGCAGGGGCACGCTCATGTCTTGACCTTTGCCGTTGTGGGTGTGTCGGCCGGCATCGGTTTGTCCCGTGCCAGCCGTGCCAGCGCCAAATCGCGCAGGGTGGGCGCAATGCCCTTGGGCACCAGAAGGACAAAGACGATGAGAATGGCACCGAGGACAAAGTTGGAGTCCATCGCCTGCTGCGCGCCGATCTCCGTGACCAGCCATTGCAGCAGCAGGCAGCCGACAACCGGCCCGATCAGCGTGCCACGCCCGCCGATGATGACCCAGATGATGCTCTGCGCCGACAGGCCCAGGGCAAAGATCGTCGGGCTGACAAACGCCCCCCAGTTGACATACAGAGCGCCTGCAAAGCCTGCGATGGCACCGCCGATCATAAAGGTGATGAGCTTGTAGATGCGCGGGTCGTACCCCAGCAGCGCGGCCCGCGTCTCGTTCTCACGGATGGCAATGATGATGCGCCCAAAGGAGCTCGCGATGAGCACGCGCAGGCCAAGATAGACCGCGATCAGCGCGATGCCGGTCACCATCCAGGCCTGCTCCGGTGACAGGATGTAGCCGGGATTGCCCGGCAGATTGAAGGTCGGCACCCCCGGCATGCCGTTAAAGCCGCCCAGACGCGCATCGCCGATCTTGTAGAAATCACCGGCGGTGGAGTTCACCAGGTTGAACAGGATCAACGAAACCGTAAGCGTGATCACCCCCAGATAGACGTCACTGATCCCGCCATAGATCATGAAATATCCCAGCAGGGCCGCAAAGATGACCGGGATCAGGATGGCCAGCGCGATTGCGGGCGTGCTGTCGCCGAAATTGATCGCGGCGACGGCGTAGGCATATGCCCCCAACCCGAAAAACGACGTCTGGCCAAAGCACAGGATGCCGCCATAGCCCCAGATGAAACCGAGGCTCAGCGCAAGCACCGCCATGGCGGCAAACACGGTCAGCTGCATGATCTGGAACAGGTCGACATACAGCGGCGCGGTGAGGATCGCGACAGCAGCAATGGCCGAGCCGATCAGCGCCCCCGTCATTCCATTCAAAAGGTGCATTACAGACGTCCTTTGAAAAAGCGGCCAGAGATGCCCGTGGGCAGCATCCGGATCAGGATCACCGCAGCGATAAAGAGGATCACCTCACCAAAGACAGGCGTCGTCAGGAAGGCCGCGATCTGGTTGATGAAACCAAAGAGGCCCGAGGCAGAGATCAGACCCCAGAGGATCGAGGTGCCGCCGCCCACCACCGTGATGAACGCTTTGGCTATGAACGCGGCCCCCATGGTCGGAACGACGCCCGCAATCGGCGCCAGCAGCCCGCCGGCGAGGCCCGACATCGCCGCACCAATCCCGAACGTTGCCATGTATACGCGCGCCGGGTTCACGCCGAGGGTCGCCGCCATTCCGGGGTTTTGCATAACGGCGCGGGCAATGAGACCGGCGCGGGTGTAGCGCATCACGCCATACACAATAAGCATCAGCAGCAACGCCATCAGCGCCAGAAACGGCGTATAGAGGCTGGACTGATACGCGCCGACCTGAAACCCGCCCAGAGGCGAGGACACCCCGACAATCGTATTGCCGAAAATCATGGTGGTGCCGCCCACGATGACAAGGCTCAGGCCCCATGTGGCCAGCATCGAATCCACCAGCCGCCCATAGAGAAAGCGGATCAGACATCGTTCGACGACCACGCCCACGAGGCCGACGAACACCGGCGCGATGACCAGCATCGCAAACCAGATGTTCACGCCCGCCGAGACCGATAACACGGTGGCATAGGCCCCGAGCATTAGGAATTCCCCATGCGCGAGGTTGATGATCTTCATCATGCCGAAGATCACCGCAAGGCCGGCGCTGATCAGCACCAGCGAGGCGATGCCGCTTACAACGTCGAGCCCTACGATGATCGCGATGTCCATGTGCCTGCCCTCAGATGTCGATGATGTAGTGGGTTGTGTCGTTCGGGTTCGCTTCGAGATCGCACACCGCCGCCGTGTCCAGCGGTTGCTGCTGCTCAAAGGTCTCCAACACGTTCCAGGCCCGGTTTTCGACCTCGGCGAGGAATGTGTTGCGCGTCACGTGGTGGGTCTTGGGAGCAATCAGCTCCGATCCGCTGGGCCCATCGAAGGACAGGCCTGTGTCCAGCGCTTCGATGACGTCCATCCGGTCGACGGGACCCGCTTGTCTGACACCTTCCGCCCAGAGGTGCACGCCCTCGTAGCTGGCCGCCGCCAGTTCGCTCACATATGGCGTTTGCGCGCCGTGCCGATCCTTGATCGCCTTGACAAAGGCAAGGCTCGCCGGGGTGTCCAGCTCTTCGAAATAGCCGTAGCTGCCCAGAACGCCGGTGCTTTCGGCATCCTCCAGCGTGGCCGGTTCGTTCACCAGTCCGAACGTGGTGGAGGCAATCGGGATCTCGTCCTTGAGCCCCGCAGCGGCCCACTGACGATAAAACGCAGTGTGGTTGCCGCCGACCATGGCGGACAACAGCAAATCAGGTTCGGCTGCCTGAATGCGAGAGATGGAGGGGCCAAAGTTGGTGACATCGAGCGGGAAGAAGTCGATGGACGCCACTTCGCCGCCATTGTCTTCGACGTATTTGCGCATCCACTTGGCGGTGATCTGGCCGTAGTTGTAGTCCGCCGCGATGATGTAGGCCTTCTTGCCCCAGAGGTTCATGGCGTGGGGCACCAGTTTCTCGACCGTTTGCGCCGGTGTGGTTCCGGTATTGAACGTGTTGCGGTCGCAGACGCCGCCTTCATAGAGCGTATTGTAGAAATAGAGCGTCCGGAACCGGCTGAAGATCGGGCGGATCGCTTCGCGCGATGCCGAGGTGATGCCGCCGTGGATCACGTCAACCTTGTCGCGCACGGCCAGTTGCTGGGCGAACTGGGAATAGAGCTGGATGTTGGATTGCGTGTCATAGTTGATCAACTCGACCTCGCGCCCCAGCAACCCGCCAGCAGCGTTGATCTCTTCCACGGCCAACATGATCGCATAGACCATCGGTTCACCAGTCGCGGCCAGCGGGCCTGCAAGGTCATGAAGGCTGCCCAGCTTGATCGGGCCGTCCTGTGCCCGCGCAACGCTCCCGATGAGCGATGGCGCAGCCAAGGCAACGCCGCCGATGGCAGAGGTCCGGATAAAGTTACGGCGTGATTGTTTCATGTGTTTCTTCCTTCTGTTGGTCCGGTGTCTCGGTGTTTTCCAAGACCGTTCGTTGCGCCGTGCACCGCGACAGACCGTCCGGCGCAGGGCGGGGTGGTGGCGGTGTCACACCGCCGCCGCTTTCTCAAAACTGAATTGCTCAACGGCCGCCGCCGCGCGGTAGAGCGTTTTTTCCGCAAGCTTCGCGGCGATGAACATCGCACCGATCGGTCGGCCGTCCTGTGTGGTGCCGGCCGGCACCGAAATGCTGGGATGGCCCGTTGCACAGGACGGCGCGGTGTTCGGGATCATCGCAAAGGCGCGTTCGACGATCGTCTCGCGACTTGCATCGGGGCCGGGCAACGGATGCGTCGCCATTGGCGTTGTCGGCATCAACAGGACATCGAACCGCGCCAGCAGATCGTCATAGGCAGCCGTCAACAAACGATTGAGGTTCTGCGCCTTGCCGTAATACCGGCCCTTGTGGCGCGACGACATATAGTGCCCCATCAAAAGCCCCAGCTTGAGCGTCTCGGACATGTCATCGGCGTGCGCCTTCCACGTCGACTGCTTGTCCAGCAGGCTTTCCAGAAACACGCTCTTCATGTTGGTGCCGTAGGCGTTCTGCCGCATCATCATCTCGGTCGCGCCCTCGAGAAAGATGGGGGTCCATATTGCAGCGCCCGCCGCGTGCAGCGACATCGAGACATCTTCGACCCTGGCGCCGTGAGCAGCGAGCCGGTCAGCCACCTCGCGGATGCGCGCATCAACCTCCGCCTCGGCTCCCGGCTGGCCGAACCCTTCAGCGACGACGCCGACCCGCAGCCCGCGCGTGGGCAGTGCCAAACCTTCGGAATAGGCCTGCGCAGGCGCGCCCGATTGTCGGGGGTCCAGCCCATCCGGGCCTGCCATGACCTCCAGCATCAGTGCGTTGTCGGCCACAGTTCGGGTGATCGGCCCGGCGTGGTCCACGGTCAGTTCGACCGGGAAAATGCCGGTGTAGGGAACCAGTCCATGGGTCGGCTTCAGGCCAACAACACCGCAGAACGCAGCCGGAATGCGGATCGATCCGCCCTGATCGCCGCCGGTCGCCATGTCGACAATGCCCGCAGCGACCAGCGCCGCAGAACCTGACGATGATCCCCCCGCATTATGACCCGGAACGACGGGGTTTTCGACCGGCCCATCCGCTGACGTATGGCTGCCACCCGATGCGCAATAGTACTCACAGGCGGATTTCCCGAGGATATCTGCGCCCGCGTCCAAAAGACGGGTGACGATAGTGGCGTCCGTTTCCGGGACATAGCCGCCCAGGATGGCCGAGCCGTTTTCCATCGTAATGCCTGCAACGTTGACATTGTCCTTGATCGCGACCGTCTTGCCCGACAGCTTGCCGCCTGCCGCCCCCTTGATGTCGGTTCTCACCGCCCATGCGTTGTAGGGGTTTTCGGACGGCTCCGGCCTGATGCCGGGCGTCCTGTCATATCTGATCGCCGGCAAGGGGCTTTCCATGCTGTCGACGAGATCATAAGCCTCGAACAAACCTTCCATTAGGCCCAAAAAAGAGGCGCTGTCTTCGGGGCTGAGGCTCATACCCAATTCAGCCCCTGCAGCACGCACCCCCTGTGCGTCTGGACGGTCAATCATCCCCATGGCCCCCACCTTTTCAGGACCGCCCCGGCGCGTGCCGTGGCGGTTAGTTTTTGTTCAAATGCGTTCAAACGATAAGCGTGGAACGCATAACGCGCTGTACTTACTTAGGAAAATGAACCGCCGTGCCGTGCCGCACCGCTCTGATTCATCCGCTCCCAGCGTCCCAACTCAACTGCCAAAGAAATTTAGTTGAATTGGAAACTTAATTTTGGCTAACCTCAAAGCATCTGTGCGGCAACAGGCCGCCAAACAAAAATCGCGAATTTTTGCAGCTATCCACCAAGGTGCTCGATTTTTAGTCACTGTCGACCCGGGTGCGGACCCAGTTTCAACCGCAGCACGGGACCAAATCGACCGGGCAGATGACGTGTCGGGCAAACCGCTGCGCGGGACCACTCACCTTGCCAAGGAGACGAAGAAGATGCCCCATGACCACCCACACAACAAACCGATGTCGGATGTGGAATTGCGCGTTAAGGCTCTGGAATCCATCCTGACGGAGAAAGAACTGATCGATCCCGAAGCGATCGACCTGATCGTCGAAACCTACGAGACCAAGATCGGGCCACGCAACGGGGCCCGCGTCGTCGCCAAGGCCTGGAGCGATCCGGCCTACAAGGACCGGTTGCTGAGCGATGCGACCGCCGCCATCAGCGAGTTGGGCTTTTCCGGTGTGCAGGGCGAGGACATGGTCGTGGTCGAGAACACCGAAACGGTTCACAACATCGTCGTCTGCACGCTTTGCTCCTGTTATCCATGGCCGACGCTTGGCCTGCCGCCGGTTTGGTACAAGGCCGCGCCCTACCGCGCCAAAGTCGTCAAGGCCCCGCGCGGCGTGCTCGAGGAATTTGGCGTCAGCCTACCCGACGATACCGAAATCCGCGTTTGGGACAGCAACGCCGAGTTGCGCTATCTGGTGCTGCCCCGACGCCCCGATGGCACGGACGGGATGAGTGAGGATCAACTGACCGAACTTGTGACCCGCGACGCGATGATCGGAACCGACGTGCTCGCAGCACATTGACCCCGGATTTGCAGAAAGGACGGCCTGATGAATGGCATACATGATCTGGGTGGCATGGACGGGCTTGGCCCGATCAACCCCACCAAGGAAGAGCCCTGTTTCAAGGACGACTGGGAGCGCCGCATGTTCGGCCTTTTCGTCTCCTGCTTCGCGGGCGGGCACTACAACGTCGATGAATTCCGCCATGCCATCGAACGGATGGGACCGGCGCATTACCTCGAGACGAGCTATTACGAGCATTGGCTGGCCTCGCTCGAGACGCTGCTGACCGAAAAAGGCGTCCTCACCCAGGAAGAGCTGGACGCACGCAAGAAACACATCGCGATGGAGGACGCCTGATGCCCACATTGACCCCCGACATCGTGCCCGGGCTGATTGCCACAGGGGCGTCCGCGCGGTTGGACGAGGACGTCGCACCCAAATTCAACATCGGCGATATGGTCGAGATGAAGAACATCAATCCGGTGACCCACACCCGACTGCCCCGCTATGTGCGCGGCAAGAAGGGCATCGTGGAACGCGATCACGGTGTCTTTGCCTTTCCCGATACCGCTGCGCACGGACAGGGCCACAAGGCGCAACATGTCTATTCGGTCAAGTTTTCGTTTCGCGAGCTGTGGGGCGAGGATCACGCCGACAACATGTTTCTCTACATCGACATGTTCGACGATTACATGAGACCGGCGTCATGAACGATCGGATCAAGGGCTCCGACCTCAAACGTACGCCCCACCTGCCCCATGACGAGGGCAGCCCGGTGTTCAACGCACCATGGGAGGCCAAAGCCTTTGCCATGGCGGTCGATCTGAACAAGCGGGGTGTCTTTGACTGGTCAGAATGGTGCGAAACCCTCGCCGCGGAAATCAAGGCGGCGCAGGCGGCGGGGGACCCCGACCTCGGCGACACCTATTACAAGCACTGGCTGACGGCATTGGAAACGCTGGTCACCGCCAAGAAGGTCAGCACAGCCGAAAACCTTCTGGCGGCCAAGGAAGACTGGCGCGCAGCAGATGAACATCGTGGGTTTGGTGAGGCACCCGTGCTCGTCCGGGGTACCGCGCAATCGGGTTCCTGAGCTCAACACTTCAAGGTGCATGCGCACCCGAATGCACAAAGGGCATGAAGGATCAGGTCAGCGTATCAAGCGCTTCGCGCAGCAGCTCGGCCTTTTCCGATCCAATGGCTGCGATGATCCTGTCGTTCTGCTCTTCGACGTGCAACGCGATCTCGTCAGACAGGTCTACCCCAAGGTCCGTCAACGCCAACTGGACTCGGCGTTGATCATGCGGCGACAACTGCCGCTGCACCAAACCATCGGCGACCATCCTGTCCACCAGCTTGGTCAGGGTCGGCGGGTTCATAAGAACAATTTTGGCCAGCTCACGCATTGTGATAGCCTTGGAGACGCGCAGCGATTGCAGCACGCGCCATGTCTCGACCTGCACGTTGAGCGCCTTGAGCTTGTCACTCAATTCGACATGAAGCTTTCGATGCGCAGCGGCAAGTGCATAAGAAATATACGAATCTATCGATTTTTGAGGCTTTGTCATCCGGCGACCGACAGTTCAAAAGTTGCAAAGTTGACGTTGGCGATATGCGGTATCACCGTATTCGACCTAAGACTAGCAGAGAAACGGATTGATGGCCTCGACGCAGATACATCTCTGGCGGACTGATGCAATGGCGTCATTTCCAACCGACAGAAGAGGTTCGCGGACCGACACCAAAACCGACCAGACGTACCGTGTCGCGTTGCTTGTCCCGATGTGCGGCGCTGCGGGCATGTGGGCTCCGTCCTGCATCGCAAGCGCCGAGGTCGCGCTGAATGAGCTCAATGCGCATTCCGGTATCTGCGACCGACAGGTCGAAATTGTGGTGATCGATGCCGCCATCGAAGCGGAAACACCAGCAGAGACCCTTGTTGACGACTTGATCTCCCTTGGCCAGATCGACGCCATCGTGGGCATGCATATCAGCGCCGTGCGCCAACGGATCATCGGCGCTGTCCGTGGCAGAATCCCGTTCGTATATACCCCCCTCTACGAAGGCGGCGAGGCGGCGCCGGGTGTCTTTGCCATAGGCGACCCCCCGGCCCGGCAACTGGGCCCGGCCATTCAATACATGAGCGACCGGTTCCGGCTGCGGAAATGGGCCCTGATCGGAAACGACTACATCTGGCCCCGTGTGTCGCACGCCTACGCCAAAAGGGAGCTGAGCCGCCAACATCTTGAACTGGTCTTCGAACGCTACCTGCCGTTCAGCTCCAACCAGATCACCGACGCTGTGGAGACTCTCGGCAAGTCCGGTGCGGATGCTGTCCTGATTTCTCTGGTCGGTCAGGACGCCGTCGCGTTCAACCGTATCTTCGGCGCGATGAAGTTGCACAGCAAGATGTTCCGCCTGTCCTGTGCCATCGAGGAAAACGGACTGTTGGCCAGCGGTGCCAGAAACCTCGATCGGCTCTTTTCCTCGGCGTCCTACTTTGCTGGCCTGGACACCACCGAGAACGCGGAATTTCGGGCAAAATACCACAGCCTGCATCAGGAACGCGCGCCCATGTTGAACGCTCTGGGGCAGTCAACCTACGAGGGCCTGCATTTTCTGGCCAGTCTGGTCAGCCAACCTGAACAGGACTGGCGCATGCAACGACGGAGTGCCTCTCGACCGATCGCCTACAAAAGCGCGCGGCGCGGCCTTTACCTGACCAACGCCCGAGCCGCATCGCCCGTGTTTGTCGCGCGCGCGAACGGGTTTGTTTTCGACGATTTGCGAAGGTTGCCCTGATACCTTCTGGACCGCACCATTGATGCCTCGCAGTGATGGTGTGGCGTGAGCAATGCAATTCTCCGCGACAGCACATGGTCCCACAGCAGCAGGGCGCTTGCACTTCGCAATCAACTCGAACAGGCTGCCCACAGATCGATAAACTTGCTTTTTGGGGTCTTGGACCGTCATGCGGGCATACACGATTGCAGCTGTTGTTCTGGTGGGCGTCGTCGTGGCATCCGCGGCAGCGTGGTTGTTGCAGCGAGATCCGGTCGCGGACACTGACACCTTTACAGTCGCTGGCCTCTACCCGATGACCGTTGAACGCGCCGAGGCCGAGTTTTGGCGCCTGACGCCCGCGCTATTGCTGGTCGTTTACAAGGCGTTCGGAGAAACGCAGGAAGATGCGATCTACGATACGTTGGCCAGTGTGACCCATGGTGGAGCGCTGGAATACCTCTACCTCGAACGCGTCGGTGCCATGAAGGGCGGCGGCCTCGAAGAGGCCGATCAGACCATTCACGAGATCAAGCTGCTGGACACGCAGGTGGACCGGCAAAACACGTCGCTTGTCATAGACGCCTCGTGGCAGGTCATCGGCACCGTCGGCCATGCGGAACACCTGCACGTTCGGGGAAATACCTACAGCGCCGACCTGACCGTTTCACCGGTTGAAGGGGCCTGGCGGATTACGGATTTCGAATTGCGCGAGGTGAATCGGGATTCCGCCGGCGAGACGTTTCCCGCGCTGCAAACGAACTGATGGTCAGGGTCGATAACATCACGTTCGGCTACGGTGCCGACGGGTTCCGGTTGCGGGTTCCGGAGTTTGCGCTGGGTGAAGGCGAGAGGGTGGCGATTGTCGGCCCAAGCGGCAGCGGCAAGACGACACTGCTGAACCTCATCGCGGGGATCCTCACACCGGAAAGCGGACTGATCGACGTTGCGGGCACAGAAGTGTCGAAGCTGTCCGAGGGTGACCGCCGCCGCTTTCGTGCGAGCCGGATCGGGTTTGTCTTTCAGGACTTTGCACTGCTTGACTATCTGCCCGCGCGGCAGAACATCCTCTATCCCTACAGGATCACACCTGCACTTACACTCGATCAGGACGCACGGGATCGCGCGGCAGAGCTTGCAGCGGCCTGCGGAATAGCAGACAAGCTCGACCGGCATCCCTCACAACTGAGCCAGGGGGAACAACAGCGGGTCGCGATCTGCCGGGCGCTGGTCACGCAACCCAAGCTGATCCTGTCAGATGAGGCCACCGGCAACCTCGACCCCGACAGCAAGGCGCGCATTCTGGACCTTCTGTTCGAACAAGCGGCGCAGGCCGGTGCCGCCGTTCTTGCCGTGACCCACGATCACGAGTTGCTGCCACGGTTCGGACGCGTTCTGGATTTTGCGCAGTTTCGCGAGGTCGAAGGGGCATGAATGCGCTTTTTCTCGCCTATGCGTACCTGCGCTATCATTGGGCGCGCAGCCTCGTGCTTGTCCTGGTGGCCGCGCTGATCATGTTCGTCCCGGTTGCCACGCAGACGTTGCTGTCGACCAGTGAACGCGCGCTCGTCGCACGGGGTGAGGCGACGCCATTGCTCATGGGCAGCCGCGGATCACAACTCGACCTGACCATGGCTGCGCTGTATTTTTCAGACGAACGCCCGAACCCCGTGGCGATGCGAGAGGTCGAAGCGGTTTGGGACAGCGGCCTCGGGACGCCCATCCCTGTGCATACGGCATTTTCGTCCGGCGGGTTCCGGATCGTGGGCACGACGCTGGACTATTTCGATTTCCGGGCCTTGTCTCCGGCGCGCGGCCGGGGGCTGTCCCTGCTTGGTGAGGCCGTCATCGGGGCGAATGTGGCGGCAACCCTGGGCAAGGACGTGGGCGACACCCTGGTTTCGGCGCCGGAAAACCTCTTTGACCTCGACGGTGTCTATCCGCTGGAAATGCCGATTGTCGGGGTTCTGCCGCCCATGAACACGCCCGATGATCAGGCGATCTTTGTCGATATCAAGACGGCTTGGGTCATTCAGGGCATTGGCCATGGGCACGAAGACGTCGTCACGGCGGCGGATATTGCGGCGGGCACTGCTGCGCTGGCCAATGCGGCGGTCGTTCAATACCAGCGCATCACCGAAGACAACATCGACAGCTTTCACTTCCACGGCAGCCAGGACGATTTCCCCGTCTCTGCCGTGATCATTGTGCCAAATGACATCCGGTCGGGCACGATCCTCAAGGGGCGCTACCTCGACACCGAGGGGCCCACGCAACTGATCGAACCGGCAGGCGTGTGCATGATCCACGCGCCCTTGTAGTAGATGTCGCCGTCGGATTGGCCGTCTTTCTCAGTTACCGCCTGCGGGCCCGTGAAATTGCAACTGCGGTAAAGCTGGGGGCGCAAAAAGGCATGGTTCTGCGTCTATTGGCGGCAGAAACCGTTACGCTATTGTTATTCGCAGGAAGTATTGCTGCAATCGGCGCAGCCGTCGTGTCGCGCAACGCCGAGGCCTGGGTGGGCTGGCTGCTTGCCCTCGGTTCATAGTCAACAGGAGGTTCCATGAAACATCATTTTTTGACTGCTTCACTTGCCGCGATGATCGCCGCCACACCGGCCGTGGCGCATTACGGCATGATCATCCCGAACGATCCGATGATCAGCCAGGAAGACGGGCGCAGCGTGTCGCTGACCATGTCGTTCTCACATCCGTTCGAGATGGATGGGATGATGCTGGACAAACCGGTCGCCTTCTCTGTCACGCATGAAGGCAACAAGACCGACCTTCTGGGTGGCTTGCAGGACGCAACCGTGATGGATGATCAGGGCTATACCCTTGAATATCCGCTGGACCGCCCGGGCACCTACATTTTCGCGATGGAGCCGCAGCCCTATTGGGAGCCAGCCGAAGACGCCTTTATCATCCATTACACCAAAACCTATGTGACCGCGTATGGTGATGACGAAGGTTGGGATACGGAACTGGGCCTGAAAACCGAGATCGTGCCATTGTCCAAGCCCTTTGGCCTTTGGGAACACAACGTCTTTCAAGGCATCGTCAAGATGGACGGCGCGCCTGTGCCATATGCCGAGGTCGAGGTCGAGTTCCTCAACGACGGCGCCGGGGCGACGGCACCGGATGAGTTGATGATCACCCAGACGGTCAAGGCAGACGCAGATGGCGTATTCACATACGCGCCGCCGTCCGACGGTTGGTGGGGCTTTGCCGCTCTGAACACCGCCGACTACACCTTGCCCCAGGATGGCGAGGACAAGGCGGTCGAACTTGGTGCCGTGATCTGGGTCCATTTCGAAGAATGGACGGGGCGGTGATCCGGGCCATGGCCCTCACTGCCGCCGCAGCCCTCGCCCCCGTCGGGGCAGGGGCGCATCAGCTTGTGGTCTTCGCCTCGGTCGATTGCGAGGCGGTGACGGTCGAGGCGAAATTCTCAAACGGTAAGGTCACCCAGCAAGGCGATGTCCGCGTGCTGGATGGCGCGAACAACCTGTTGACGACCCTGCCGCTTGACAGTGATGGCACCGCGGTTGTTCCGCTCGACAGCGTGGATCACGCTGGCGGTCTGGTGGTCGAGGTCGATACCGGGAGCCACGACAATTACTGGATCGTGACGCCAGAAGACATCGCGCGGAACTGCGGGAGTTGAGCATGGTGCAAATCTGGAAGTGCGTTCTTGCCGTCGGGCTGGTCCTGTCTCTCGGATCTGCGGCGGCAGCACAGGACCGTCCGCGCGTTGTGGCCGTACATCAGGCGCTTGCCGATTTTGCCGAGCGTCTGGTGGGTGACGCGACCGAGGTTGTCTTCCCTGTTCCAGCAGGTGTCGACGCATCGTTTTGGCGCCCCTCGATTGCCGATATCAGCATGATCCAGTCCGCTGATCTCATCCTTCTGAACGGCGCCGGGTTCGCAACCTGGATTGATCGGGTGTCACTGCCGCGATCCCGCCTTGTGAACACCTCCAGAGCATTCGAAGACCGGTATATTGTCACCGAAAGCATCACGCACAGCCACGGTGACGGGGGCGAACACGCGCATGAGGGCATCGCGTCCTACACATGGCTTGACCCGTCACTGGCAATCGCACAGGCCGAGGCTATTGCAGCGGCCATCGTTGCGCGTGAATTGGCTGCGGCTGAGGATGTCGAGGCGAGGCTTGACGCGTTCAGGTCGGAATTGACCGATTTGGACGCGACCGCCCAGGATGCGCTGAGTGGGGCGCAAGACGTCGCGATGATCGCAACGCATCCGCGCTACCAGTATTTTGCGCAAAGGTATTCCCTGTCGATCACGTCGCTGGAATGGGAGGCCGGCGCGATGCCGTCGGATGATCAAATCACCGCACTTGGAAACCTCGCCAAAGAACGGGATGCGCGCGTTCTGATCTGGGAGGCTCGCCCCCCGCCCGAAGCCATCGAAGCCGCAGAGGCACTTGGGCTCAGAAGTGTGATCTTTGAACCTTGGGCGAACGACGGCACGCACTACACATTCATCGAAGCCTACGAAACCGCCGTTTCGGACATCTCTGACGCCGTGAGCCACAGTTCCAACTGATTATCTACTGGTGCAACGTCGCGTCATGCTACCGGTGCAGAGCGTCTGCAAGCCCGAATGGTCGCGCCATTGGATAACCCCAGCGCCGGAAGCAACGACACGGTGGCAAAAAAGTCAGTCTTCCAAACCCACCGCATGTGCCAAAACCTGCAGGCCTGCGACCAGATCAGCCTCATCTGTGTCTTCCTCGAACGCATGCCTGATCCCGCCGATAGATGTGACAAAGAGCATCGCGACCGGCATGCGGCGCGCGACATTGGTGGCGTCGTGCAGTGCGCCAGAGGGCATCCGGCGCCACCGCCCGAGCGCAACGATCTCTGCCCCCTGTTCCAACCGCGCCCGTAACGCCTCGTCCATCGCCACGGGCTCGAGGCCCAAAAGTGGTCCCAAACCGACATCGAGTCCGTGCTCGCTTCCAACATCGTTCAACGTCGCCTCAATCACCTCTTGCATCCGCCCCCGCCGGTCCCCATCCGCGTCCCGCCATTGCACCGAAATCCGCACCTGACCGGGCACAATGGAAGAGGCGTTCGGGGGCACGGACACATGGCCAATCGTCCACACCGACCGGGGCGTGACCACATTGCGCAGCCGCTCGTTCAGTTTGGTGTTGAACGCGGACAGCCCCTGAAAGGCATCCCGCCGCAGCGCCATCGGCGTTGTGCCGGCGTGGTTTTGCTGCCCGGTCAATGTCACGACACGATCCCGAATGCCCACGATATCAGAGACGACACCGATCCTGTCGCCAGCAGTATCCAGCGTCGGACCTTGTTCGATGTGCAACTCGATGAAACCCGTGAACTGCCCCGGGTCGACATCCGGGCCAATCCTGCCTCCCAATGTGCTGCGCGCCTGCGCAAGCGTCACGCCATCATGATCCGTCAACGCGTCCGCCTCCGACAAGGTGATCTGATCGGACCAGACCGCCGAGCCCGTGGTTACACCAAAGCGGCCTTCTTCGTCCTGAAAAGAAACCACGGAAATCGCAGGCCCCCCGTTGTCCCGGGCCGCTTGTGCGATCTCCAGCGCGGCAATCACGCCAAGCGCACCGTCCAGCCAACCGCCCGTGGGCTGACTGTCAGAATGCGAGCCCATCAACAGGGAAGGCTGATCTGCAAGACCAAAGAGGTTGCCCATTGCGTCAAAGTGCGGTGACAGCCCCGCTTCGGCCATGCGCGCGGCCAACCAGTCCCGCGATACCAGATCAGCCTCGGAAAAGGCGGGGCGCACCACCCCAAGGCCATGCGCCCCGAACCGCCGCAAGTGGTGAAGATTTGACAGAAAGCGCGCGGCGTCGATCACAGGTCTTTTCCTCGGCCATGGTTGTGGGCCACAGCCTAAGAACCCGCCGGACAATTGAGAAGCCTGTATGCTGCGTGCTGCACACATGCCAACTGCTGCTGGGGGCAGTCGCTATGCGCTTTGAAACACCGCCGGTACGCTGGCGAGGAAATCTCTGTTGGTCGGGGCAAGGCGCGATGGACAGGGAAGGTGCGGAACCGCTCAACGCAGTCATGGGCCACTGGATGGTGCGTCGGGCGTTCGATGTGCCCGGCATGACGAGAAATTCGCCGACAACCGCGGCACTCTGCGTGTCGTATTTTCAGCCACTGGGCGCATCGGGGCCGTTGCATTCACGCGCGGCACGCCTGGCCCGGCACGGGTTGCGCGCCAGTCGCGTTTTCGGAGATGCCTTGATCTGTCCGGACCACCGACGTTGCAGCCTTGATGTCATACGCACCCATTTCATCCTGGATGTCCGACAGCGACAGCGCGGCATGTGCGAAACCGGCACCCGGTTCTACAAAGCCCGACAGCAGTTTCCGGATAACCGCCGCCGCAGGCAGGATCGGAATGTTCGGCCCATGATCTTGCCGCGCGACAAGAGACCACTGCGCCCGCGCCACCACCCCGTCCGCATCGAGGCCACAGATGTCGACCAACATACCACCGCAGGTCGACGTAGGGATGCGGGTGATCTGACGTGCCTTCAACAGCAGCGGGATCAGTGCGTTGGCCGACCCGATCAGCTTGCGTTTGCGGAGCGCGGCAAGCGCTTCGATCCCGCGTTGTTCGATCCCGGATTCCAGCCCGGCAGAGAATGACACCCGCGACGCCACATCCAGAAGCGGCCCAAGATATTCTGCATCAAACGTCTCTACCGCAGCCACACGGCGACGCCCGAGGCCCGGCATGTCTATCCTTTTGGCGTTTTGCCAGCCGGTCGTTGTCGACAGCTCGCCATTGTCCCAAATCGGCACGTCCTTGCCGGCATAACTCAGAATGGCTTCGATGACCGATCGGCCAACTTCGCTCCGACCACCCGGTGTGATGGCGATATCAACGGTATCGATCCGCTGCCAACCCTTCGTGAGATGCCGGACCGCACAGGTTGACACTGCCGGGGTCGAACTGGCGCCGTTCAGGGCGCAGACACCGTTCTGTCGCGCAGTCGCATCCAGCGCACCGTCAAAGCCCACAAGGTAGTCGCGTGCGTCGGCCAGATCGATGAAATGCGCGCCAGCAGTCAGCACTGCCCGTGCCGTCTCGTAGCCCGCGCCTTGAAACGGGCCGGAACAGTCCACGACGATGGAGGGGCGGATGTGATCAAGCTGCTCTTGCAGATTTACGCGACTGTCCAGGGTGACGGCGTGTAGCGCCGCCCTTGCGTCGTTCAGCGATTGGACAAAGGCCGCTGCCTTTGCAGCACTGCGCGACGATACATGGAGGACAAGGCCGGGCTGACCGCACAGGTGGCGCACAAGGCGTTTTCCAAAAACTCCGGTTCCGCCAATGATCAGGATGCTGTGTGCCATCAGAACACGAACCTGTGCCGCTGTTCCGCGGGGGGAATGATGCAGTGACCGGTCTTGCCAAAAAGAGCGTAGCGGTTGCGTGCAACAACCCGGTATGCCGCATCGCGAAAGGGTCTCGGGATTAACCCGCAGAGCCTTGCCATCGGCCCCAGCCCCTTCATATGCTGCGCCAATGCAATCACCGCGTCCGAGGCTTGCCACGCGATCCCGTCTTCGATGAACAGGAAGGTGGATGGATCGTCGGGGTCGACGCCATGATGCAAGGCCAGCGCACGGCCCTCATCGGACTGGATCGCGACAAATCGAATGGTCGCGGCCTTCTCGTGCCGCAGCGTGTATTGGACGCCGCGGCTGCACAGCACGCATTCACTGTCAAACAGCCAGATCACATGTGGGTCCATGACGCTCACTCCTTCGGATCGTCGAATTCGGCGTCCTGGCTCAGAACATTGCCCAGCAGGGCATGCCTCAGCCGCATCGAAAACCGAAACCGGCCGGCGCCGAGGTCATGATGACCTATGATGAGATGACCGGGTGCAATTGGGTTAGGTATCTTGATGCGTTTGCCAAAGACAGACAGGAAGTAGTGATCGCTTTTGAACAAGAGCGCGCCGTTGTCTTCGACAACACGCAAGGCCATGCCGATCCCGTACCCGATGTATTCCTCGATCCCGGTCGCGCCTGCGAACCGTTTGGAACTGTGAATCATCTGGGGAAAGCCAGAGGCACGCCCATATTGGCGGATCCAGAATTGACCATTGCCGGCGATGTCTTCGGTCACGATCACGACAGCCGGCTTTCCTGCGCAGCTCATATCGTAAGGCAATGGCGCACCGATCAGCCGGGTGACCTGAGCCAAGGCCCAGCCGGCCCAATTCATGTGCATCCGGGTCACAACGCCCTGATAGGCGACGCTGGCCCCGCCACGTACGCGCTTGCCAAAGCGGCGGCGGACGGCGGCGGGCAGGCGCATCCAACTGTCTTGCCCCAGCAGATCGCTGAAGCGGTGATCCGCCAGCGGCAGATCGGGATGGGGAATGGGGCGAATTTGCATAATCGTAACTTTCGAAAGGCGTTGAGTGTGACAGGCGAAACGCGCCTGCTACTCCGACTTTTTCCCGGTGATGGAGAGCAGGGAAATCACCTTGTTGCCCGTCTTCATCAGCATTTTCCGTTGGGACTTTGGCACTGCCAGCATCTGCGCGCACCAGTTGTCCGCGACACTCAGGAAGTCCTGCATTTCCTTCATGCGCCTCAGCGCGATGGGGTCCGGGTTGTCTTCGGTTTCGGCTGCTGCAACGCAATCGGACGGCACGCGCATCGCCGGGTCGATTTCGCGTTCCTTGCGCCGTTGGGCGACGCGTGTCGCGATCTCCCAGACGTCGCATTCAGCCTCGCAATGCTCGCGCCGATCACCGGGGATGGGAACACGGCGGATCAGTTTCCAGCCAACCAGTTCCCGGAGCGCGTTCGACACGTTCGAACGGGCACTCCCGCGCCGTTCCGAGCACTGCTCGGCGAAGAGTGGCGATCCGCACAGG
>ERZ1740072.294-NODE-294-length-20985-cov-4.855184_pt1 | contig 20985 bp, 14 predicted proteins | sample MGYA00581733_ERZ1740072 | MGnify/ENA primary metagenome ERZ1740072 (study PRJEB43018, sample SAMN04849741) | marine metagenome | isolation source: floating plastic debris | place: Pacific Ocean | collected 2008-08-30 | study: EMG produced TPA metagenomics assembly...
GTCTTACGTGTTGCCTCATGCAACGCTGGCGACATCGACAGGCATTTTGACGAACTCGCAGGCGACGCCATCACGCAAATCGTCGTAGCCATTGACGCGGAACCGCCCGAAGCGGCTTGTTGGCTGTTGCACAGATTAAAGGATCGAGCGCCTGTCCTAACGCTTTTGTCCCTATCCTGTGCATCGGTCGTCGGAGATGAAGCGCAACATCCCAAGCAGGCCATCGCGCAGGGATGGTTGCAAAGCCTGGCCTTCCGATGCGGTACTTCAAAGCTTGTTTGTTTGGACGTCGATGAGCTACCCGACAGCATTATGTTGCAGCGCGTCAACGCGCTTCGACAAAAGTCTGTGACGGCGCAGTGTCTTTTTCTTGCACTTCGCAATGGTAATCTTTGGTCGCAGGAATTTGCCGATGCCGATTTACCTCTGACATCGCGCACTGATGTGATTAGGCACGGTGGCTGTTATCTCATCGTTGGTGGGCTGGGTGTCTTAGGGCGCGCCTTGTTGGCCGAAATTGCTAACGACGTTGGACGGGTTGTTCTGGTTTCGCGCAACCCTACCAATGATCTTGTGAACAACCCCAGCCATGATCCCCAATTGAAGGGTTACGTAGACCAGGGGTTGAAAATAGAGATTTGCGCAGCTGACGTTGGCGAGTTGTCAGATTTGTCAACGCTTGCAGCCGATCTGGCCGCGCGCGGTGTGACGATCGCAGGCATTTTTAATCTTGCTGGCGATTATGGATCAGGGACTACGGACCCTCAAAATGTGCAGTCTGGGAAAAACCTGCGGGCAAAAGCAGTTGGAAGCGAAAATCTTGCCTCTGCCTTCGCTGATCACGATTTGGATTTCATAGCAGTCTTTACCTCGATGGCGGGGGAGACTTCGGGTGTTGGGATTACAGACTTTGTGACGGCCAGCCTCGCTGTCAAAGCACTGGCAGAGGCCGACCCAGGAACCATCCGTGCCATCGCATGGGATACATGGGATCGCGTTGGTGGCAATAGCGATCTGTCCGAAGTCGCTGGTGCTATAACCGATGGCCAGTTACTTATCGACAAAGCCACAGGATTTGCGCAGTTGTGGTCTATCTTGGCATCTGGCTTGCCGTATTGTGTTGTCAGCTCTCAACCTGTCGAGAGCCGCCAAACCGCAGTCGCCGATGCGGTTCTTGCACAACGAACCCCTAAGACGCCAAGTATCACCCATGCAGGGCAAGACGATGACCCAGTTGTGCAGATGGTCCAACTTTTGATTGGCGACGTTCTGGGTATACAGCAGGTCCAACCAAACGATGATTTCCTGACGATTGGTGGCGATTCACTTTCGGGGGTCCGCCTTGTGTCACGGTTGAAAAAGCTCTTTGGCGTTGAGATCACTCTTGCAGACTTCATGATCGCTCGGACCCCTCTGGCACTGGCCCACTGGCTGGGCGACAGCGCCGATCTGAACCGCCGTGCAGAGACGTTTGTACGCTTCCAAACCATGCCTGACGCAGAGCGCGAAAAGCTGCGCCAGTCGCTTCAACCCGCCTAAAGGACTGGTCCAAATGTCAATCGAAACAACAGATTTAGATGACGATTTTTTGACGCTGCTTCTCGCGGAAAATGATCAGTCAGAATCTATACCAAAGGATGCTAATCTATCGAAGCCGTTCGCTTTGACGGACATTCAACGCGGCTACCTTTTGGGGCGTGATCCGGCCATGCCGCTGGGTGGAATCGCCTGCCAGTTTTATTATGAATTGGCATGCAACGACCTGAATATCGACCACTATTTGCGCTGTTGGGACTCAGTCATCGCCCGTCATCCGATGATGCGTGTTGCAATTGACGCAGAAACGGCCTCGCAGCACATCACCGCACAGCAGTCTTTGGAGACTGTGCTACATGACATGCGCGGCAAAACAACAGCAGACGCAATGGCATCCCTGGATCGCATCCGTCGTCGTCTCGCGGGGGCGCTGCCCGATCCTAACCCGGCGTCGCATGTCTTGGGGATTGAGTTCTCGCTCATGCCCGACGGTACATGCCACATTCATTTGCAGTTCGACCTTATCGCGTGTGATCAACAGAGCATTCTTATCCTGCTTTGCGAGACCGCAGCCCTCTATAAGAATGAAAACGCCGCATTGCCGGTCATTTCGACCACCTTTCCATCCTATCTTGCGAAACTTCACAAATATCGTGCCGACGCGCGGGAACCGGCCCTCACCTATTGGCAGTCACGGGTCGATGACATGCCAGATGCACCTGCATTGCCATATAAATCTGCGCCTGAAGAGGCAGGTAACACGACGTTCGAGCGCTTCTCTGCTGAGCTTGAAGAAAAGCAATGGCAAGCACTCGAAAAACTGGCCGCAAGTAACGGCGTTACACCCTCCACGCTCTTGCTCGAAAGCTTTGGACAGCTCCTCAGGCGTTGGACAGGTCAGGACCGGTTTGCGATCAATCTGACGATTTTTGATCGGCAAAAGTTGACGCCCGATACCGCATACATGGTGGGTGATTTTACGACCAATATATTGTTCGACATGGATTTATCTGGTTCTGACAAGATCGCCCGATCAAACCTGCTCTTGCGTCATCAAAAGCAGCTTTGGAGCGATCTTGACCATATCGCTGTCAGCGGTGTCGAGGTAGCCGGGATGCTGGGGCGCAGAAAAGGACAGATTGACGGCGTACTTATGCCGGTCGTTTATACGGCCACATTGACAGACGGAGATGCTGCGAAGGTGGCGTCCGCATCCGATCAGCCTGGCCAGCCTGTCCATGCTCGCTCGCAGACGCCGCAGGTAGCGCTCGATAACCAGGTCATGGTGTGGAATGGTAAGTTGCGTATCAACTGGGATGTTGCCGTCAATGCGCTGCCGGAAAATATCGCGCAGGCTATGTTTGATGCGTATATCGCCGACATAACAATGCTCGCAGATGGGCCGAACCTACTAAGCAGACCTATTCAGCACTGTGATCCGCCTCTGATAGAGGTGAAGCCGGCACCATCGCGGATTGCGGACCTTTGGCTGCAGTCCTACCAGAAACACCTTGATGATATCGCTATAGGAACTTCGGGAGAAACTATTACGCATGGTGCTTTGGCTGCTCTTGTAGCGAGCATTGTGGAAGGCTTTCTTGCGCGCGGTGTAACAGCAGGCAGCACCGTTGCGATCATAATGCACAAATCTGTCTTGCAAGTCGCCTCCGCGCTTGCTTCTGCGGTTGTCGGCGCAACTTTTGTTCCGATTGATGCGCGCCAACCTGCCACCCGTCAGTCTGACATTCTCGCTAGTCTTCAACCAGACCTGATCCTCAGCCATCGTAAAAGCGATGACGATGGAACTTGGACGCCTGACCCAGACGGGCGAGGGGACGCGACTATTTTACAAAGCTGCATCGGAGTAAAGCCGTCCGCATTGGCCTATATCATCTTTACCTCGGGCTCGACCGGACAGCCCAAAGGCGTGATGATTTCCCACGAGGCAGCGTGCAATACTATTAATGATGTCTCACGGCGCTTCGACGTGAAGCCTAGCGATCGTGTTCTTGCTTTATCTGAACTGCATTTCGATCTGTCGATTTATGACATTTTTGGCGTTCTGGGTCAGGGTGGAGCGATTATTCTGCCCGATCTGGATCGTAAACAAGATCCATCGCATTGGTCAGCACTATGCGAACGGTACGATGTGAGCCTCTGGAATACGGTACCAGGCCTTTTTGATCTTTATCTGGACTACTTAGAAACATCCGGAAAAAACGCTCCCTCTCAACTAAAAACCATTATGTTGAGTGGCGAGTGGATTGCGCTTGATTTACCGAACCGCGCACGTGCGGTTTGGTCAGATGTGCAATTTTATTCGCTTGGTGGTGCGACTGAAGCTGCTATCTGGTCCATCTGGTACCCTGTCAAAGACATCTGTCCAACCTGGGATAGCATACCCTATGGTACCGCTCTTGCCGGACAAAGCGTTTATGTGCTCAACGCCCACATGGAACATGCGCCAGACGGCGTGACGGGGGATATTTACATCTCTGGTGTTGGACTCGCTGACGGATACTTTGCCGATGCAGAAAAGACCAGTGCAGCCTTCGTTCTGCACCCTCGAACAGGCGAGCGTTTGTACAAGACCGGTGATCTTGGCTGCTATGACATGGATGGCACTATTCTTTTCCAGGGTCGTGCCGATGATCAGGTCAAAATCAATGGGTATCGGCTTGAACTAGGTGAGGTTCAGCATGCAATCCGTCAACATCCCGATGTCACTGACTGTCTGGTAATGTCATATGCGCGAGGAGGGGGCCGCGGCCTCGCCGCGTTTCTCCGAGGTCCAGTGTCAGCCGAAAGCGTACGCGCGCATGTAGACAGCTTTCTCCCTACCTCCATGCTTCCAACTGAATGTGTACTCTGCGAGAGTTTCCCACTCACCCCAAATGGCAAGATCGATCGCAAAGCACTTCTGGCGCATCTTGGGAAAACAACTACACCAACGACGTCAATACAGGCAGGTGAATTGGCTGAAACAGTTTGCCGACTTGTCGGCGACGTGTTGAAACGGGAGCCAGCAAGCCTATCAGACAACCTTGTCTCGCTTGGGGCAAGTTCGTTGGAACTGATCGCCCTGGCCAATCGCATTGAAGCGCTGACGGGAACACGACCGTCTTTGACAAGTCTCGCACGCAGCATTGAATTGACCGACCTTGTTGAATTGATCGCCGATTTGATGCCGACACATTCCTCGGACGCACCATTGGATCTGCTTCCCGGAACGTCGGCTTTGCGCCAGTGGCTTGATCACAACGTGGTATTGAGCGATCCTCAAGACCGCGAGACCTTTAAAAAATCGCGACCACATACACCTTCACAGGGCGCGGTGAGACTAAAGGCCGCTGCATTACCACCCTGGCGTTGTAGTCAACGGCACTTTGGACCGCAGGCGGTACCGTTTGACGCAATGTCAGGTCTTTTGCAGGGACTGGCACGCAACGGCATTGATGTAGGCGGGCAACCCTATGGCTCGGCCGGTGTCCTAAATGCTGTGCGCGGGCTTGTGCTTTTGCGAGGATCACGCGTGATCGGAGTTTCACCTTGCATTCATGTCGTTGTCGCTGTTGCTCAATGCCTCAATCCGCAACTTACTGAGCTGCCAGATGACATACGCACGCTCAGCATTGGGAATTCTGAATGGATCGCGGCAGCCTCTTTCCTGTTGTGTTTGACACTCGATCTGAATGCGATCGCCCCGTTGTATGACAAATCCAGCCTGTCCTTTGGCCTGATTGAAGCTGGGGCAATGTGTCAGCTCCTTGAGACACGTGCACCGCATTTCGGTATCGGCCTATGCCAGATTGGCGATCTGTCAGAGCGCCAGATGGCGACCATTCTTGGTCTGCGCCAACACGAGGTTTTCCTGCATGCCATCGCCGGAGGCGTGCAGGAAAAAGACCCTAAAATCCTTGATGCTCCAGACTTAGAAGAGGGTACGCTATGACCTTGTCCACCCTCATGGATGACCTGCAGGCGGCCTCCGTCCAAATTTGGGCCGAAGCCGGAGAATTGCGCTTTCGCGCACCCCAAGGTGCAATGACCGAAGCTTTGCGACACCGGCTCAAAGCAATGAAACCAGCGTTGCTTGCTGAGCTTGACCCAGAAGTCAAGCGCTATGCGCCTTTTGCACAAACAGCGATCCAGCAGGCATATGTAGTTGGCCGAACGGGGGCCCTAGATCAGGGCGGTATGGCGGCAAACAGCTATATTGAGTTCGACAAAAGCATCGCAGACCCAAACCACATGGAGCATGCGCTGAACGCAATGATCGCGCAGCACGATATGCTTCGGACGATTCTTTTGGATAACGGCCAGCAACAGGTCCTCAAAAGCGTTCCGGCGTATCAGCTAGTTGTCACTGATTTGCGAGGACTCAGTGAGAAAGAACAAAACGCATATCGCAACAACCTCAGACATACGATGTCGCAGGCGAAGCGGGATCAGCGCAGCTGGCCGCTGTTCGAGATGAGTTTGACCCGGTCGCACAGCGGATGGCGGTTGCATACCTGCATTGACTTGCTGATCCTTGATGCCTGGAGCACCAAACTTTTCTTTGGCGAATGGTTTGCGCGCATTGCCGGAAAAGATATCCCCGACCCGCCATTGATCCAGTTCAAAGAATGCATGGACATGGCAGCGCTGCAGCCTCCTAAATTAGAACAGGAGTATTGGCGCGAGGTGCTTGATAAACTGCCACCCGCACCAAAACTCCCCGCGCCTTGGCCCGCAGCGCCGGAAACCGGACAAGCCAAGTTCCACCGTTTTGCTGCGCATGTTGATGCCGCCGATTGGCGGGCATTCGTGACCCAGTGCCGTGCACATCGCGTGACGCCAACAAGCGCCTTGGCGACCGCTTTTGCAAATACTCTTTCGTGCTGGAGTGAAAACGAAGATGTCGCGCTGAACTTGACTTTATTTGACCGCCCCCAAGTGCATCCGGATGTCAATCGAGTCCTTGGTGAGTTTACAAATACAACCTTGCTCGGCTTTGAGCAAATGAGCCGTTCATTTGCTGCACAAGCCCAGGATACACAAATGCAATTGCTGGAACGATTGGAAAACAGCGCTATCTCCGGCGTCGATCTTTTGCGACAGTTGCGGCAAAAGGCCGGTAACTTTTCTAGCGCTCCAATGCCTGTGGTCCTCACAAGTCTTCTGATCGGCAGTGAGGAGGACGAGCGTGACACCGGCGACTGGACGTATGTGCACGGTATCAGTCAGACACCGCAAGTCACGCTGGATCACCAGTTATTTCGCGAAAACGGCGGACTCAGCTTTAACTGGGATGTTGCAAAAGATGCGCTTGACCTCTCTGCCATATCAACAGCTTTCGAGGCCTATTGCGATCTAATCCACAAGCTCGCGCGTCAGGCTGAAACTTGGAATGATCCTCCATCGAGGCGCTTACCTGATGCGCAAAGGGAAAGACGACACGCAATTCATGCGCCTGCGACAGAGTGTGAAGGCGGGTGCCTAGTACAAGAGTTTTGGCAGCGGGTTGAGGAACGCTCCGAGACACCGGCGGTCATCTGGTCTGGTGGGCGACTAAGCTACAAAGAGTTAGCGCATGCATCATTCGTACTCAGCCAGCACTTGCGAGATGTTGGCGTCGGTCCACAAGACCGTGTGGTGATTGCGCTAGAGAAAGGGCCTCAACAGATTATCGCTGTCCTAGCCACGCTGTACCTGGGCGCGGCTTATGTGCCGGTTGACCCAGAACAACCGACCACCAGAAAGACAGCCATTTTCCAACACACTGATCCGGTTTGCGTTATCTGCGACGATGCCTTCAAGATGGGTACTGTGCCACATGTGAGCGTTACAGCTCGGGAACGCGAAGCACCAAAACCACTCGCCGAGATTATAAAGGGTCGTCATGCGAACGATCCTTTAGATCAAGCGTATATTTTGTTTACGTCCGGCTCCACCGGAACGCCAAAGGGTGTTTCCGTCTCTCATGCAGCGGCCTTGAACACGCTAGTGGATATGCGCGCTCGGTTCGGTCTTGGGCCGTCGGACCGGGTTTTGTCGGTGTCGGCGCTAAACTTTGATCTGTCCGTCTATGACATCTTTGCAACCTTGGACGCTGGCGGCGCTATCGTCCTTGTAGATCCAAAAGAAGAGCGAAACCCAAACCACATGTGGGATAACGTTGTCGCACATGATGTCACGGTCTGGAATTCTGTCCCTGCCTTTCTTGAAATGCTGATCACGTGGGTTGAGGGACAATCCCGCAAACTTCCCCCCACATTTCGTCTTGCATTGGTTAGCGGTGATTGGGTGCCCCTGGATTTAGGCGCGCGCCTTCATGCACTATCGTCGGCACGCCTGATTGCGTTGGGCGGCGCGACAGAGGCGGCAATTTGGTCAAACTGGCAGGACGTTGCCGAACGCGCAGAGCACTGGACAAGTGTTCCATACGGTCACCCGCTGATGCGCCAATACTATCGCGTGCACGACAAATATGGGTATGAACGCCCAGATCTCGTCCCGGGTATGTTGATGATTGGGGGGCAAGGTCTGGCTACGGGTTATTGGCGTGATCCTGACCAGACTAATCGCACCTTTCGGATACACTCGGGAGAGCGGCTATATGAAACAGGTGATTTTGGACGCTTCTGGCCTGACCAAACGCTGGAATTTATAGGTCGTAAGGACCAACAGGTCAAACTCTCAGGACATCGCGTTGAATTGGGCGAAATCACCACAGCGCTCGAACGCCATCCTTCTGTGTCACGGGCAGTTGTCTCTGTCCAAGCCGGTACCCTGGTGGCCCACGTAGCAGGAACCGGAAATGAACAGACGCTCAAGGCCCATGCAATGCGGCATGTGCCGCAATACATGGTGCCAAGGCACATCGTGGTCTTGGACAGGTTGCCGCTGACGGCGAACGGCAAGATTGACCGTAGCAAACTGCTGCCGCCCAGCCCATCGACCATCAAAAACCCTGGTCGCAAAGCCAGCAAAGCAGGGGATGTTTTTTCAAAACTGTTAGGGGTGTCGCAAGTCGACGCAAAGCGCAACTTTTTTGAGCTGGGGCTGTCATCCGTCGATATCGTCGAGGCGCATCGACAGCTGAACGCATGTTTGCCTTTCGACCTGCCAGTCGCAGACTTGTTCGTCCATGCAACACTTAGCGCGTTGGAAGAACACCTGGACCGACTGCAAACACTTCACAAAACCAACGAGGATGCTTGATGAGCAGCAGTTCCAATATCGACATGACGCATTCCACCGCATCAGTGCAGCAATCCTGCTGGTTTTTATCGCCACAACGTCGACTGGTCGGTCATGGTGCCGTCTTATCATCCATGGAGTTGTCCGGAATGACGTGGCAGGAACAGATTGCCACAATGCTAGATCTGGCCCGACAGCGTGGCGGCCCAGAGATTGTGATGGGCGCGATCCCTTTCTGGAGCGACTGTCCTGCGGCGCTTGTTTTGCCAGAACGCATTTCAGAGCTAGAGCCGTTGGAAGATTTGTTGGCCCCGCAGTTGCAACGATCAGTGCCCCCTCCTTTGCCGGCAACAAAAGTGAGTGGGGATGATCGGGTCTTGTACGAACAACGCATCAATAAAGTGCTTGCGCTGATTGATCGTGGTTTGGTGAAGAAACTCGTAGTGAGCCGTGAGGTCAGTTACGAAGCGGTCGAAGATATTGATGCGCAGACAGTCATTGGCAGGCTCCAACTCTGCCATCCAGCGTCGTATGTGTTTTCTGTTCCGCTTTCCAACATGGGACGGTCCGGTGTTTTTCTGGGTGCTAGCCCAGAATTGCTCGTCAGCCGCCATGGTGATGATGTTCGAGCTATTCCCTTAGCCGGTACAATTGCCGCCGCTGATGATCCGTCGCGCAACGCACAACGCATGAAGACGCTCAAACGATCTGAAAAAGATCGTCTTGAGCATGAATTCACAGCACAGGCTGTGGTCCGGGCCTTGTCGAAATTCTGTGACGATGTCGTCTGCCCGACCGAGCCGCATGTTATACAAGCCGGTCCAGTGAACCATCTTGCGAGTCCGATCATGGGTAAGATACGAGCGCCGGACCTTTCTACAATCGATCTTGTGACAGCGCTCCACCCCACGCCGGCCGTTGGGGGCGTACCACAACTGCATGTGCAACAGAGAATCCGCGACATCGAAGGACGCCCGCGTGGGCTTTATGCAGGTATGGTCGGCTGGTGCGATGCAGACGGAAATGGCGAATGGGCCTTGTCGATACGCTGCGCCGAAATCGCGGGTGCGCGCGCAACACTATTCGCCGGTGGGGGCATCGTGGCAGGGGCTGTACCGCATAAAGAATATGAAGAAACCGAAACGAAGCTGGGTACTATGCTATCCGCCTTGAACCTGTCACCGCTCGCCGTCCAAACGAGCGCAATAGACGCTCTACAGGCGTTAGAGGGTCGATATGGCTAGCGGAACTCAATATCTTACGCAGCAACGACTCGCGCTAGAGGCTGAATGTCCTGGCTTCCCATCAGAACGTGCCGCAAAATATGTAACGGCTGGCGTGTGGCGCGAAGACACGTTTTCATGTGCACTAACAGAAATCTGTAGCACGTTTCGTGATAGGTTGGCCTTGGTTGATCAAACACGGCACCTGACTTTTGGTCAGCTGAATGGCAACGTCGCGTCGATGGCCGCTGGTTTCCGGGGGCTCGGCCTGATTAGTGGTGATGTCGCCGTCGTACAGATGCGCAACACGATTAGTTTTGTTGAAACGGTGCTTGCACTGATCCATCTTGGCGTCGTTCCAGTGCTTACGCTTCCCGCGCATCGCAAGGCCGAAATCGGGCAGTTTCTTCGCTTTACTCAAGCGACCACTTACATCATTCCCGAAACAGATAGCGGCTTTGATTTCCGGCAGCTTGCTGACGCATTGCGAAATGCCTGCCCACAACTAAAAAACGTCATTGTTGATGGCGCGCCCCTGCGTGGACAACTTGAACTCAAAGCCCTCTATCAGGCGCCATGTGCCCCTGTGAATGCGTCACCAGAGGGTGTTGCACTCTTTCAAATATCCGGTGGCACAACCGGGACCCCAAAACTGATCCCTCGGCGGCATCAAGAGTATCTATGCAACATGCGTCTTGCGGCCCAAGCCAGCGGCATGGACGCAAAAACAGTGTATCTATGCGTTTTACCAGCTGCCCATAACTTTGCCTTTGCCTGCCCCGGCATTTTTGGTGCGCTCCTTTCCGGTGGGTGTACTGTATTGTCTGAAAGCGTCGACCCGTCCCATAACTTTGATCTTATCGAACGACATGGTGTGACAATCACCTCGGTTGTCCCACCGATTTTACAGGCATGGATGGCAAAGGTCGGGCCGCACCAATTGGACACCTTGCATCACATTCAGGTCGGTGGTGCACGCCTTGCAGAAGAAGTGGCTAGGCAAGTACGCTCAATTCTGGGTTGCGGCCTGCAACAAGTCTATGGAATGGCGGAAGGGCTGGTTTGCTACACGGCACTTGATGCCGACGAGACAGCAATTTGCTCCGGCAGCACATATCCCATGAGCGATTTGGATGACGTTCGTATTACAGAGACTGGCCTGCTGCAAGTGCGCGGTCCCTACACCATGAACGGATACTTCAAATCTACCGACATAAACGCCGAAGCGTTTTCGGCAGATGGCTATTATACGCCAGGTGATCTCGTTGCGCGAGACGGCGACGGCGCGATCCGAGTGGTCGGTCGGCAAAAGGAACAGATCAACCGAGGCGGTGAAAAATTGGCCGGCGAAGATCTCGAAAACGTGCTGATCGCGCACCCATCTGTTGTCGATGCAGCTGTGGTTGGCATGCCTGATGATGTGATGGGTGAACTCATTCACGCATTTATTATACCTGCGGACAGTGGATTGCGACCACTAACGCTCAAGCGATTTCTGCGAGATCAGGGCCTGGCAACCTTCAAGATGCCAGACAAAATTACGCTAGTGGACAGGTTTCCCAAGACCGGTGTGGGAAAAGTGAACAAGGCTGCGCTGCGCAAAGCGCTGCGTCATACACATCAGCTAACAGCTGCGGAAGAGTAGTCCTAAGATGAAAGCGAAAACAACCATAGATGATCTGAATATCGCGGCGCCTCAGCCGGACGAATGCCAATCACTTGACGATATTCGGCGAGGAATTGATGCTATTGATGGGCAGATCATCGCACTCCTAGGGCTTCGGCTGCGCTACGTCCTGAATGCGACCAGATTTAAGTCCAGCGAAGCCGCAATACCTGCACCTGAACGTGTCGCCGCAATGCTGCCTGATCGGCGTGAATGGAGCGAAAAAGCTGGACTGTCCCCTGATTTTACCGTGCCGCTTTTTGCGCAAATTATTCAATGGTTTATACAGCAACAAATACAGCACTGGCGCAGCAAAGCCAATTGAAAAACACAAGGAGTTATGCGATGGAAACGCGCTCTGTACCGCCAATTTCAGCGCCGGTAATCTGGGATCGTGACAGGTTTCTTTCCTTTGCGGCAGAAGCTCTTGATGCGACACCAGACGAGATTTCCGCTGACGAGAACCTGATTTCTCTTGGGCTAGCCTCAGTTTCATTGATGCGTTTGCGGACGCAGCTTTTGCAGGACGGGTTCGATATTGGTCGCGCGGCACTGGCAGAAGCTGGCTGCATATCCGGCTGGGAAGCACTTCTGGCGCAAGCCGACGTATTGCAAATAGAAGCAAGGCCTGTAGCAGCACTTGAAGATGGCTCGCCCTTTCCTCTGACACATGTCCAACGCGCCTATTGGTTGGGCCGAAGCGCGCATATCGAATTGGGTGGCGTCGCCGCGCACGGTTATCTTGAGATGGCTTGCGAAGATCTAGACGAAACCCAGCTTGAGAATGCATTAAACCGGGTTATTGCTGCTCATCCTATGTTGCGCGCAGTCATCACCGACGCGGGCGAACAGCGCATCTTGGAAGATGTCCCGCAATATCGGATTGCCTGTGAAGACTGGCGCGACGACACTATAGAACAAGCCGAACAGAAATGCGCAGCAACCCGCGACCGGATGCGCCAACAGATCCTTCCTTTTGATGTCTGGCCTATGTTTGAAATTCGTCTATCGCGCATGCCGCAGGATAAATGGATCATGCATCTCAGCTTTGATATTCTCCTGTTCGACATCAAGTCTTTGGAACTCTGGGTAGGCGAATGGTGGAAAGCGTATTCAGATCCACTTTTTGAGGTGCCGTCACCGGTTGGGTCATTTCGAGATCACGTAATGCGCATCACCAAGCGTGAGAAATCTGAACAGGCACAGCGAGCAAGAGAATATTGGCAAACACGTATACCCAATCTGCCACTTGGGCCTGATCTGCCGCTCAAGACACTGCAGGAAGCAATTTCAGGCGCACGGTTTCGCAGGGTGCAAACGCAACTGACAAGAGCACAATGGACCGCCATTTCTGCGCATGCGCAGAAATATGGATTGACGGGGTCGGCGTTCATGATGGCGCTCTACGCGCGGGCGCTTGCTGTCTGGTCAACCAATCCACTTTTTAGCCTGACTGTGACGCTCTTTTCGCGCGATAGTATTGGTCAGGATATGGACGACGTCATTGGTGATTTCACGTCACTTTTGCCGTTGGAAATTGATTGTCGGGCGCATGACACGATGGCCGAACTATCAAAAGCGGCCCAGCAGCGGCTATGGCATGACCTCGACAACAGCATGCATAGCGGGATCGAGGTGCTTGCCGCGTTGCAGGCGCGCGAAGGCACACATGGGAAAGCTCTAATACCTTACGTGTTTACAAGCGGCCTAGGCACTGGGAGGTCGTACATTGATGCATTCAGTGCGTTTGGTCGAATTGTAGATGCAGCGGTGCAAACGCCGCAGCTTCTGATCGATCACCAAGTCCTTGAATATGACGGCGGGATTGTCGTGAATTGGGACTATGTTGCAGATGCCTTTGAAGAAAAGCAGATTGAAGAGATTGCAAAAACGCATGTCGACTGGCTGCGCAAGCTTGCAGATCAGACAGCTTGGGAAGACCCTACCTTATTTGCATCTGCGCCTGCGGCTTCAGAGCCCACGCAGGAAGCCACCTGGGATCCGGCCTTAGCGAACCGGTCACTATCGGACGTATTCGAGCAGACCGTGGCCCAATACCCCGCTCGGAAGGCCTTAATATCCGGCGACCGCACCATCAGCTACGCTGCATTAGACAATGCCAGCACTAGTTTGGCTAATACGCTTGTCTCACATGGCGTACAAGCGGAAGAACTTGTGGGTATTCACATGCGCAAGGGCTGGCAGCAAGTGGTAGCGGTGCTGGCTATTCTCAAGGCAGGTGGTGCCTACATGCCTATTGATCCGACATTGCCGAATAGTCGGGCTCGGACACTGGCGCAGGTAGGGCGGCTACGCGTCGTCTTGCAATCGAATGACGATGACGGTTTCGGCGACATCGTCACAGCTATTGCAGTTGATGAGAGCTGGCTTGACATGGAACCGCAGTCGCCGCCGGCCATCAAACTTCGCCCTGACCGTCTTGCATACGTCCTATTTACATCTGGAAGTACAGGTGTACCGAAAGGCGTGATGATCGAACATCGGGCGGCACTGAATACAGTTCTGGCTGTCAATCAGCGCAATAATATCGGCCCAGATGATCGCTTTATGATGATTTCTGCATTGCATTTCGATTTGTCAGTCTACGATATATTTGGCGCATTCGCCGCAGGCGCCTGTCTGGTCATTCCGGAAGACGAGACATTGCCCGATCCACTCCGTTGGGAACACCTCATTCAGGAACATGGTGTCACAATCTGGAATTCCGTCCCTGCTCTGCTTTCCTTGTTTGTAGACCACCTGGAAGATCGCGGATTACTCGGACATCTTGCGCTGCTAAAACAAATCTTTTTGTCCGGCGATTGGTTGCCTGTGTCCCTGTGTCAGCGTGTCCGGAAGCTGGCCCCACAAACCCGCCTCGTCTCAATGGGGGGGCCAACCGAAGCGGCGATCTGGCAAGTCGATTTTCCAATAACGCAGATCGACCCCAATTGGCGCTCGATCCCTTATGGTCGACCTTTGGCCAACCATCATGTGCGCATCCTCGATCACGCATTGCGACCGCGCCCTGTCGGGGTCGTTGGGGAAGTCTTTGTCGGTGGCGCGGGTCTTGCACGCGGATATTGGGACCAACCAGAACACACCGAAGCCGCCTTCATAACGGATCCGACAACAGGTGAGCGTCTCTATCGCTCTGGGGACTGGGCGCGGTGGCATCCGGACGGCTGGATCGAATTTCTCGGGAGGACCGACACGCAAGTCAAAGTCAACGGCGTGCGGATCGAATTGGGCGAAATCGAAAATACAATTGTAGCACATCCCGACATCGCACGTGCGGCGACAATAATTGTGGATGATGCGACTGGCGGCAAGCAGCTGCGTACGTTTTACACTACAGAAGTAGGACGACCTGTGAATGAACTACATCAGTGGATTGCGGGTCGGTTGCCACGTGCATATGTCCCGACTACACTATCGCACCTTGACCAATTGCCTTTAACAGGAAATGGCAAGGTTGATCGCAGGGCGCTCCAGAACACAGCCTTGGAGACCACAGCGCAGCCTCCAAGGCGAAAATCCAGCGAAGCGGAGATAGCGGTTCTTTCGATCTGGTCAGATCTTTTGGGCTTCTCTGTCACAGATCCCAATTCTAACTTTTTTGTAATTGGGGGCACTTCACTATTGGCAACCCGCCTCGCAATGCGGCTATCGCATGAATTTGACCAGGACTTTTCCGCTGTTAGGGTATTTGAGTTTTCAACAGCCGCAGGGCAGGCTAAGCAGCTAGCCACCGACGCTCCCCAACAAGCCGGTGGAACAAATGACTCACTAATAGAGATCCGTAAATCAGCCAGAAACTCTTTAGCCAATCGACGACGGAGTGCCGGACGCATGAAGGCTACATAGACAACGTCAGCGCGAAAGCGCTCTTGGGGTCGCTTACGGCTTACGGGCGAAATAGTACGCTCTCATGAGCGTTTTTGATCTTCCCGGCGCAATGAGACCATCCCGCTGGCGCGGGATGGTGAAAGTTTGTAGTCTGTGTAGGCGCTGGAGACGGTTGCCGCAAGCGAGTGTCGTCATGCTCTCATCCGCGGGTTGGTTACCGCTGGACTTGTCGGGCTTTCGTGCCGCTCCAAGCGCGTGTTTAAGGTAAGCGTTGCATCTGACCCTCTAAATCGCCCCTGATTGATTGCGCCTGGCAGTTTATGATGTCCCAAAAGGATACAGGCATCATGAACTCTCAGACGTTAGGCGGTCTCACAAGTGATCAGAAAATCGACAAAATCTTCCGCGTGTTCGGCTACTCAATACCCGTCGCGAAGGACGGGCGACGACTTTGGCCAACCAAATTTAAGCGCGAAATGGCGCAGCAGATGATTTCCGGAAAACTCTCCATCACCGACGTTCAGAGAACTTGCCGCGTATCGGAAAGCTCAGCCTACCTTTGGAAAACAAAGTGCGGGCAGCGAGACAAGGCGGCTGGCAAGCGCAAAGACGCCGCGTTCGCTGAGCTGAAAGTCAACGAAGACAAAGCGCGTGACGCGCAGCTGCAAGAACCGGCATTGCCCGAAGTGTCAGGCACCGGCGGCGCGAGACTGGATGGCGGCCCGCGCGGCGGACCTGCTGCCCGTCGAGTATTTCCACGTGGTGTTTACGTTGCCAGCCGAGATCGCGCGCATTGCGCTTTGGAACAAACGGGCCGTCTATGGCCTGCTATTCAGGGCATCGGCGGAAACAGTGATGACCATCGCCGCTGATCCCAAACGTCTTGGCGGTCGCATCGGCATGACCAGCGTCCTCCACTTCTGCGGATCGGCGCTGACCCATCACCCGCACATCCACATGATTGTGCCCGGTGGTGGCCTGTCACCGGACGGCACCCGTTGGGTTGTTTGCAAACCTGGGTTCTTTCTGCATGTACGCGTGCTGTCGCGGCTGTTCCGGCGATTGTTTGTCGAAGGCCTGATGGCTCTTCACCATGCCGGACAATTGAAGTTCTTCGGCGACATCACCGAATTGGCAGAGGCCAGCGCCTTCGCCGAATGGCTCACGCCGTTCCGCAAAACGGACTGGGTGGTCTATGCCAAGCCACCCTTCGGCGGACCGGAGGCCGTACTGGCATACCTCAGCCGCTACACCCACCGCGTCGCCATCTCAAACCATCGCCTCGTCAGTGCTGATGCTGATACCGTGGCATTCCGCTGGAAAGACTACAGGATCAAGCGTGGGGACCGTATGAAGATCATGCGTCTGCCGACCTTCGAGTTCATCCGGCGCTTCCTCGTGCATGTTCTCCCGGATCGGGTCCACCGCATCCGCCACTACGGCTTCCTTGCAGGCAGTAGATGCAAAGACAAAGTCGCCCAAATCCGTGCGCTTCTTGGAGCGACCGGATCAGCCGAGCCAGACCTGCCCGCAGATGATCCCCCGGCACCCCTCACTTTACATGAGCCATGCCCCGAATGTGGCGGACAGATGCGCATCATTGAGACCTTCCAGCGTGGCCAAATCCCCCGAACCCGAGCGCCACCAAGAAAGCAGGCCGCATGATGAACCGCCCATCTTTTGCGCATCCTCAGGTCCGACATGCAACGTGCTGGTCAAAGGCAAGCTTTGGCTCAATGCCATCAACGCATCATGACGAGAGCCGGGCTACCGAAGAACAACCGAAAAACGAGCCCGGTCACATCCCCAACACCACGACGCTACGCCTCCAAACTCGGAAAAATCCGCGAAAATCCAACCGATATCAGGGATTGGGGCCTGCGATCCCCCCATAGCACGGCACCCACATCCTGCGGCTTCCACCTTGTCAGATTTGTCAACGCGGGCCAGACCGAACAACACAAACCTAACGCGCTGGCCCCCATCAAAAAATCTTAGACTGAGCCGACAATCCCGTCGACGCATGCAACGACCGCTGGCAGCCCCAAAACCCGACATTCGATTTTGGGCCTGGCCGGTCGGTTAGCAGACTATCCTGCCATTGGATGAGTGGTCTTGAATATCGGCTCCCACCTAGTGCGCGGTGGGGGCAGCCGCAGAATTATGAAAAGAACGCTGATACCGTATCAGATTGTTCGTTGACCGGTTGGCACCAAGCCCGCTTTGGGATTCTAGGCAACACTGCATGTCAGCCAGCTAATGTATTCATTGCAGTCAGGTCACCCCGGTGTAGGTTGCAAGCCTAAACCCTCAAATGTCTGCCCGGCATCATGATCGAAAGAACAACTACATGATACGCTTTTCTCTTTTTATCAAAGCCAGCCTGGCTGCTTTGGTCGCTACAATGATGATAGGATGCAAAGAAGAAATCGTGCAAGAAGTTGGAGTCTGGAAGGCCGATGACAATAACTTCATCGACATCGTTGAGAGTGACGGTGCCTACCGCGCCGTCGTCTATCGCCCGTCGTCGTGGGACAGCACGTTCGAAAAGGTGGAATACCCAGCAACCGTCGCAGACGGAGTCTTGAATATCGGGCTGCCAAGCGGCCCGCTGCCGGTCCTTTATCGCGCCGAAGACGATGTCATCGTGGTGTTTGGAGATACTACCTATGCCCGCGCTGATGCCGAGACGACCCGCATGGAACTTGATACACGACTGCGTCAGATCGATTTGGACAAGAAGGATTGCGAGAACCTACAAAACCAGATCAATGCCGCTCGTGGGACATTTCCTGACAAGGCGGCATGTCGTGCCTTCATGGCCCCGATACTTGAGCAACGTCCGCAAAGCTGCAGTCTCCTGTTCACAAGTTGCAACTCGTTCTAGCACTATCATTTCACACACAAAAAACCTGGATATGACAGAAGGGAAAATAAATGTATCTCTTTGGTGTTTCGCTACCGCTATCAACGTGGTTCATGTTGATCGTGGGTGCGGTCGTCGCATTGATCATCCCGTTCGGTGTCATCGGCTCGATCACATCATTTCTGCCGGAACCGGTTGATGCGATTGTTGGTAACCTTCTAGCCGGAGTCGGGTTTCCGGTGCTCTTGTGCTACCTGCATTTGCGCAAGATGTTCGGTCGCGGCATGGGTTCAGTCTTTTTCAAGGTCTACATGTGGTTCTACATTTTGCTGGGTCTCTTTGCGATCAGCTTTGGCATTCTCGCCTATGACACACCTCAGATTGATGGTGTCATCATCGGTATCATCATGCTTGCAACCGGGATCGGCATGCTTTGGTGGTCTCGCCGTACAAACATTGCTTTGCAGGCAGCCTATGATGAGGAAGATCAGGTACGCGCCGCCGCAGAACGCGAGGAACAAATACAGATGCAGGCAGAGGCCATTGCGCGCGCCGAGCAGCTAAAGCAAGACCAGTCTTGAGATTGGTAATCTTCAAATGGGCGAAGCAAGTCTCTGTCTGCTAGCATATATGGCAGCAATGGCAGTGCACAGACCGCTCTGGCTTGTTCTAGTCTAGAGTACGAAACGGTCGTTGGTCGCTTCGACATATTTCGCGTAATGCACTAAACTCGCGGGCGACAACGCTGCCAAAGGACTCAGCTACCGATGCCAATGCCGTGGACTTATCGGCACGCCTCCAAGGAATGGCGGGCTTTTCTTGATGACGTGAAAGAGAGCATGTCCCTAGAGTCGGACAACATGGCCTACACCGCTGTGGACGCGGTTTTTCAGGTGTTTCGGCGTCGCCTAACCGCTCAAGAAGGTCTAGAATTTGCAAGTGTTCTGCCAAGCGTGCTGCGTGCGATTTTCGTTCACAACTGGGATGTTTCGGCGCCTCGTGCGGCATTTCACGACCGAGAGATGCTCGTTTCTGAAGTCAAACAGGTTCGCGTGAACCACAACTTGACGCCGGATAATGCGATTGAAGCAACGGCATGGGCGATCCGGCGCTGCACCAACAAGAGAGACTTCGAACGCGTGCTACAGAATATGCCCCATGGAGCAGGCGCATTCTGGCATGTCGATGTTGATGATCCGGCGGAGCTTGAACAGAGGATTCTCTAGCTGCCATGCCGCATCGGGCATTTGGTCTTAAACCGGAGGCCCGATCGGAGAGCGCCTTTGAATTGGCACGGATCAGCAACCACTGGCGGCGAAAACGGACTCGCCAGATTTCTAAAAAATGCTGTCTTCACGGATGATGAACTAAAAGTTCAATGCAGCGGACACTATCACGAAAGTGGGCTGGACCCGGAATGCGATGCCCCGCGTTCCAAAGTTCGCTGGTGGCAGAACTTAGCCTTCAACTGACCTTTACCCCCTTTCGAAGAAGGTCCCTTTAGGTTCAAACATTCAAATAGTTGATTTTGATGTTGCGACTCTCATGGTTCGTAGTCTACGGTATACAAGAGGGATTTATGATCCGGGGAGGGACCATGAAGCGTTTAGTTGTAGCGGGCATCGCCATTGGCTTAGCGACAGGAGGCTTCGCCGAAGGCAGCACGCCTGATAATGTGGTGTATAGTGAGTATGGCGAGGTTGAAGTCTCGTTATCTGGCAGCGCTGGTGATCCGGTCGCCGGAGAAGAGATCATGGTCGCCCGCGGCAAAGGCAACTGTATTGCCTGCCATCAGGTGACCGCGCTGCAAGAACACCCGTTTCATGGTGAGGCTGGACCGACGCTTGATGGCGTTGGTGAATACCGGACGGCAGCCGAACTTCGCGGCATCATAGCGAACCCGAAGATGACTTTCGAGGGGACGATCATGCCGGCCTTCTATCGGACCAGCGGCTTCATCCGCCCTGGGGACGCCTTTACAGGCAAAGCGGCCGAGGGCGCGCTTGCGCCGCTTCTGACTGCCCAGGAAATCGAAGATGTGGTCGCATATCTTCAAACGCTCAAAGATTGATCTGTCATCAACAGACACATAGGAGAGAACATGGAACTTACACGCAGCCACACGCTTATGATGGCGGTCGGGTCAGCGGTTGCAGCCCTTGTGCCAGTGCGTGCCCTTGCCGCAGTGGAAGAGGAGATTGCCGCTTTCACCGGTGGTGCTGAGGTTGGAACCGATGGCATTACGCTGATCGCACCTGAAATCGCCGAAAACGGGAACACCGTGCCGATCGAGGTCGACGCGCCAGGTGCGGAGGCAATCATTGTCTTTGCTGCGGGCAATCCAACCCCGTCCGTTGCAACGTTCACGTTCGGCGCATTGGCCGCATCGCAATCTGCGGCAACGCGCATTCGGCTTGCCGGGACCCAAGATGTCATCGCGATTGCCCGTATGGCTGATGGCAGCTTTGTGCAGGCCAGTCGGGAAGTGAAAGTTACAATCGGCGGCTGCGGCGGCTAAGCGAGGAAAGAGAAAATGGCAGAGAATGTAAAACCCCGCGTTCGTGTCCCTCGGGATGCAACCGCCGGAGAGGAAATCATAATCAAGACGGGGTCGAGTGGGGCTGAGTGAAAAAACCCCCTCTAAGCGTTTTGGGCTTGCA
>ERZ1740072.295-NODE-295-length-20976-cov-9.539506_pt1 | contig 20976 bp, 15 predicted proteins | sample MGYA00581733_ERZ1740072 | MGnify/ENA primary metagenome ERZ1740072 (study PRJEB43018, sample SAMN04849741) | marine metagenome | isolation source: floating plastic debris | place: Pacific Ocean | collected 2008-08-30 | study: EMG produced TPA metagenomics assembly...
GGGCTAAAATTCGGCAAAATGCAGGCCAAGGCTGAAGTTGATGGTCAACTAGTGTGCGAAGGCACCCTGATGTTTTCTGTGGTTGAATAAACATACCCAAACCAATGCTCCAAACTGCTCTGATTCATTCCACGGCTGTGATTCATCCAGGGGCCCAGGTCCACCCCAGTGTCAAAGTGGGTCCCTATGCGGTGATTGGTGAAAAAGTCAGTGTTGGTAAAGATACTGAAATTGGCTCCCACGTAGTGTTGGACGGCCACACTGAGATTGGTAAGCGCAATCGTATCTTTACCGGAGCAGCTATTGGGTTAGAACCTCAGGATCTCAAATATGACGGGTCTGAAAGTTTGGTTTCCATCGGTGACGACAACAATATTCGCGAATATGTCACCATCAATCGCCCCACGCGGTTTGGCGAAATCACCCGCATCGGCAACAACACTCTGCTGATGGCCTATGCCCACGTGGCCCACAACTGTGTGATTCAAGACAATGTGATTATTGCGAATTCGGTTGCCCTCGCCGGTCATGTGCACATTGAAGCCAACGTGCGCATCAGCGGTTTGGTGGGTATCCACCAATTTGTTCATATTGGTCGCCATGCCATGGTGGGCGGCATGAGTCGTATTGAGCGCGATGTGCCCCCTTACATGATGGTCGAGGGCAATCCTTCTCGTGTACGGGGTCTTAACCAGGTTGGGCTTAAACGCTCAGGGATTGGCGATCTTGAATCTGGTCGCGTCTATGGGGGGTTAAAACAGGCCTACCGTCTGCTCTATCGCTCAGGTCTCACATTTAGCGAGGCCCTCAATAAATTAGACTCTGTTGCCAACAACGAGTATGTGCAACACCTCCACAGATTTTTAGTGGCCTCGCAGCAAGAAGGCCGTCGCGGAGTCATCCCAGGCCGCCATCTCTCTCGGTCTTAGGGATTTCAGGCACTCCCACTCTAAAATCCGCTTCTACCATGCAGCAGTTCGAGACCATTCATCCAAACAATCCTCTTTCTCAGCGCCCCCTGCGGGTATTTATTCACACCGGAGAAGTCTCAGGTGATATGCAGGGAGGGCTGCTGGTGGAGGCATTAGAGCGTCAGGCAGCCAGTCGAGGAGTGGCCCTTGAGATCACGGCTATGGGCGGAGACCGGATGGCCGCAGCAGGAGCTAAGCTCATCGGTAATACGGTCTCGGTGAGTTCGATTGGCCTCTTTGAAGCATTGCCCTATCTCAAGGCGGCTCTTAGTCTTAGCGGTCGGGCCAAAGAGCATCTGCAGGATGTAGCGCCCGATGCGGTGGTCCTGATTGACTATATGGGACCCAATGTAGCCATTGGCAAGTTTGTGCGACAGCGCTTACCCAAAACACCCATTGTTTACTACATTGCGCCTCATCTGTGGGTATGCGCAACAATTCCAGGGGATACGGCCAAGATCCTATCGATTTCTGACCGAATTTTGGCTATTTTCCCAGGAGAAGCTCGTTACTATCGACAGCAGGGAGCCGATGTTTCTTGGGTGGGTCATCCGCTGTTGGATAAATTTGCCGACTACTCTTCGGCGCAGGCCAAGCAGGCGGCGCGGCAGCAACTAGATTTAGGGTCCGATGACTGCGTGGTGACTCTACTACCGGCATCGCGGCAGCAGGAACTGACCTACGTCTTGCCCATTATGTTTGCAGCGGCTCAGCAGCTCCAGTCTCAGATACCTCAGATTCGCTTTTTGGTTCCCCTGGCCCGCGATGCCTTTTGTACCCCGGTTGAAACAGCGCTCAAGGTCTATGGACTCAGGGGACAGGTGGTATCTAAGGAAGACCGTATGCTTGCGATCGCAGCAGCAGACCTGGCCATTACTAAATCAGGGACTACAAATCTGGAAATTGCTTTGATGGATGTTCCGCAGGTGGTGATGTACCGCCTCAATCGGATCACTGCTTGGGTGGCAGAGTTTGTGCTACGGTTTTCGGCGACCTATGTTTCACCGGTAAATCTGGTGACAATGGAGCCCACCGTACCGGAATTTATTCAGTGGGATGCCACCCCAGAGGCCATCGGCCAGGTGGCGCTAAATCTGCTGAACAATCCGGATCAGCGGCAAAAAATGTTGGAGGGCTACAGGACAATGCGAGAGCAGCTAGGGACTGTTGGCGTTTGCGATCGCGCCGCCAACGAAATTCTAGATCTGGCCCAAAAGGCGGCTAGCCACCCCTAAAGATCGTGGCCGATCTGGGACCCGAGCAGGGTAACATGCGTCTGAGGAAGCGTACGGGAGAAAATGCGTGAACATTACTGAACTATTTGCCAGAGGTGGGGTAGCCATGTGGCCCCTACTAGTTTTATCAGTAATCGCCCTCGGTACTATTATCGAGCGGATTTGGTTTTGGTCGCGCGTCATCACCCGCGAGCGCGAAGTCGCCGGGCGAGTGTTAGAAGCGGCCCGCCGAGAATGGACCGCCGCTACTGAAATTGCCCAACGAGCCCATCGTCTGCCCATGGGACGTTTTCTCTACGCGGCTCTTAAGCTCAAAGATCAGGAGCCTGAAGTTTTTCGTCTGGCCCTAGAGACGGCTGCCAATGAAGAGCTAGCTGCTATGCGTCGCGGTGAAAAAGTTCTAGAGCTAGTAATTACGGTATCCCCCATGCTGGGACTGCTGGGAACGGTCTTAGGTCTCATGAGTTCTCTCGGCTCTTTGGACCTGAATGATCTAGCAATTGGTAATGCTGGCGGTGCGGCTGGTGGTATCGGCCAGTCTTTAATCACCACTGCCACAGGACTGATTATTGCTATTGTCAGTCTGATGTTTTTCCGTCTGTTTCAGGGTCTAGTCTTTGGTCAAGCCAAGGTATTTCGGCAATCAGGCAGTGAACTAGAGCTGCTGTATCGTCAGGCATGGTCCCTCAGTGAAGGTAAACCCAGCGAGCTGGGTCCTAAGGTTGTATAGCGACTCCATTCGCCGATTTTCTACCCTATTGCGAGCAATGCCATGAAACTGGATCTAGACGAGCAACAAACCGATATTCAGATTGAGCTGCTGCCCCTCGTCGATGTCGTTTTTTGCATTCTCACCTTTTTTATTCTGGCAGCGGTGGGCAGTCGTCAGCAAGCCATCAACTTAGATTTGCCCAACGCAAGTACAGGATCGGCACTGCCTCCAGCGGCTCTGACCACCGGTCGCGATCGCCTATACGTCAGCGTTGATCCCATCGGTCGAATTTACATTGACCAAGACCCCATCCTGGAGCAAAACCTATTAGGGCTGATTAGAGACTTCTATACCGGTAACTCCCAAGGGATCGTAGTTCTCTACGCCGCAAAAGACTCTCGCTATGACGATGTAGTACGAGTATTAGACATTCTGCGCTCTGTCGGGGGAAATCGAGTTGCCTTAGCGACACTGCCAGCTGGGACCCAGTCGCCCACTCAAGATGGGCTACCAGGTGAACTACCCGCCGATATTCAGGACCTGATCAATGGTTCAGGCAGCAGCATACCCGGAAGTAACGACCCGCTCAATCCATCGACTACAACCCCAATACCGACAACCCCCGATGGGTCATTAAATCCCCCAAGCGGTACCTCTCTTCCCTCCCTTCCGGCTGACCAAGAGTGATAGCAAATACCGCTAGCGATATCCGCTATCACTAAACCCCTCAGAGCGCAGTAGCTGTGTACGCCAGCAATCTGCTGAATGCTTCAGTAGATTGCAATACCGAGTAAGGGGCATCGGTCGAAATCCATAACAAAATAGATACCCCTCAAACCCATAGGAGTTAGCCCTGACCTGGTCCCATACCAACAGCACCCGCATAGACGGCCTGTTCAGCTAGCTCATCCTCAATCCGCAGTAGACGGTTGTATTTTGCCACTCGCTCGCTGCGACAGAGAGATCCCGTTTTAATCTGACCGGCCCGAGTTGCCACGGCCAAATCGGCAATGGTCGTATCTTCAGTCTCTCCAGAGCGATGGCTGATGACCGAGGTGAGACTGTTGCGAGTAGCCAAATCGATCGCTTCTAGGGTTTCAGTTAGAGAGCCAATCTGATTCAGCTTAATCAAAATAGAGTTAGCAGACCCTTGATCAATGCCCTTTTGCAACCGGGTGGGATTAGTGACAAACAAATCGTCTCCCACCAGCTGAACGCGGTTACCAATCTTTTGGGTCAGCGCTTTCCAGCCGTCCCAGTCTTCCTCGTGAAGACCATCTTCGATAGACACAATTGGATACTGACTGGCCAACTTGTCAAGATAGTCAATGGTCTCTGCAGCGGAGTGAGCAGCACCATCAAAAGTATATTGACCGTCTTTATAAAATTCGCTGGCAGCTACATCTAAGGCCAGGGAAATCTGCTCCCCTGGCTTGTATCCGGCCGACTCAATAGCGGCAAGCAAAATTTCCAATGCTTCCTGGTTAGAACCTAAATTAGGAGCAAATCCGCCTTCATCGCCAACGCCACCCAACAGACCCTTTTGGTCAAGCACTTTACTCAAGCTGGCAAAAACTTCTGCTCCCCAACGTAGCGCTTCTCGAAAACTGCTTGCACCGCTGGGTACAATCATAAATTCTTGAATATCAACGTTGTTGTTAGCATGGGCACCCCCATTGATGACATTCATCAATGGCACGGGGAGCACATTTGCTAAAGGTCCACCCAAATAGCGATAGAGGGGTAGTCCCAACGCCTGGGCTGCGGCCTTAGCATTGGCCAAAGACACCGCCAGGATCGCATTAGCTCCCAAGTTAGCTTTGTTCTCCGAACCGTCTAACGCAATCATAGTGCGGTCAATCACCATCTGGTCAAGGGCATCTAGCCCCATCAGCTCACGGGCAATGGTTTCATGCACATTATTAACCGCTTTGAGTACACCCTTGCCGCCGTAGCGTCCGTCACCATCTCTTAGTTCATGAGCTTCAAATGTGCCTGTGGATGCGCCGCTGGGCACCTGAGCTAGACCCACAGCGCCTACAGACAAATACACTTCAGCTTCGATGGTGGGTCGACCTCGAGAATCCAAGATTTCGCGGGCACGAATCTCTTCAATTGCGGTTTCAAGTAAGTCAATCATTAATGTGTGCTTCCTTGTGGATTAACTATGAGTAAATGGGGGTGAACGGAATATTTCAGACTCACTGGTCGAGACATCGTGAATCGTTCATACCGAGGATGAACGATTTACGATAACCCAGCATACGGTGCTATCCTGCCTCACCGATAGAGTCGTACCGTAAAAACGTAAGGAAAAGCACATCAATCTAGGGGCATGCTGCCATCAAGACCATCATAAAAACTAGACTGGCGCTAGGATTAATTCAAACTGAGCTTAGGAAAAAGTGACAATGCGTTTACTGCATACCATGTTGCGGGTAGGTGATTTAGACAAGTCCCTGCAGTTCTACTGTGATGTTCTAGGCATGAACCTACTGCGCAAAAAAGACTATCCGGGGGGCAAATTCACCCTGGCTTTTGTCGGCTACGGTGATGAGAGCGACCACACCGTGCTCGAGCTAACTTACAACTGGGGTGTGGAGTCCTACGACCTGGGTGAAGGCTATGGCCATATTGCCCTGGGCGTCGATGATATCTACAAAACCTGCGAAGAAATCAAAGCATTGGGCGGCAAGGTTGTGCGGGAACCTGGCCCGATGAAACATGGCACGACCGTGATTGCATTTGTTAGCGATCCCGATGGCTATAAAGTTGAACTGATTCAGTTAAAAGATCGGGCCGTTTCTCAGCCCAAAGAAGCCGTAGCAACAGCTTAGAGAAGTCACAGAAGGAATGTACGCAGTGAGTACATTCCTTCGCTTGATATACTTAGTTGTTCATTTCCCTGCCAGCTCTATTCAGACCCAATGCAGCCATCTAATCCCGATAAGTTTACCGCTAAGGCATGGGACGCCATTGTTCAGGCTCAAGAGGTAGCGCGCCGCTTCCGTCAGCAGTATCTTGAAGTTGAACATGTCATGGTGGCACTGATTGAACAGCAGGGGCTAGCAGATACGGTGCTATCAAAGGCAGGGCTAGATCCAGAGCTAATTCTGCAAGAGCTGGAAACCTTTGCTCAGCGCCAGTCACGGGTCCGAGCCTCGGCCGATAGTAGCCTATACCTGGGACAAAGCTTGGATCGGATGCTTGACCAGGCTGAAGCCGCACGTCAGCTGCTTCAGGATGACATTATCTCGGTTGAGCATCTACTTTTAGGTTTTGCTGAAGACGAGCGTATTGGTCGCCGATTGCTGCGGGGATTTGAGCTAGATGTATCTAATATGCGAGCATCTATTAACCAGGTTCGAGGCAAGCAAAAAGCCACAGGGCAAAACCCGGAAGACGCTTACGAAGCCCTAGAAAAGTACGGTCGCGACCTGACAGAAGAAGCTAAGCACGGCAAGTTGGATCCGGTCATTGGTCGAGATGAAGAAATCCGGCGGGTGATTCAGGTAGTCTCGCGACGGACCAAAAATAACCCTGTTCTTATCGGTGAACCAGGTGTGGGGAAAACAGCCATTGCTGAAGGGCTTGCCCAGCGTATTGTCAACGGTGACGTACCTGAGTCGTTAAAGGACCGTCAGCTGATTTCTTTGGATATTGGTAGCCTGATTGCGGGGGCCAAGTACCGAGGTGAGTTTGAAGAACGGCTGCGCTCGGTGCTTAAAGAAGTTGCGGAATCCGACGGTCAGGTGGTGCTGTTTATTGATGAGCTGCATACGGTAGTAGGCGCCGGTGGTGGCAATAGCAATGTAGATGCGGGCAACTTACTTAAACCGATTCTGGCGCGGGGCGAGCTGCGCTGTATTGGGGCGACGACTCTAGACGAATACCGCAAGCACATTGAGAAAGATGCGGCTCTAGAACGTCGGTTTCAGCAGGTGTATATCGGTCAGCCCAGTGTGGAAGATGCGATCTCCATCTTGCGGGGACTAAAGGAGCGCTACGAGGCCCACCATGGTGTCAAAATTGTGGACTCGGCGCTGGTGGCAGCCGCCACCCTATCGGATCGCTATATTAGCGATCGCTTTTTACCCGATAAAGCAATTGACCTGATCGATGAAGCTGCCGCCAAGCTCAAAATGGAGATCACCTCCAAACCTGTAGAGCTAGAGACAATCGATCGACGGCTGCGTCAGCTAGAAATGGAAAAGCTCTCGTTACAGGGAGAAGAATCCACATCGCGCACCTCAAAACAGCGCCTAACGCGCATCAACAAAGAGATTGAAAAACTGTCTGTAAAGCAACAGAAATTTACCCTGCAGTGGCAGTCTGAGAAACAGGCTTTAGATGCCATTAAAGCGCTTAAGCAAGAAGAGGATCAGCTGCGAGTACAGGTGGAACAGGCTGAACGAGCCTATGATTTAAACAAAGCGGCTCAGATCAAGTACGGACGATTAGAAGCAGTCCAACAAGAGCTAGAGATTCTAGATACCCAGCTGCAAGAAATGCAGAACAAGGGATCAACGCTGCTAAGAGAACAGGTAAGTGAAGCTGATATTGCCGAAATTGTTGCCAACTGGACCGGAATTCCAGTTAACCGCCTGATGGAAACCGAGCGGCAGAAACTATTGCAGCTAGAGGGTTATTTACATCAGCGAGTGGTGGGACAAAGCGAGGCGGTAACGGCGGTAGCCGCTGCCATTCGCCGCGCTCGCGCAGGCATGAAAGACCCGGGTCGGCCCATTGGTTCTTTCTTATTTATGGGACCGACCGGCGTGGGTAAGACAGAGCTAGCCAGAGCCCTGGCCGACTGCTTATTTGATACTGAAGATGCGCTGGTCCGGGTGGACATGTCGGAGTATATGGAAAAGCATTCTGTTGCTCGCTTGATCGGAGCCCCTCCTGGCTACGTGGGCTACGAAGAAGGGGGGCAGCTTTCAGAAGCGGTGCGCCGTCATCCTTACTCTGTGGTTCTGCTAGACGAGGTTGAAAAAGCCCATCCAGACGTGTTTAATATTTTGCTCCAGGTTTTAGATGACGGTCGTATCACCGATTCCCAAGGTCGCACCGTAGACTTTCGCAATACGGTCATTGTGATGACCAGTAATATTGGCAGCGACCACATTCTGGATGTATCTGGGGACGAATCACAGTTTGCTGAGATGCAAGAACGGGTCTTAGGCGCTTTGCGAGGTCATTTCCGACCTGAGTTTCTCAACCGTGTGGATGATTTGATTATCTTCCATCCGCTGAGTAAGGATGAGCTGCGGGCGATCGTGACGATTCAGCTCAAGCGGCTGTACAAGCTCTTGGCCGATCAAAAAATTGCGCTGCACGTGTCTGAGTCAGCTATCGACTACGTGGCAGACAAAGGCTACGACCCAGTCTACGGGGCTAGACCGCTGAAACGCGCAATTCAACGGGAACTAGAGAACCCAATCGCTACTAAGATTCTGGAAAACACCTTTGTTGAAGGGTGCAAGGTTGTTATTGACTATATTGAGGATCGCCTTAAGTTTCAGGTCAAAACGGCTGATGAGGTGGATGACAAGGCCGCTTAAGATTCTTTCTAGTCAGGTAGATGCTTCTTCTAGGAGTAAGCGTTTTAGAACGCCCTGATTAATTTGAAAATGTAGATCGCAGAGACGGTATTTAGTCAGGTCCGTTAGATAGTGAGGTATCTGGCGATGAGGACTCAGCTACCTTCAATCACCTGGACATCAATGGCCCCATGAACTTCGGGTACCTGGTTGATGCGTGACAGCATCGCTAGTAAGAATCCTTGAGGAGGCAGATGGCTGGGGCGCTGGGCTCTCATAGTGACAGCTTTCTTGATGGCGGTTTCTAGGTCGCCACCCTCTAGTATCGTGCTAATGATCCACATGCGTAATTTAAGGGAACAGTGTTTATATAATCTTTGCAAAAGAACTAAAAAGCATCAGCAATTTCTACTAGATGTTAGTCCGGAAATTTACACTAGAAATCTGCGAATGCGAACAAATGTATCTATTTTGAATAGACTAACAGGTCTTTATGTCATAGTAAATCGTCTATGTATCCTGGGATTCCCAGATATAGCGCAGTGAGACAGCTGTCTAATCGTAGGGATGTGAACACGTAGCCTACAGAGGTACCTACACCAAAGCCTGAATGGAAAGCTACACAAAGTCTTTACATTTTTTGATTACACGAAGGTGAGCTGAACGTCGATAGCGCGTGTTGAAGTCACAGATTAGATGAGAGCAGACTACTATCCGCGACATTGGGCCTTTGTATCACTAGAAGAGCGCAGCAGGCTTCCCAAAAAATCAGGGGTGTATGCCGTCATCAATCGTCGCAAAATTTACTACATTGGCGTATCGATCAATCTCAATCAGCGATGGAGAGGAGGAGGGCATCACAGATTTGCTCAGGCTGCCAAGCTTAGACGCGCTAGGCTGCATTATCTGCTCTTACCGAAAGAACAGGCCCGCGCTCTAGAGAAAGCGCTGATAGCACGGTACAGCCCACCCTGGAACTACTCAAAGGTTCCTGTCATACGCAAGGTTAGCCGGTGGCGGCGGGGGCTAATGGTAGTTGCTGGCGGATTGGTTATGTTTATTTTGAGCCGCAGTTTGATACTGGGAATCATGGCGGCAGTGGTTGCGATCGCACTCTTCCGCTAGCCATCAAATAATCCGGGACTAACGTCCTACAAAAGCTAGGGCCTTAGCCTCAGGACTTTCCATTAGAGGCATCTCTACGATATAGCCATAGCCAAGCCGGTCCTGTGCCCATGAGTGAACGACCGTTTCATGCCTCAGAACAAGCCCTATTAGATTCCCTCACCTCCGAGCAGCTACAGCTGGTGGCTGACTGGCTCGATATGGAAAAGCTGATCAGAATTGAAGAAGGCTACAGTCATTCGGATCTAACCTGGTCGCTGACGTGGATGACCCACAAGTTACGCACGCTGGCTCAGACTGAACCCTCAGCTGAGCCAAGCCACTGAACCGCTGGGCGATCTTCTCAGCGCCGATCGGTATGTCTCTCAATAGCCCAATTGAATGCTGAAATTTAGCAGATCAATTTTTTTGCTGATGGGGACAGAAAATTTCCTTACGCTTCTTTTTAAGCCTCGTTGCAAACGCTACCGTCTTAGTCCGTAAAAACCCGTATGAATATAGAGACACATCATCTTCACGCTCTACTAGCGCCCCATGTCTCTATCCACAGAACCCAACATTGTTGAAGCCGCCGTGACCGAGGACTATCCTCTCAGCGCGGTACCCAAGACTGCACGAAAACCATTTTGGTCGCTGTGCCTGCTGCTAATGGGATTTGCCCTAACGTCAACAACCTTGTTTGCCGGGGGTGCCCTAGGACCCGTTTTTAGCTTTCCACAACTGATCGCTATTATCTTGCTTGGTAATGTGATCCTGGGTGGCTACTGTGCGGCGCTCGGATATATTGCCTCTCAAAGCGGTCTTACAACGGTACTCATGGCTCGATTTAGCTTTGGGGACGTGGGATCTCGCTGGGTAGATTTTATTATGGGCTTTACCCAAATCGGCTGGTATGCCTTCACCACAGCCGTAGTTGTGCAGGTGCTGTTGGAGCTTTTGGGTATCCCTAGCGAAGGCTTTTTATACGTGGCCCTGGTTCTGTTTTTTAACTACGCCTTCTGTGCAACAGCCTACATTGGCTATCGCGCCATCGACTGGCTGAGCCGTCTCGCCGTTCCAGCCATGCTAATTTTAGTAGCGATTAGTCTGGTTCTAGCATTTAGAGACTTTGATGGCACGCTGCCTGAACCCACAGGCGGTATGACAACGGGGGCAGCCCTAGCTGTGGTGATTGGTGCCTTTATTTCAGGGGGCACTCAAGCAACCAACTGGAGCCGCTTTGCCGACTCAGGCAAGAGCGCCGTTATCTCCACCCTCAGTGCATTTGCCTTAGTCAACGGCATCCTGGTATTTGCAGGCGCATTTTGTACCCTGGTCTATGGATCAGAGGATCTGATTCAGGCACTGGCAGCCCAAGGCATTCTGGCAGGTGGAGTAATTTTGTTAATTCTCAACGTATGGACCACCCAGGACAACACTATTTATGCCTTTTCTGTTGCCGGGGCCAACATGTTTCGCACCCGTAAGCGCCACGCTTTTGTATTAGGGGGCGCTACGTTGGCGCTGGTATTTACCCTGTCAGGCATCTATGAGCTGCTTCCTCAGTACCTAATTTTGCTGGGAACGGTTATTCCTCCAGTGGGCGGCATCATTATGGTGGACTTTTGGCTGCGTCACGGCGGGCGCTTCCCTAAGCTTTCATCGCGGCTGCCTGCCTTTAACTGGGCCGGGGTGATTGCCTATATTGTCGGTTCAGTGGTGGCCTACATCACCGGCAATGCGGGTATCGGCATTGGCCCTGTCAACGGCATCGTTACAGCCGCTGCTGTCTACGGCATCTTATGTCGTGTGCTCAACTAGGGCTGAACAAAAAAGAGCCTGACGAGTGCTTTGGGCAGATTGCTAGATTATTTTGAGAAGAAATTATCCTTCTTGCGCACAAACAGATCGGTAAAGAACGAAATCACCGTTCGTTTTTCTGTTTTGATATTGGCATTTAGGGACATCCCAGAGCGCAGGGTGTAGGTTTCACCTCTAGACTCTAATACCTGAGACTGCAGCTGAATCTCGGCTGGAAATCGATAAAACGGATAGACGTCATCGGGAGGCAGCGCGTCGGAGCCGATGCTAATAAGATGGCCGTCAATATCGCCGTACTCGCTGTAAGTAAAAGCATCAATGCGCACATCCACTGGCTTGCACTCAGCTTCAATACCCTGCTGGTTTTCTGCCTGCACCGCCGTGCGACAGTCATCAGTCAGCTGGACAAAGCCAATGTCCTTGTTAGGGATAAAGACCCGTGCCGTCAGATTATCCTGGGGCACAATCTCTAGAATTGGTTCGGTGGAGTTGGCCGCATAGCCAGGCTGATTGGCTTTCAGGTTAAAGACCGCTCCGCTCACGGGCGCAGTAAGCTCACGGAACTGAAGCTGTTCTTCTAGCTGGGCAATTCGGCTGCCAATCTCCTGGCGCTGAGTTTCATTTTGTAATACGGTTTGACCCAAATCACTTTCGATAGATGAAATCCGCTCACGATTGTTGCGAATCTGGTCGCGGCGGCTGCGCTCAAACTCAAAGTCAGATCGTTTAATTTCTGACTCAGCCTGGTTAATTTGAGCATTAAGACGGCTGATTTCGTCTTTCAGAGTGCTGACTCGGGTAATGCGGGTGCTGACTTCCTGTTCTTGTTGGAGCCGACTCAGCTCGGCAACGGCACCTTCTTTTTCTAGCCACTGCAGCCGGCTAAGAATCTCTTCATTGGTAGCCAGATCGTTTTCAGCATTTCTGAGTTCGGCACGAGCCTGACTAAGACGTCCCTTAAGATCTCTAATCTGTTCACGATTTTGAACCTGGCGCTCCTGGGCTTCGCCTATAGCACTGTTGACATCAGCCGCTGCAGCTGCCGATAGTCCATCTGTATCACCGTCAATTTGGGCCTGGTAGATTCGATTGCTGTCTTCAAGCGTTCGCTTTTCTTCCAGGCGCTGTTGCAGGTCGCCGGTAACTGGCACAACTCTGCCATCGCCGCTGCTATTTTGAGCGCGGTAGACGTCGTTTTGTTCGGCCAGCTGCTCTTGAATTTTTAATAGGGACGCCAGCTCAACTCTGGCGGCTTCTTGATTAAAGGTGATTAAGACATCTCCTTTTTCTACCAAATCACCTTCTCGAACGTGGACTGTTTCGATCACACCGCCGCTGGGGGTTTGGACCGGCTGAACCACACCAACGGGTTCCAGCTTGCCCTGGGCGGGAATAGTTTCTTCAACTCTAGCGAGAAAGGCCCACAGAATACTGATGCTGCTGACACCAAGAATGGCCCAGACGATAGCCCGTGACCAGACAGGCGACTGCCGCAGGATGACTGGTTGGTCAAACGGTTGACCGCTCGGCACACCGCCGTTTTGTACTTGCTGAGATGTCATCTAACTGTTCCCTTGTTGTTGGTGTAGACAGTAGTAGCGCCCCTTGAGGGCAAGGAGTTCTGGGTGGGTGCCTTCTTCGACAATAGACCCCTGGTCCATAACCAGAATGTTATCGGCTGTACGCAGCGCACCCAGACGGTGGGTGATAAAGAAAACGGTGCGGCCTTTGGACCATTTCATCAAATTGGCAGACACCTGAGCTTCAGTGTCGTAGTCAAGTGCGCTGGTAGCCTCGTCCAAGATTAACAGACGGGGATTTTGTAAAATCGTGCGTGCGATCGCAATTCGCTGACGCTGTCCCCCCGATAGCGACGACCCGCGCTCACCCACGCGGGTGTTGTAGCCCACCGGTAGACCCATAATAAAATCATGACAGCAGGCAATCTTCGCCACCTGGATAACCTCTTCTGTAGTGGCCTCAGGATTGGTTAGCGAGATATTTTCCTGAATGGTGCCCTCAAACAGCAAACTGTCCTGGGGGACGATCCCCACTTGCCGCCTTAGGGAGTACAGCTCCACCTTGTTGATATCGTAGTTATCAATCAAGATCCGACCTGAGTTGGGTTCATACAGCCTGGGCAGAAGTTTCATCATGGTACTTTTACCCGAGCCGCTCAGACCCACCAGCCCCACAAACTGCCCCGCTGGAAACTCAGCATTAATATTAGACAGCTGCAGCGGCCCCGATGCCCCAAAGCGGAAGGATAAATTCTCGTACCGGACGTGGCCCTTGATATCAGGCATGGGAATTTGGCTGCGCTGCTCTTCCTCTTGCTCCTGGGGATGGTCGATAATGTCGCTCAGACGCTCTAGCGACAGCGCCGTTTCTTGGAAGTTTTGCCATAGCTGTGTGAGACGCAGCAGCGGCTGGGTCACGTAGCCCGAAATAATTCGAAAAGCAATCAGCTCCCCCAGGGTCAGCTCCCCTTCTAGTACCAGATAGGCACCAAACCACAGCACCAACAGCCCTGAAAGCTTGTTTAGAAAGTTACTGGCCGAACTCGCGGTTGTGGAAGTCAGCACCGTCTTAAAGCCGTCACTCACATAGCGACTGTAGCGGTCCTGCCACTTCCAGCGAGTGTTGAGCTCAATATTTTGAGCCTTGACGGTTTGAATACCTGAAAGCGCTTCGACCAGAAACGATTGAGTCTTAGCATTTTGCTCAGCCTTGGCTCGCAGCTGACGACGCACAATCGGTGAAACAAAGAACGTCAGCCCCAAAAACAGTGGAATCGTTGATAGCGAGACCACCGTCAGCTTGACGCTGTATATCAGCATGACGATGATGTAAACCACTGAGAACACCGCATCTAGCACTACGGTTAGGGCTGTACCCGTGAGAAACTGACGGATATTTTCTAGCTCATTGACTCGGCTAGACAGCTCCCCCACCGGACGACGGTCAAAATACTTCAGCGGCAGCCGCAGCAGGTGGTCGATGGTCTGGGAAGCCAGGGTCATGTCGATCCGATTGGTGGTATCGACAAACAAATAGGTGCGCAAACTTCCTAGAATGGCTTCAAATACTGCCACAATGACTAGAAAGATCCCCAGCACGTGCAGCGTATCCACACTTTGCTGCACAATCACCCGGTCAATAATCACCTGGATCATCAGGGGATTAGCCAGACTAAAAATCTGGTAGAAGAACGAGGCTACCAGCACCTCCACCAGGATCCACTTGTACTTTTGTAGGGACGGCACAAACCAAGACAGACCAAATCGCTGCTGGGGAGTTTGGGCCGTTGTTTCTAGCAGCAGGATTTCTCCTTCGGGTCCCCAGATTTCTTCAAATGCTTCAGGAGAATGACGCACCAGCCCCTTATCAGTGGGACAGCCGATCACATATTTCTTGGCCGATGTTTCATAAATGACGGCATAGCTGTCGCGCCATTTGATCAAAGCCAGCTTTGGCAGACGGCTGATGGCATTGGCTGGGACCTTAGCCAGCTGAGGCTTAAGCCCCAGCATGTCAGCTACGGCCCCACAGGAGGCTAATGAAACCTGCCCCAACCGAGCGTTTTGGTTGGTCAGGACCCGCCGAACCACATCCCGCTTAAAGGGCATGCCAAAATGCTTGGCCAGCATTTCAAAACAGGCCACCAGTGCGTCCATTTCGCCCCGCGCCCGGATGTGGGGGAAGTCTTGATTGCTGAGTTCTGTATCTAGCTCGAAATCCTTGGGCAGCGCATCGGCATAGGGGATATCGACGGCGGCCCCATTAGCATCACTCCAGGGATCGTCATTGAGAACTTCGGCTGCTTTATTCTCAACCTGAGCCGCAATCACTTGGGCTGGAATACCCACCAGACGCGCACCGCCCGCTCCTAGGACTTCTGTAGAGGCCATGGTGGGGCTGAGCTGACCGCCCTGCTCGTGGAAGGCAACATTGCCACGGCTGATAAACCACAGCCGCTGGCTATCGAGATCGCTATATTTTAGCTGTCCGGCAGGGACTTCTTTAACCGCGATCCCAGCCTGTTGGATCGTTTCAGTCAGTTCAGCAATATCACCAACGTTGTGGGCCTGTTTTTCGAAGTAGTTGCTAACTAGTTCAAACAGCTCTGCTAGATAGCAGTGATTTTGAATAGCGCTAGCAAAGTTGGGATGGCTAGAAACCAGCTGCTTGATTGCCTGTACCGGAATGGCTACCGCGACGATTTCGGTGGATGCGATCGCACTTTCACAGGCTACTCCCCTAGCCGGACCCGCCAGACCCAAAATATCCCCAGGTCCCAGCAGCCTGAGGGTAATAGGACTTTTGGTATAGGGATCGTAGCCCAGCAGTCGTACCTGCCCTTCTTTAATCAAAACCACCTGGTGGGGCATCGTTTCACGCCTGAGAATAGGCTGTCCCATGCGGTAGCGCAGCAGCTGGCCCTTTTCAGCCAGTGTCTGCAGCGCCTCTGCCGGCAAGCGGTTGAACGGTTCTAACTCGTTCAGCTGTTGATGTATAGGATTTACGGTATATGTCATAGGTTGTGCGAACTATACGCTCGACTGACGTTTCAAGGCAAAAGAGGCTGTACATCGGTAGCCTGGGCAGTTTCATTCAGCCAGGTCTTAAATAGTTCATCTATCAAGCGCTGACGCATCGCATCATCAAACTGTGCAGGGACAAATTTTTCTAAACGGGTGATCACATACCATTCACCAATAGGTGTGGGAGACCACAGCTGTCCCGGCTGGCTTACAGACAGCATTTTGCCAATCATCGGGTGGGGAACACTCAGCTCAACAGGACCGATCAAACCACCCGTTTGAGCTTCTTGACCTTCCGAATAGCGTCGAGCTAAGTCGGTAAATGACCCGCCATCGTCATTAAGACGAAAATAAAGTTCCTGGGCCAGGCTGGGATCTTTAGTTCTAATCAGGGAGTACAGCACCCGGTCTAACTTAACTTTGCGCTCTAAAAAGTAAGATTCCGCCTGATTGCCCCAAGTATCTTCTTTAAATTTTGCAATTTTGGCATCCCGTAGAGCCATCATGTACATTTGCTCCTGGGTCAGATTGCGCTGGGTTTGCCACATCTGCTGCTGCTCTTCAGACACCAAATTACGCTGCAGACAAAACCGCTTATAGGCATCTTCAGGATCATAGGTGACAGATTCAATCGCATGATCGATCACCACCTCCTGCACCAGCCTGGGCAGCAGCTGATGCTGCTGTAGCTGCTCTAACAACGCCCGAATATCAAGCTCCGAATCACCAATCTTTAAGACTGCTGTCATGATCAAAACCCTGACTGAGTAAGCACTGTAGCTTTTTCCTTAAAAGTCTGAAGTAAGAAATAGTAACGAGTAAAGTTAGAGACCTAAAAATATTTAGTCCGCTTCGTTAAAGAACGTTAATCAGAGCAAAAACCAAGAAAGTCATAATCTCCCAATGTCCTTTAAGCCCAAAATATCAGAGAAAAATCATCATGCCCGTGATTTTATAGGTTTGAAATAATTTTATTGATTGATCAAACACACGACGGACTAAGCTTTCCCATTAGACTCACATACCCAACAAGTTTTTTAGATGAATGATGGATGGCAGACGGTTTTATTTGCATGGCTTATGAAGTTATGACCAGTAATGGACCCCAAAAGTCAGGGAATTTAACTAGTCCTTCATAAATAGACGGTCGATTCCGGTCGTTTTTCCGTACGTTGTGTCGTTTCAGCAATAGCGGGCATATTTGGGTAGTTTTAGGGTTACATACACCAGAGTCGCCATTTTCTTAGGGCACGCTTTTGTTTTTTGGGCGTCTTAGCTAGATGAAGGCTCTGTGTACATAGGTCCGTCAGACCCATACCGTTTAGAGTGTCTGTCTTAAAGGGTCTGACAGGGGGCTGAGGCCAAGCGGTGGGGGTATTTCTCTACTGTTCAAGAGCCCTTCTGGGGTCTCGTTAAAAATCAGCGATCGCTGATTTAGGGGATTAGGCCCATCTGTAACCGCAGGGTCCTTGACAGCCAGAGTCATCCCGAGAATCTGCAGTGCCAAAAATCTATTACGTCCAAACCAACTGACTTAACTATGCAACAGCAGCAAGATAGAGTTCTTCTCAAGATCACCTTGGCCGGTCTCGGTTTGATTGCAGGCATTTTTGGACTAGTCGCATGGCTAGTAGATGGGGGAACTTTTTCTGAGCCCGCACTCCGTTCTGAGAATGATAGCCCTGACAGTAGCCTCAGTAGCGTCGCGACGGTCTCAGAAGACCAGATTGACGGTATCCAGGACGTCCCCAAAGGCTTGTTTAACTACGGAGGTAGTACTACCTGGATTCCTGTTCATAAACCGGTCAATGAGGCCATTACCCGCGCATTTCCTGATTTCCAATTACGATATACGCTGCCGCCAAACGGGGCTCCGGGCTCCGGAACCGGGGTTGAAATGCTGTTAGATGGTCAGCTATCGTTTTCAGAATCTTCGCGTCCGCTGAAGCCTAGCGAATATGATACGGCGCAGCAGCGGGGCTTCACCCTAGAGCAGGTACCGGCAGCCCTTGATGGGATCGCCTTGGCAGTGCATCCCGATTTAGACATACCCGGTTTATCCGTTGACCAGCTCCAGGCAATTTATACGGGTGTCGTCACAAACTGGTCAGAACTAGGCGGCCCCGATCTACCGATTACCGCCTATAGTCGCCCCCCAGAAGCCGCTGGAACTGCAGAATATTTTTTGGATTCGATCATTGATGCAGAGACTTACGGCGCAAACGTTATCTTTGTTAAGGACACCACTACCGGGATCCGACAGGTACTGGCAGAGCGAGGCGGTATTTACTACGCCTCAGCCCCCGAAATTGTTAATCAATGCTCAATCTATGCGCTCCCAATCGCCTCTCAGGAGCAGCCCGATACTTTTGTACCGCCGTTTGCAGAGCCGTGGAAAGCAGGACAAGCCTGTATCAATCAGCCTAATGTGATCAATAAAGTTGCGTTTCGTGAGGGAGCCTATCCCCTAACCCGGCGGCTGTTTGTCATTGTCAAGGCAGACGGATCCAGGGATGAGACAGCGGGGCGAGCCTATGTCAACATGCTTCTGTCAGATGAAGGACAAGCTTTGCTTGAAGAGGCCGAATTTATCAGTATTCGTTAGGACAAATTCCCACTAAGATTTTTAGTGAGAGCATGGGGATTTTGAACGACCGCGAATGCAGCGCATTACCATTGACCCAACCCAGTGTGTGGCCGACACGCTTCGTCTGAGTGATGAACAGGTTCACTACCTACAGCGAGTCCTACGGCTAAAGTCAGGCGACCTGTTTATCGCCCAGGATGGGGAAGGGCAGCAGTGGCAAAGTCAGCTCATGACGGAGGGCTATGCCCAGATTCTTACCAAGCTGGCCACGCCGCAGCGGCCAGCGACCCTAGAACTGGTGGCCGCACTCCCTAAAACCGGCTTCGACGATGTGGTACGTCAGGCGACAGAACTGGGTGTCACTCATATTCAGCCTTTGCTTAGCAAGCGGACTCTGCTCAACCCCAGCCCTAAGAAGTTGGTACGCTGGCAGCGTATTGCGCAAGAAGCCTCCGAGCAGTGCGAACGGACCTATGTTCCAAAAATCACACCACCCATAGGTTTTAGTCACTGGCTCAAGGGTAAGCCAGCACGGATAGGGAACTATTTCTGCGTTGCTCGGGTCAATGCACCTGGGCTATTACCTTGTGTACAAACACTTCTGAGCGATTCTCCTCAGCAATCGCTTCAGGTGGTGATTGGCCCAGAAGGGGGCTGGACACCTGGGGAAATCACGGATGCGATCGCACATGGCTATCAAGAGACCTCTCTTGGTTCCGGAATATTACGTGCAACAACGGCTTCGCTTACCGCATTGGCGATTATATCGTCAGTCAAAGAACAGTTGTTGTAAACAATTTTCGCGTATTTGTTCGGATGGCCGTACGATCCAATCTTGATTAAGTTAAAGAAAATATAAAGATTAAGGCAACAAAATGGTTACCTGAACTTTTCTAAAAAGGTTGCGCATTTATTATCACCCTACAGTAGCAGCTATTAAAAACAACGTGAAGACAATATATCTGCTGTCGAAACCAGCTCATATCTAAGCGGTAGAACTTATACCCCTGAAAAGAGTTTTGAGAGACAACAGTTGCTATAAACAAATCTCGCGTATTTGTCCGGATGGCCATCAGATTTCGCTTTGGCTAGGTTAAAAACAGTTGATTCAGTTGGGCGCGCTTAGCTGAATTTGGATATTTAGGTTTAGTGTTTATTAATCGATCACCATGCACAGTTCAACTAATCAAGACCACGTATTTTCAGGGTTTCACGCATTATCGGAACCAATTCGCATCCAGGTACTAGAGCTTTTACGCGAAGGAGAGTTCTGCGTTGGCGATATGTGTGAGCGTTTAAGTATTGCTCAATCAAAACTCTCTTTTCATTTAAAGACGCTTAAGCAAGCCGGGCTAGTAACCGCTCGACAGCAGGGGCGTTGGATGTACTATAGTCTTAACCCTGAGCAATTTAATATTTTGGAGTCTTATCTCTCTAACTATTAGCCCACTGCGTTAATTGCCTATCGAAAACAGCAGTGTATCTGAGAGATAATTGACGGTTAATATGCTCTAAAATGACCAGTCAAATCGAGCCAAATACAGCGTTCTCTGTCCCATAGGAAACACTCAATAATAGGCGCTGTAACAGTCGTTAACAATTCTGGTTATATTGCTTCGACCAATAACACCGCATCCTCAGTGAGGATGCGGTGTTATTCGCTTTGTCAGCTCGGAGGCTATGGCTTAAGCTGAGTTGCATCAAGGTTTTCTATGGCATTCTGGGCGAGCTGGTTGACCGTATAGCGGGCCTAGTGGCTCCCCGGACCAGATTTTGCTCTGACGTTACGGAAACAGCTAGCGGGTCTGAAATACGCTGAGGCTAAAGGTATAGATATAACCTGCCAAGAACAGAAGCAAAAATGGTAGGGAAAGATAGTGATGATTAATTAGCGCGATCGCAAGTGTTAAGACCAGATAGACTATCATAGCGAGTTCTAGATAAGGCACCCAGCTTTTAGCAGCTCGGTACTTTTTATCAATCCAGCTCTCGGTGGTACCAATTACCCCATGTTTTGGCGTCCGAATAAAATCTCTGTTATTGCGCAGTAGACCATCACAGACGGCGAGGGACTGATTAATACTCAGACCAATACCCACACCCATCAGCAGCAGTAGATTCCGCAACAGAGTCCACGATAGCCAATTCTCCTGAGGCTGACGCTGAGCAACCAAATAAAAGCTGATCAAACTGAGACTCGTAATCAGTGATAGCGGTCCGTAGAAAAAGAGCGTATATCGCCAGCCATAGGGCATCACATAAATTTGATAGGGCAGCGACAGCAGCAACAGCAGCAGCATGAGCAAGTAGTTAAAGTTGTTAGTCAGATGAAAAAATGCTTCAACTTTGATATATGTTGGCAGACTAACCCTGAGAAGAGACGGCAGTAGCAGCTTGGCTACCTGACTAGAGCCCTTGGCCCAACGAAACTGTTGCGATTTAAATGAATTCATCTCCAT
>ERZ1740072.297-NODE-297-length-20878-cov-8.667291_pt1 | contig 20878 bp, 16 predicted proteins | sample MGYA00581733_ERZ1740072 | MGnify/ENA primary metagenome ERZ1740072 (study PRJEB43018, sample SAMN04849741) | marine metagenome | isolation source: floating plastic debris | place: Pacific Ocean | collected 2008-08-30 | study: EMG produced TPA metagenomics assembly...
TAGCCCGTTAGGCCAATAATGCCCACATCTCCCCAAATGCCAGCCCAGGTAAATAGGGGAAAGTAGATAGTAGATTCCTGGGGTAGGTAGCTATCAAAGACCACACGAAAAACTTCAGCTGATACCGGATGAATGGTGGCCCCGAGGGGGCCCAGAAGACTAGCATAATCACGCATTACCCAGCCACCAAGGCGGGTCACCGTATGCCCTGGCCCCAGTCCAAACAACCAGTTTAGGGGAGATTCAAAGTGAGTTGGAATGATTCTAAAGGCGGCAAACTTGGTTTCTGCAGCTAGACCGTCCCATCCCCAAATGGGGCGATTGATCCAGTTTTGATACGGGCTGAGAATTTCGGATTTAACATTTAGCAGAGCCCAACTGAATGCAGCGATTAATAGGGCAAAAAGTGAAAAATAGACTAAGAGTTTGGCCGGTTTTTCTATTTTTGTTAATGCTAACAATCCCCAACCTACTACGAGGGCTAAAAATACTTGCTTGGAATCAGAGACTTGAGTTTGATAGATTGCGCCCACCAGGGGCAATAGTCTGGCCCATATGGGCAGGTGTTTGAACTGATTAAAAAAATACAATCCCACGTAGAATGAAACCGTACAGGCAATGTAATTGGCAGCACTACCGCCACCGCCCCCAAAGACACCACCAATGTTGTCTTGTAGGGTGCCACCATCGGGTTTAGGATAAAGACCGATAGGGAGAAGAATGGACTGTGCGATCGCAAGCAATAAATTAAACGCAGCAAACCCCAACACCCAAGACTTAAACCACTGCAACCGGTCGCCAGATAGCGGTAGCACAATGATTGTCGCCAAAAACATAAAGGGTTCCACCTGAAACAAAAATTGCAGCACGATATTGACGATACCAGCCCTGTTGAGGAAGGCGCTAGCCATCATACAGATTAGAAATATGACTATCCCAGTCAACAGATGCCACACCACATTTAATCGTTTCTCATCACGTGTTTTGGATGTAAAAATGGTAATTAAAAAGGCACCGGGTATCAGCCCAAAGTGAACAAAATTGATGATAGACGGAACCCCCATAGAGGCCAAGAGCCGGGGAAAAAATGCAGATGCGAACCCTACTAGGACCAGGGTTATACTGCCAATGCGCCCATCCATGGTAGAAGACGTATTTAATCCAGGAAGCTGCAGGCGATTTTGCATTAATCAGGCGGAATTAAATCTGGGATAAACGTTGTTCTAGTGTTGAAACTGTCGGTTATTCACCGACTCCAGCGCTAAAGTAATCGATAAAAATCAAGTAACTGCTTCGATATGGTCGGTTTAGAAAACCGGTTGTCTACAGTTTGCATTTCCTGAACGGTATCGCATAAAGCCGAAGCCATGGCATTGGCCAGGGGCATGGTTTTCTGATGATCGAACGAGAAATAATGACACTTTGAGGAGCCCACTTCACGAAAAATGGGAATATCCGAGCAAACAGCCGGACAGTCTAGAGTAAGGGCCTCCACCAAGGGCAGACAAAACCCTTCTGTTGCCGAGGGAATCACAAACAAAGATGCATGCTCATAGAGCCAGCGCAGTTCTCCATCGGATAATCCAGACAGAAACAGCACTTGCTTCTCTAGATTTAGCTCAGTGACTAGCTGTGTCAGGCTTTCCGTCTCAGGGCCAGAACTACCGACAATCAGCAGCTTGGCCTGAAGCTGGTCGCGCCGATGCAGGGTGCCATAGGCTCGAATCAGAAGATCCAAGTTTTTATTTTTGCGGTGCTGGGCCACGGTCATCAGGAAAGGATTGTCAAGAGATACCTGCTGAGGGAGTTGGGCATCAACGCCTTCAAAGTCAACAACATTGTAGACAACAGTAGCTTTCTTAGTATCCTTGACCATTGGAAAATAATCTTTGAGGGCGTCCAGTGTACAGTTAGAGACACAGGTAAGACCGTCGCTATTGCGGATGCACTGCTGCAAAAATAGCTGATTAAACCACACCCGAGGATAGCCAAAATTCTCCGGACATTCATAGGGGTAGAGATCGTGGATGGTGGCAACAATGGGGCTGTTAAACCACCGACGCACAAAGGGAAAGGGAAAGGACATGTGAATCCGGTCAGGGTTGAGCCGGTTAGCCAGCTGGGGCAGCCCCCATAAAAACCAACGGTTGCGCGCCAGGGAGCTATTTTTAATATCCACCTCCACCAGCTGAATTTTGGCAGAGTCCAGCTGAAAGGCATCATTAAAATAAGCCCGCTGCCACTTGCCGATCACCAAAGTGACCCGACTAACGTCTGCGGTGGCCGCCAGACACTGGGCCAAATTAACAGCGTGGCGACACACCCCCGTAGGCTTAATCGGACGGTGAAGAGCCGGAATCAGCACATGCATGGCATTGAAAAAAACGTAGGGTGGACAATGCCCACCAAAAATGGGCAAAAGGTAATATTAATAGTCCTTATAAAAACCGCCGTCACAAAAGATTCATTGTCGGTCTACACGCCGACAGGAATCCCCTTAGACGTTGTCTCATAAAGCGCATTAAGCTGCTGTCCTACCGCAGTCCAGCTAAAGGTTTCATCCACCAGTTGACGACCGGCCTGCCCCATTTGATGGCAGAGTTCAGGGTTTTGGGCAAATTTCTCCATGACCGTGGCTATGTCGCCAACGGCTTGGTCCGGATCGTGGGCAGCCACCTTAAATCCAGTTTTCTCATTGATTTGCACCGCCGGTCCCCCCAGGTCGAGACAAATAACAGGGCGGCCAGAGGCCATGGCCTCGATACAAACCCAGCCACCGGAATCGTGCAAACTGGGGTGCAGTAGCACATGGCTTTGATTGAGGCGCTCCAAGGTTTCATCCCGAGAAAGACGCCCAAAAAATTTGACCCGATCGGCCACACCGCAATCGGCGGCCAGCTGTTGGAGGGCTTCAGCCTCAGGGCCATCTCCCACTAGCCAAAGTTCAGCATTGGGCAGGTTGGCCTTAGCAAAGGCGCGAATGCCCAGGTGAAAACCTTTCCAGTGAAGCAAACGGCCCATGCTAATAAAGCGGAAGGGCTCAGCCGCAGGCAGGGTATGCTGTTTGAGGATATCGATTTCTTCTTCCAACAGGCCGATGGCGGACACCACATCCACATTTTTGGCCCCCATTTTGTACAGACGCTGGGCGGTGTCGTCGGTGGTGGCACGCACTACAGCACTGTTGCGAATGGTGTGGGCCACCAGGGGGTCTTTTTCCCCCACGGTGCGGATAATATCGCGGGCCCATTCATAGAGGCGGGCGCGGGGGCTAAAGTCTTGCCAAAATTTTGCGGGTGCAGATTCTCCACCCCCCACAGGTCCCCAAATAAAGGGAACAGGCAGGGTAGATAACAAACTGGGGGAGGAGTATTTTACAAAGGTGACATGGTGGATCAAATCAAAGCCAATGTCTTGGTGCAGGCGCTTAGCAACAAAATAGGCCTGAATTTGCCACAGGTAATAATGGATCTGCATGGCCCCGGACTGCCCCAGGGACAGACTGTCTTTCCAAAAGGGCAGGGTGAAATAGACAAAGTGAAGATTGGGTACTGGGTTGGCCGCCAGTTCAGCTTCGATGGCCTCTTTGCTTTCGTCGGGGCGGGTGAGGACCCACACTTCGTGGTGCTTGGCCGCTTCTTTGGCTACATTCCAACCGACACCTCTCTCGGAGCCTTGGCCTGGTTCACAGGAGTAGGCAGAAATTAATACTTTCATGTCACTATCAGTTGGGATTAGGGGCTTATAGGTTAACTGGAGCTGAGCGATAGGGGGGCTTTTGATTTTGTGTGAACAGGGATTCGTACACCTGGGCCACCTGTTCAGCGGTGGCTTTCCAGGTGAATTGTTGGGCCCTGGTGAGGCCTTTTTCGATCAGTTTGTGGCGATAAGCGGGATCCTGGTGCAGGGTGTGGACGGCGGATGCGATCGCATCTTCCTGGTGAGGATTCACCAAAATCGCCGCATCCCCAGCCACCTCAGGCATCGCCGACACATTAGACGTAATCACCGGTGTCCCTGTCGCCATAGCCTCAAGAATCGTCAAACCAAACCCCTCCTGGAGCGATGGCGCTATCAAAATATCGGCAGCACCGTAGAACTGCACCAGCTCCTCGGGGTCAGGTTTACCCAAGTACACCACCGAGGACGCCAAATTATGCTCCTGGATATAGGCTTTTTGCTCATCAGTAAAATCAGCACTCACCTTCCAAAAACACACCGGCAGCCCCTGCTGCTTTAGCTTTCTAAGGGCCTTTAAGATAATCAGAATGTTTTTGCGGGGATGGTTAGACCCCACATTCAACAAACACAGGGTGTCAGCCGCAATGCCATGGCGCTGGCGGATGGCTGCAGCCACCTCCGGAGACGTGGGTTGAAACGCCGGATCTACCCCATTGGGGGTGACGGTAATTTTATGGGCTGGAATATCCAATAGCCGAGTGGTTTCCTGGGCCGTGGCCGCCGATACAGAAACAACGTGGTCCGCTTGCCCCATGCCATGCACCGCCCATAGCCACAGCCGCCGACTCACCAGGGGCAGCTGCACCGACCCCTGCAGGTTGTACTGATTGTGAAAATTGATCAAATCGTGACAGGTGACCACCACTTTTTTCCCAGGCCTGCGCCTCAGCCGGTACACTGCATGGGCTTCAGCCGGATCAATAATGTGATAAATATCCGCCTGCTGCCGCTGAATTGTCTTAGGAAAATTCCAAAACCGTTCATAGGCTTTGTGGGCCCGCACCCGCACTGAACTGCTGCGGCGATCGACAGAATGGGGCTTAAGATCCACAATGTCCCAGTCGGGTCGCACCGCGCGCAGTCCCTCAACGATGCCGTTGGCATAGGCATCCATACTAAATTCAGCCATCGTTCGAGCAATGACAACACGCATAGTCAAGCCTCCGATGTGGTTGATGGGGTTACCGGGCCACGGGAAAAAGAGCGGGGGGCTGCCGGAGTATTCAGCACAGTTTGCCACAGGCTATGGAGCCGTTGGGCAATGCGCTTGTGGGTATAGTTTTGCTGCGCCCGCTGCAGACAGAAGTCTCCCATAGCCTGGCGGAATTCTTCATCTTGCACCAGCCGTGACAAAATAGCCGTCAGCCCCCGGGCGTCGTTCTCTTCAAACACCAGGTCAGCATGGTTAATCACATTGGGAATTTCACCGCAGGTGGACCCCACCGTGGGAATGCCCATCACCATGGACTCAATCAACACATGGCCAAACTGTTCTTTCCAGGTATCCACACTGCGCGACGGCAGCACTAGCACATCAAATTTGGCCATTTCAGCGGGCACCTGCTCATGGGTTACCGCCCCCAGCCAGCGCACACAGTCCTCTATATCGAGGGCTTTTGCCATAGCTTCTAGATCTTTCTGGGCAGGGCCAGAGCCACAGATGGTAATCTCAAAGACCAAATTTTGCTGCTTCATCTGCTGGGCAGCTTTAAGCATCAGATCAATGCCTTTTTCTGGCACAATGCGTCCCAGAAAACCAATGTTGAGTCTGTTGGACTCAGCATTATCGTCAGCGATCAGCGCCGGAGAAAAGACATCCTCATCCACCCCCATCTGGGGCATCACCTCGATGATGCCTTGGTAGCCCCATTGTTTTAACAGCTGGCCGCCATCGCGGTTACCCGCCAAAATCACTGCAGCGGTACTGAGCACAAAATCGCGGAGCCACCGACGGGGCAAAGGCAGATCACGATCCATATTTTCCCAACCAAAAATCACCAGGGGCAGCCCCAGGAATCGGGAAAACAAGGCTAGTTGAAACGTACATAGGGAAAAGACTTCTTCCTCTACCTGGAGCACGTCCGGTTTGAATCGACGAATTGCCTGCCAAATTCTAAACGGGTTAAAGACATAGGCCCCACCTCGCCCAGAAAACAAAATTTTGCTGGGAAACATAGTGATATCAGGAAAGGGGGTTTCCAGCGGCAGTACTCGGTCCCAGCCCTGGGAGCACCAGGTGTCTGGGGTGAGTAGTCCCACTTCGGCCCTGTCGATAATGGCCGCCAGCTTACCCTGGTTGATGCCGACCACATAGGTATGGCTGACAAACAGGACACGCAGGGATGATTCTGTCAGACCATCTGTAGAATCAGTGGCTTGACGGTCTTGGGAGCGGTTTCGACGCAAAATATTCATGAGAGAGTGTAGAGGGCGAGGGCGTTGATTGGGCATAAATAGCCAATTAATCGCGGGTTTAGCTAAAGGGAGAGGCATTAGCCCCACCCAGATAAACCAGAGACTAAAAAGAATGCGCTTAACTAGGGACTCACTTGAATAAAACCAGAGGGCCTGTATCCCCCACAGCGCCAGCAGCATAGACTTATCTTCCGGAACCGGATGCTGCTCTGGCTCTAAACGCAGGGACACTAACCGAGACCAAACCGAACCAAATCGACGGATTTCTAGATTGGCAGGATCAGAACAGCCTAGGGACGGCCCCTCGGCCTTAAGCAGGGCACAGCGCTGCAGGTCGTGGGCGATAAAGCGGCGAAATCGGCTGCTGTCTAGCTCCACTAAGGCCCACTGATTGCTGTCGTGAATGCGATACGCCCCCAGTTCTTCTTCGATGGCAACCGTGTCTCCGTACAGAGGAATTAACGACGAGAGATAATCGTCTGAAGTGGTGGCAAACTCTGCTGGAATCGGAAACATCTTTTCCATAACGTCGCGGCTGAGGGCATTACCGCTAGTGGGAACACTGCAATAGCCGCTAGTTTTCAGAATTTTCTCCCTTAGGTTGCCGCTATCTAAACAGCCTCCTTGGGGAAACGAAAAGCCTTTAGGATTGCCATTGCCATCAACGACGGAGAGACGATAGTGAACTTTGGCGATACCGGGACGCCAGACACTAACAACACGCTCTACGGCCTGGGGATGCAGGTAGTCATCGGCATCTAAGAAGATAATGATATCGCCTGTGGAATGCTGAAAGCCATTGTTAAAGGCAGCACCTTGCTTGCCGTTGGCTTGGAGGATGGCGGTGATGCGATCACAATACCCATGAATAATTTTACGCGAGCCATCGGTAGAACCATCATCTACAACGATTACTTCCACATGGGGATACGTTTGCGCTAGAGCACTCTCAATTGCCTTCGGCAGAAAACGTTCGTAGTTATAGTTGTTAATAATGATACTGACGGAAAGAGGCTTCTGCATAATACGTATCTTCTTTAAATAGACAGACGTTACTTATAATCAAAAACAAACTCTATGCAATGGGTAGCCGTTATCCCCCAGTTAGCAGCATCAGATAGTCCTTTAAGAAAAAAGCTATAGAAGGGAGCATTTCAGGCCAGAAACCATAGTCATAATGAAGTTCATTTGCTCGGTCTTTAGTTTCAGATATGAATGCTAATTCATCGACATAGAATCATCATAAGAACAAAGCAAAAATGCTAAGATAAACATCCTAAAAGAATTTCTTATTTACGCACAATCACATCAAATGGCTGCAGTCATATTTGTCTAAAATTCATATCTTTAAAGGGCTTACTAACTCTACTTAATTAATCTACAAAATCAGCACTAACCTTGAATAAATTAGAAATCCTAATTAGGCTATCCATATAGCTCTAAGATCCATCTAGAGTATTTTCCTAAACCAAAGGAAACGTTAGAGCGATTAAATCAGTTTTGAAAATCTGAGCTTAACAGAGTAAAGACTAGCTTTTAGAAACACTGTTAACCGTTCTAAATAGGAAAACTCAGACTTACATTTATCGATCACATCGCTATAGTCAAAATCATCGCTGCTCACATGCCAATGTAAGCAAACCGATTTAGATAGTAGCTTACTGCTCATCTTTTTAAGATCTGGATAATTTATAGATAGATAGTACGCAGTAAATAATAGTATTTCACAATCAGTTTTTTGCTTTTTAGCAACTGCCTGAGTAGTGTATAAATTATTTTTATGCAGCCTAAAGACGCCCAAACAATCTTCAGCTTTAATGCCAGTTCCTAACCATACAGCTACTATCCTAAGATAGAAATCACAAATGGCTAAACCAGAAATTCCTTTAACTTCTGGCAAGGGAAAGAACTCATCTAAAAGTTCTCGAGAGAAGCAGAGATTAGAGGTGGATGGGGCAAAATAAGGTAGCTCGCCACCACATAAATTGGTTTTAAAATCAATAGTTTCAAAACCAATTTTAGTTAGGTCTTTATTATGCTGTTTATAAAGCTCAGTCAGGGTGTGTTTGGTGATTTCCTCAGCATCAACGGGAGCCGATTCGTGAAAAAACCAATCGATTTCGGGATGCTGCCTAAATATGTTGGCCACCTGCTCAGCCCTATTTTGCAGCACCAGATCATCAGCATCGAGTAAACAAATAATGTCGCCGCTACTGTGGGCAAAGCCAGCATTAAATGCTGCTGCCTGACCGCCATTTTCCTGAAATACAGGAACAATCTTATCTCCGTAGCTGTTAATAATATCCCGTGAGTTATCTTTGGAACCGTCGTCTACCACGATGACCTCAACCTTCCCATAGCTCTGATTAAGGGCACTATCAATGGCCTGCCCAACAAAAGAGGCATAGTTATAATTGTTGATAACAACACTGACCAAAGGAGATTTTTGTTTCATGGGATTATCGATTTAACTAGCCTTATAATGTATTGCTATAGAAGTATGTTTATATACCTCCAAATGCTTTCAAGAAATTAACTCCGCTCAGATATGCCACCACCAAATTGAAGTCTTGTTCTTTCTTTGATCGCTGACCATCTCAGGCGCAGCATAACAGTCGTAAATTGAATTTTCTGATTGAATCCCGTTAACCTTTTATCAGTCCAAGTACGAATAAAAAATCTAAATGGAGGTTTTAGGAAAAGAAGAAAATCAACTAATAGCGCTATCTGTGTCCTTTTCTTAGATTTAATAACATCGTAGTTACCACCAATGATTCGAGTACCGCGTTTATTAAGATCTTTCCATGTATTTCTCGTTGGATGTTTTATGCACGCATCGTCTGCATATAATTGTTTATAACCAGCTTTGAAAACTCGCTGCCCCCATTGTTTATCCCCCCCAGACTTTAAGTTTTGGTCAAAGTCTCCTACTGATTGGATGACATTTCTAAATGTGAACAAATTAGCAGTAACACCAAAGTGGCCATCTTCTAGAAATTGTTCTTGCGGAAATCCCAGCGCCAATATTTCATATAATTCATAGGGATTTGGATTATCATCATCCTTAGCAAATAGGTTAATACGACCAGCAACCAGACCAACATTTTCTTCACTAATTAACTTGGATATGCCGTTTTCTAACCATGTAGAAGTTGGGATACAATCTGCATCCGTGAAGGCAATAATACTTCCTTTAGCTAGGCTTAAACCTTTATTGCGAGCAATGTATGAACCGGGCTGAGATTCATTTGCTAAGGTTACTTGCGCAAATTTATTAGTAACGTTACTAACGTTTTCCTGTGAGTTATTATCAATAACAATTATTTCATAATTCTCTTTTGAATACGTTTGCTTTGCAAGAGCATTTAAACAGATTTCTAGAGAAATATTGTCGTTGTAAACAGGAATAATGATAGAAGCGAATGGTATTGGATTAACGCTATCCATGGTTTTATTGCTTAAAGCTCTAGGGTTAGATAAGTTCGCTCTATATGAAAACAAAGATATAAGAAGCGATTATTGAAGTATTATGAGAAAAGCTATATTAAATTCCAGTCAGATATATCTACGCCATATTCTAAATTTAATCTTTTTAAGTCATCTCTTAATTCGTCCATGACAAAGTCATACTGATGTTCTGATAATTGGAATTTTTTACTGATTATTTTTACTGAAAACAGCTTTCTTACTGAATTCAGTATGTCATCTCTTCTGTCAACTGGTAAGTATCTGATGAGTGGGGATGCAACATATCTATCAAACTTTGGCCAAAGCGAATTTGTCATTATTTTTCCTTCTGATGGATTATGCTGTTTGCGCGCATCAGGGAAAACAAAATTTGAATCTATTTCTAAAAAATCACAAATTTGTTTAAGTAATTCCTTTGGCTTAGTTTTAAGATCGTCAAATTTTAAGATCAGAATATCTTCCTTGGAAAATTTATTATAATATGCTTCAAGTTGCATCGCATATTTAGATGTTTCAATTGCTGTATATGGAATACCGTTAACTATAGGTTGTTTATATTTAACTGACCATTGTTCCTGTAAATCATGGGTACAATGAGAAATGATCCGATCAACAGGATTCCTAATAATATATATAAACTTAAAGTTTACTTTCTGCTCAGATCTGATTTGATAAATTCTGTCTGCTGCATTGGTGATTCTAGATATTTTAGAATAATTAGTTGAAGCTTCTAAAGCGAACTTATGATTTTCTTCGTCGTAGTCCCAGAGCTTTGTATAAAAATCAAATCCTTTTTCCCAGGAACTCTTTTTAGTAAAAAATTCAGGCTCTTTTACTTTAGACGCTGAAATTTCTGGATGTGTAGCTAAATAATTGAAGAGACTTGTTGTACCACATTTCATTGAGCCAATTATGAGTAAAAAGTTTTTGATATTCAAAGTTTTCATAATTAAGTCTTCCTGGTGTATTTAGAGGATGGAATTTGATAGTTATTAGTTGTGATAAGCTAATTTTCTTATACTGGTTTTTTTGAACTATTTTGTGAGTTCAGTGCTCAGATTCCAGACATTATCGATACACCGCAAGGGTTTTTTCAGTGATGATGTCCCAAGTCCAATGGCTGGCAATTTGATAGTTGTGTTGACCCATTTGATCGAGCTGATCTGGGGTTTGCATAGATGCATTTAGAGCCTGAATTAACCCTTCTGGCAAATCTGGGTCATACAGAAATGCGCCAGCAGCATCTAGAACTTCACCAATGTGGCCTCTGTTTGGAGCAATACACGCCTTACCAAAGGACATTGCCAAAATTACAGCTCCAGATGTCAAAAATTCTCGGTAAGGAAACACCACGACATTGGCTGCATTCATATAAACCTGCAGCTGCTCATCAGGTATAAAACCTGGCATGTATCGAATGTGGTCATCGTTTTTGGCGACCGTTGTTAGTTGGTTAGCTAGTTCTTGATCTTGAGGTTTGCCTGCAACGACCAGGTACATATTAGTTGCTTCTAACCTTTGAAAGGCATTGAGCAGGTCTGCAACACCTTTGTACGGATGAATGGTCCCCAAGAATAATAAGACTAATCCTGACTCTGGAAGATTCAGGGACTTTCTAGCGTCTTGACGTGTCGTGGTGTTGGGATAGCTATCAATGTAATTGGCGTGAGGTAATACATGAATACGTTTCTTATGAGTTAACGCAAACTTCCGGACTACCTCTACTTTAGCGGTTTCACTGTGGACAATGAGCTTATGTGCAATATGCGCAACTAAAAATGAACCGATATTATCTATGACTAGATGTGTATTCTTATGGTTTTTTAGGTTATGAATCGTCCAAATAATATTGACCTGAGAAAACCTTAGAATAAGTAGCTGAACAATAAATAGGCAAAGCTTCAAAGCTGCTCTAAAGCTGCTCTCTTCCTCTAAAAAGAAGTGATGCAGCCAATGTAAATGTAGAACATTTGCTTGGTTATTTTTAACTGTTTTGAGTAAGCTAGATGTGCTGCAGCTGACGCCTGTGACTTGGTGTCCTCGTTTAATTAACTGATCAGATAATTTCTGTTGATATGGGTTGGCAGTATACCAGGGGGAAATAAGTATTTTGAGACTATCCTGCGTCTGGTTGGGTGCTTGGATGTCTTGGGAAAGACTATTTTCGGCAGCCATTTTTTGATCAATTTGAGTTAATGACTTAATTTTGGTAAACGCTCCAAGCATATGCCTTAGGTCTCCTGTTTCTTCAAGTCACTTTAGAATTAAATCTGCACTATGATAAGGAATACTATATAGATTAAAAATCGTTTAAATAGTCCAAACTATATTTGGTCTAAAACTTTGGGATTCCACTGTTTTGCAGCTAATTGATACAAGGTAATATCTGGTTTGCAAATTTCTTCGATCTTCTTTCTTGTTTGATTAGAAATCTGGGATTTTTGTTGTGATTTTGAAACAGGATTTGAGTTTTTGTTTTCAATTTTTAAATTGACGTCAAATAAGTTTTTGTAATCCTGGGTAAAGCCATTTATATCTTTTAGAAAGCCAACTAGAGAAAATTTGGATAGGTTTGCTGCTGCGGTTGAGATAGCATCCTCCGAAGTAGGATCCAAACCCAGACTTTTATCCGTCAGCTTCTGTACATAATCGCTACCGAGTTTTCTACCCGCTTCTGAATCTACAAAGCTTTCCAGATCAGAATCAATGCTGAAATGATTATCTTCTTTACTTCTATTAAAGAAGTATTGAGATATCCATTTTTTGACAGGGTGTCGTAAGACTGTAATAAAATTCCAGTCATGGCCAAATTCTTTATAAACCTTGTCACTATATCTAAAATGACCAGCTATATATTGATAATCATTGTTGGACATACTATAGAGTAGAATATCTTCTCGAAAGTCCATTAGATTTTTATTGGAAATCTTCGCTCCTTTCAAAGAAGCATGGGCATTAAGCTGAAATGTTTTTTTCTTGCCGAAGAATCCAAAGCTTTGTCGAATCGCTTCATCCATGGAGGTTCCTCCACATTTTGGAATATGGAGAAAGAAAATTTTTGATTTTGTTTGATTGGCCTGAAACGGAGAAAAATAAGATAGATTCTGCATAGCTACTGGGGGAATGATTTTAGAAGTCAGATCTAAGAAATCGTTTGAATGCTTTACTGAGCATTGTTTATAGGCTTTGAAAGGATTGTTTAGAGCTATTGAATTTAGAATCTTTAGGATCTTGGCGATGAATTGCTTGGGTGTAATTTTGGATATGTTCGTCAACTATGGCGCTGATTTGCAACTGGCTACGCAAGTGATCGATGGCCGTGTTGTTAGTATCTTGCGGTTGGGATAGAAGATTGATTAGGAGTTCAGCAAGAGCGTTGGCGTTATAGGGGTGAAAGGTATGGATTGAATCAGGCGAAAGGCCGTTGTATTCCTCAATCTGAGGAAGCTTATAGGCGGCTACTCTTGGATGTGAAATCGATATCCAGGTAGATAGTGAACCAGAGGCAGAGCACTTCATAAATGGACAGACGGCAATGTCTGTAGCGATGAGATATTCTTCAAGTTCTTTTTCAGATAGATAGCCGGTAATTCTTATCCGATCAGCTACCTTAAGAGTTTTCGCTAATTGAGTTAATTCCTGCAAAAACTGTTCACCGCCACTATCCTTACTGTTTTGTCCAGCAAAAACGACCATCACATTTGAGGGAAGCTTAGGCAGAGCTTCCACTAAAATTCGATGGCCTTTTCGAGGATGAATCCAGCCTAGCAGTGTAATGATCCTCTTATTTTTAAGATCCAAAGACTTCCGAACATCTTCAGGATTAATTTGAATATCCCTTCTTTCCACAAAGTGAGGGATTATTTTGACCTTTTCCTTAGCCTTAGTTTGTAAATTAGATACGGATACTAGTCTGTCAAGTTCCTGTTGGGTACAAACAAAGACTTTCTCCATGCGATGGATTAAAAAACGAATCGCTAGTGCTTTGGGCCCATACATGGCCTTAAAATAGAAGACCAATTTTGACCATTGAAACGGTACTTGTTCCCAGTAAACATCGTGTAAGGTTACGGCCAAGGCAGCTTTGCAGCTGAGGGCAAAAATAAAGAGGTTCAATACACTTAGTGTTTCTCCCCAGATAGCCTTGTTATATTGAAAGTGAACGACATCTGCATCGGCCAATTTTTGCGAAGCTTGATGCAAGGTAACCAGATTCTGCCACCAGGATTGGTTTAAAGCTGCCCTAGTTTCAATAACAGAGTCATTGGCCCGTGTTTTGGCTTCCTCAGCAATAAGCCGACCATAGCGATGTAAGCCATGTTCTTGAGGACCTACATGTAGATAACCAATATTCATAGTTTTACTAGCTTGTTCATATAGCATTTGGCAAGCTTTAACTTTTGCTGAGTATGTTCTTGGGCGTTCGCTTTTAAGCGCGGCCACCTGCCGGATTGCAACCTATACCCAAGCTGGCACATTTCGCTGCTTGCAACTGCTTCAATCGTGGCAATTTCTGTTGTGGATAACTCGGTTTGCCAGCGAGTTAAGGATTTGTTATTGACGGGTCTAACGGCATTTCCTTTCCAAGGTTCACGGTTCACGTTGACTCGTTTGGATTGTTGGGTGTGATAGTCCAACATGCTGGTATCAAACGATAACTCTAAAAAGTTGCACAACTTTTTGAGACAATCTTCTGAGGCTGAGATTAGTTGCTCATAATTTAATGTAAAAATAGCATCATTCTCTGGTGGCGACTGACGAGCTGTAGCCATGTATCTCCGCCAAACTTCAGCATCCCCCCCTACACTACCTGTACTCCATGGCACAGTCTTCCAAGAGTTAACGACAGCTCTAGGATCTCGTACTATGTGAATAAAACGAGCTTTAGGAAAAAATGTCTGCAGGGTCTGCATATAAAGCAGATGGTTAGGGGTTTTTTCGCCTACGATCTGGGTGTTACGACCTTGTCGAAACTGATCTAGCAACAACTTGAACAGTGCGGCATAGCTTCTATCAAGTTGTTGAGCAGCACTCTGAAAAATTGACAAATCTAGCTCCATCTCCGTAAATTCGGGGAGGTCGGCAATGGCGTTAAGCAAGGTTTGGTAATTAGCATCGTCTGCTAAGTCACCGTATTGCTCCCGCTTCAGCCAAAAATTCCGGATAAAATGGGTTTCAGGTGAGATCGCAACTTCTGGATGAGCATCCAGCATTTGTTGCAGCAGCGTTGTACCAGAGCGAGGACAACCCACCAAAAAAATAGGATTTAGGATCTGCATAGGTTTGCTATCTTTCATTGCGCTAGTGAGAATATCCCAACTGCCGGAGTAGAGACCCTGCTTCTTGATTCACCTGTTGGCATTGTTCTTCAGAAAACTCCCTTTTCCAACTGCCAACAGATGTTACCTTAGCCTGTGCAAATGCCTCGTAGAGCTTTTGGCTAGAGACTGTGCTATTGATTCCCAAGTAGTTGAGTAGCTTTTGTGCTTCCTGTTGGGGTTGACTAACCAGATTTTCATAGCGCAATTCGTAGTATTGCTCGGCTGGCAAGGCTTGGGCCTGCTCAAGGATACTGCTAACGTGACGTCGCCAGGCCCAAATACAGCGATGAATGTCGCTAGTAGTCTCAAACTCCTTCACACGTTCAGGTTCTACCCAAAAGCGAGCATAGGGACCATGGCGATATCCGCTAGATTCCCGTCTGTCCAAGTTGGCCGACGCAGCTTGTAACCATGGCTTCTTACTATGGGAGAGGGCTGCATCTTTGCCATCTCGAATAATGTGAATAAACTGGGCGTCGGGAAACGCTTGGAATAAAAAGTCGATTAAAAAGCAATTACGGGGAGTTTTTTCAGCAAAACGTAAGTCACCATCTCCATGCAGTCGCATCAACCATGCATAAACGAGCTGATAGAAAAACTTAGCCTTGGCAAAGCTCCATGTCTGATTATGGATATAGCGAGCGGCTGACTTAGTGGCAACTGGTTCAAAATGATAGGAAAGCTCTGGAAGTTGGCCAATACATGATCCTAGAAAGGTAGTTCCAGAACGAGGAGAACCTACGATAAATATAGGGCATCTAAGGTTGGGGGAAAACCAGTGCCAAAGCCGATCAACCGATAGGGGACGTTTTTGGCTGTGATAGCTTTTACGGTCGACAGATACGGTTTGTCGAGCCCAATCTAGCAGGTTAGACCAGCGGATCGGTTCAACCATTTCATGTGGTGTAGAGGTCATTTTACCGCTAGTAGTTTCATTAACGCTTTTCATGCCTAATATCTTTCATTCAGGATGAAGCCTTCGCGTGTTTCCCAGTGTGCTTTCGGAAACTTGATATCAGCAATTTCGATTTTGTCGCTCATATTCAAAACCTAGCTAAATGAAAAACTCTTCTATCCTAATTTTTCTTTAATTTTCGGGGACATTTACACTTTGATCAACTTGTTTTAGATGTTTTCCAGTAACTTTTTGCCCATGACGTATTATGACTACTTAGAGCCAAGTTGCAATTACTTAAAACCGGATGGAGGAGGCATTTCCAGAATCTCTTTAGCTCGCTGCAGCCAGTTAGAAGCATGGGCATCAAATCTTTTAGCCAGTGATTCGATGCTCATACAATATTTTTGTGCAAGATAATATTCAATCTCATCAGGTATATCTCTTTTAATAGAAGTATTCTTTGGTGATGCTAAAGCATTAGAATATTCAAATTTTGATACATCAAGCTCCAAAAAGTTAGATATATCTAAAATTATTTTTTTAGGATTTTTAATAACATCATCAAAGAAACCAATAAAGAGTTGATTGGGTCCAAAATAAGCAGACCAGTTTTCAATTATACGTAGATAATCGCTACGTAAGCATTGAGATGGATGCTCAATTTTTGCTTTGATTTTTTCTAAACTTTGGATACTACCGATTCGACCTTTCATATAATCAAATCGTATCTGAGACCAAGCCCTATCAATTGGATTCCTTAAAATAAGAATAATCTTTAGATTGGGTAATAGGTGTTTGATTTGATAAATATCACTTTGAGTCAAAATGGAATAGGAAGGTGTGATTTCTCCTTTGACTGAGTTTTTCCTATCTTTGAATAAAGACAAATACCAATTATCGCTATATGTACCTGTATAATAGCGATGATTCCAGGCCGTTATATCCCAACCTTGGAGGTTAATTAGCTTCAAAAAGTAAGCTCCAAAGTGTTTTCGAAACTCTTTATTGTAATCTTCTTTGCCAATCAGACGTTGAAAAAAATGTTTAGAAGCAAGATAGCTTGGTGATGGATAACTGGGATCACGATCAAAATAGTGCAACTCTTTTTTAGGTGGCATCCATACATCAGGATGAGTCTTTAAAACACTCCATAGCCAGGTTGTCCCAGCTTTTTGTGCCCCTATCCCCAAAAAGTCTATGTTCTGCGATGTCATCTTAATTTAGTTCTTTACATCTGAATTGATTCATATGTTCGTGAAAGGACTTTTTTACCCTCTAATGAGCTTGGCATCTAATGTAAATAATCTCCCTTAATAAATCATCAAAGCTACGGAGATCATTTCTGTTAAACCCGGCAAGATTGAATCGAATATCAACCAGATGGATATATGGGTTAACCTCTAGGGTACTTAGTGGAATCAGAACAATGTTCAACAAGTGCTTTGCTATCGTTATACCTATCTCAATGGTGTGTTCTTATCATAGAATCAACCAAACTGGGGTCTGCTCTAGGTTACTCTATCTGACTGGCATTTCAAAAAGTCTTTGATTAATAGGAATTTTCTCTGTCATCTTTAAAAGAGATAGAATAAAAATCTTATTTGGAGAAATCATATACTTCTCTTTATAAAGAGAGTGTAGATGCTTCATCCCCTTAGACTGAGCATCAACAAATTCTTGAATTAGTAATTTTCTATAGGCTCCTCTTTTCACATTTGGTTTTTTAGAAAAGTTTTCAGGTTTATTAGAAAACTTTTGATACCAATCATGAAAACCAATAGAATCAAAATGCAATAATTTAACTTCTTCAGTATCTATAAATTTTGTATTCTCTTTGTCGTACTCAAGCGGTTGGTGAATCGCAACTTTTTGAATTTTTGAAGTTATTTTTATAGCTACTTTTGATCTGGTATGACCTTTGAAATATCCATCTCCACAGAAAACAGAATTACAACCGAACAACTTAGCTACTTTTACTTTTCGAGATGATGGATTAGGAACTTTAAATGTTTTAGGTTCAAAGATATTCTTGTAATTTTCAACTTCAGGAATAGCTTCACGAATTGAAAATTTTATGACATCTGATTCACTATCTTCTAAAACAGATTTTAAGTTTTTAGCTGAATAAATTAATTCATCTCTATCAATATGTATAATCCATTGACATCCAAGTTCTTTTGCTATACCTACACCTTCATTCACATTGACAACTTGCCTTTCTGTATGTAAATCAGGTCTATAGGAAAACTTTTCCAACCAATACTCATTCGTACATCGTACTGCATGAATATTTTTATATGTTGAACTCACGTGCTCAATGCAATTATCACTAGGATCATCAAAGAATAAAATTATCTTATCAATCCCTATATTTAAATGATAATTGATAAATAAAGTTAATTCTTCCAACCCCCCTTTAACAGTAGAAATAATTGCTACTTTAGATGTATTATTCATAATGAATTCCTATAATGCGATGAGTCTTTTTAAGATGCCGTTCATCAATTTATCAACAGTTTAATGAGTTAAAATCTCTCTCATTAGTCTACGATTTAATTAGAGTTTACTAACCCAAAAATCTATGAAGAAAACCTATTTCAAGCATTTATTTTAATAGAATTAATGCTTGAAATAGTTAAGGTTTTAGCCAAACCTATTCAACATAGAGAGAACCAGTAGATAAGCAATCTGAAAATTCAGAGCCACGTTTACTGCCCGCTATCTACTTATTAGCTAAGCTTCGATCTCAAGCGAAATACTGCACTCATATAGAAATTCAAAAGCATTCTAAAAAATGCTGGTGAATCTTTGATTCCAAAAGTGGATTCTAAAACACTTTTAGGTAGTTTTCCAACCATTTTATCCTTATGAATTCTCCCTTCACGAGGGCCATCATGATTACCATGCCCACATGCCTTAGCTGCTCCTAAGAACGGAAAATTTGCAAAGTTAAGGTAGTCCGACTGATTAATATGCCTACCTAGAATATTTACAGGATGCCATTCTTCTAAATAGTGTTCTCTCGAAATTGTATCTAGCCAGTCTGGCATTTCTGGTGGTATTGCAACAGCATTATCTTGACATGCCGTAAGCCAATGACTTGATTTACTAAATATATCTGAGTTAATTTCTAGGAGTTTAGCCCGTAAAGTTGCTTGCTTAAATATGCGACATGTCCCACAGGATGAGTTGAATCTCCTAATGAAATACGTATCCCCATATTCAATCTCATTCTTTGAGTTTACTTGAACTTCTATCTGAAGGCCCTTATTAATTATATAGCCATCTATCGTGGAGCTTCGCAGTGTTCTATCTAAAGAATTAATGGCATACTTGGCAAGATTACTATTCACATAATCATCACCGTCAACACGCATGAATAAATCTACTTTGAACTTCTCAATAGCATAAAGTATGCCTACTATAAACTTTAAACCCATGTCTACCCGTGCAATATTTCGGTCTGGTTTAAAGGTTGTAGAATCAGCTACATTCAGAAAATAGATATTGTCACCAATCTCTTTTGAGAAATCTGGGATTTTACAACAGACAACTATAATTTTTATGTCAGTAAAAGTTTGTCTCTGCAATGATTCTAATGTCCTTTTCAGGACTATTTCAAGATGCTCATAGTTACTTACTTTAACGCTGTCAGGATGAATTACAGGAAGAATAAATGCGAAACTCATAGAGAAAAACTCCTAAAGTATAAATTTTGAATAAATCCTAGCGGCTCACAGTTTCTGGAATTTTTAACCAGTGATCTAAATTTTCTTCAATTAATAGCTCAAGGCTTTTTATCTCGGATTCAAAAAGAGTTCTAAGCCTTTGGAGTTGTTCATCTTCTAGTGATATTTTATATTCTCTTTTATGAATTGTCTTTGGTTTTATTTTAATTGTGTCATCAACTTCTAAAAAAGAAAATATCCTTGATAGAGTTTCATCATGTTTTCCCTGTAGATCTTCTGACAAAAGAATTAAAATCTGATCTCTTGGGAAAAATCTAAGCAGGCGACGTATTTGAGATGAGTAAAAGCCTCGATCAAGGTAGGAAAAAGTTCTATTTTGATCTGAGATAAATCTCTTTATTTTTGAAGATTCTGTCTTATGTCGTGAATGATCAATCTCGGTAAAAATCGCCTCAGAAAAATCTCTATCCTCGTTACCTCTGGAAACCGCCATATTCCAGTGAGAATAAGCTCTAGTGATAGGGTTTCTTAGCAACAGAATTATTTTTGCATCTGGATTATATTTATGAATCCTGGCTGGCGCTTTTTCATTCCACATATAGCAGGGGCATGCTTCACCCACAACTTTAGTAGATGGTAAAGGTTGAAAAAATGCATGATATTTTCGATACGCTGGAAAGATAGAATGCAAATTCATAAAAAATCTATCATTGTCGAAAAAATGCAATTCTTTTAAGGTGTGAGGCATGCAAATCTCTGAATGGTTAGAAAGAAAATCATGCAGAGCTGTTGTGCCTCCTTTTTGTGTTCCTGCTATAAAGAAATTTACTAATGGTTTGCCAACAGTAGCCGCTTCACAACGCTTTACTAACTTTGAAACAATTTTTTCTGTATAAGTTAATTCACTAACGGTATGCATGCTTATTTCACAATATTGACAACTTTCAAATTAATTAGCGCTGCCCATCTCAAACTGCATCTGATGATATTTCCAAAGCTTGCCTTCCTCTTTGAGCAAGTCCTGATATCTCCCTTGTTCTACAATCCTTCCTTTCTCCATTACGACAACTTTATCTGCATTTGCAATCGTAGATAGCCGATGAGCGATTGCGATAACTGTTCGTCCTTTTGACAACTTCTCCAGTGATTCCTGAATTAGCTTTTCTGTCACTGAGTCCAGCGCGCTGGTGGCCTCATCTAAGATCAAGATTTCAGGATTACGCAGCAGGGCACGGGCAATGGCAATTCGCTGTCGCTGTCCCCCAGATAACCGAATACCGCGATTGCCTAGCTGGGTTTCAAATCCCTGCGGTAGTTCTTGGATAAACTCCAGGGCATTAGCTGCT
>ERZ1740072.298-NODE-298-length-20874-cov-3.710937_pt1 | contig 20874 bp, 19 predicted proteins | sample MGYA00581733_ERZ1740072 | MGnify/ENA primary metagenome ERZ1740072 (study PRJEB43018, sample SAMN04849741) | marine metagenome | isolation source: floating plastic debris | place: Pacific Ocean | collected 2008-08-30 | study: EMG produced TPA metagenomics assembly...
CCGACCCCCGTACCAGTTATCAATCGGGACGACCTGAGGCACAAATCGTGTTCAACCGACTTAGGGCGGGAGATCAGGGTGTTTCAGCGCGCACGCTCGCGTCCACATCCCGTATCGCTCTTGGCGGTCTCAATGTGGCTAGCTTTGAAGACGGCGGCAAACGCTATGATGTGCGCTTAAGATTGGATGGTCTTCAACGCGAGACCATTAGCGATCTGTCACGCGTTCAGGTGCGTGGTGTCGATGGTCGCCTCGTGGATGTTGGGGCAGTTTCGAGGATTCAGTTTGCGTCCGGACCTGCGCAGATCGACAGAAAAGATCGTTCTCGGAAAGTGTCCGTACTGGCGATCACGGCAACAGGGTCGTCCTTGGGCGAAGCATCTGGAGCACTCCTCCAAATGCTTGAAGAGGTGCCTCCACCTCCCGGCATCACATATGAGATGGGTGGTATGGCCAAAAGTATGGCTGAGACTGCAGTCGCAATCGGCTTTGCGCTGCTATTCGCCTTTATTGTTCTCTACATGGTGCTGGCAAGCCAATTCAATTCTTTCGTCCAGCCTCTAATCATTATGCTGACGGCACCGCTTAGTTTTTCCGGCGCATTCGCTGGTCTTTACTACTTTGGATTGGAATCGTCTTTGTTTGCTCAGATCGGCCTAATTGGGCTGATGGGTATCGTGATGAAAAATGGCATTCTGCTTGTCGACCGCGCCAATCAGCTAATGGAAGAAGGCGTGCCTAACGGCGATGCAATCAGACGAGCCTGTCCTGAACGCCTTCGCCCAGTATTAATGACAGCTCTTTCTGCGATCTTCGGGATGGTTCCTGTCGCCTTGGCGACATCAGATGGTGCCGAATGGAGAAACGCTTTGGGAGCGTTGCTCATTGGCGGCTTGTCCACGTCAACGATATTGACGCTTCTTGTTGTTCCGGCTGCGTACATGATACCAGGAGATATCGCCAATGTTGCTAAGTGGATTTGGCGACTTCCTTCCCGGATCTTGCCTACCAAGCGGGGAGACGGTGTCTCTCGAACTCAGGCACAGCAGTACGAACGATAATTGGGAGCAGATTCTAGATACGTCTTTTTGGCAAGCACTCCACAAAACAAGCGGTATAGTTTTCTGAGGCGTTTTTAGCCGCTCAAAGCGAATGGAAGTCGTGGGCAACGAGCGGGCAACGACAAACGGCTCCGCCTCCCCAGTTCGGGCAACGAAACACTACAAACGACTACCAATAACTACATTAATTACAGCGCTCTAGTATTTCTTCTGACCTTGCCAAGGTTGGGGTCGTGAGTTCGAATCTCATCGCCCGCTCCAGACTTCTCAACCATTCCAGACCAGGAACCCAGGCGTTGAGCGCGCCTCATGCGTCAAATGCGATCACCTGATGTGTTTGGGCAGACTCTTGCGCCATCAGGCCCATTTTTACAGCTTTGCGACCATCTTCCAGCGAGACGTCAGGCAGCCCGCCTGTCTTCACGAGCTTGAGAAATTTCTGATGTTGAAAAAAGGTTGACCCGTGATGATCGCCAGCCGCGATCAAAGAAGGGTCCAAGGCGATGGTCTGCGTCATTGGCTGCTTTGGCGATCTCGGATAGACGCTGAGCTCCGGCTGCGGCGAGGGACCAAGCGCGTCTGGCCAGAAGCGCTGCGGGCCGGGAATACGACACGCAATCTTGCCACGCGCTCCAATGGCGTGAATCTCCTCATTCCATTTCGATCCGTCTGCAAACATGCACAGTTCGAGCATAGCTCTGGCGCCATTCGCGAAGTCGAACAGAGCATAGCCACCATCCCAGATGTCCGGCGCCTTACCATCATGACGCTCGTCCAGATGATTGACGAATTGACCCGCACTGGCTGTCACACGAACCGGTTCGCTGTCCAGGATGAGCCGCATCAGATCGAAAAAGTGACAGCATTTTTCAACAAACGTTCCACCTGAATTCACATTGAAACGGTTCCAGGCACCGACCTTGGACAGGAACGGGTACCGGTGTTCCTGCAGGGTCAGCATCTTGATGCCGCCGGTCACGGAATCAGCTCGTTCAATGAACGCGGTAATGGGCGGCATGTAACGATACTCCATCGCTACCCAGACAGGTGCATCATACTGCCTTTGAAAGGCGACGGCTTCCGCCTCATCTCCTGGTTCCGTGAATAACGGTTTCTCGCACAGAATGGGTAGCGTGCGATGCGCAGCAATCTCTTTCAGCTGCCCCATATGAAGATGGTTCGGACTGGCGATCACCAGGGCGTCCAGCGTGTCATGGGTGAAGAGGTCTTGAATCGAACTGGCGCGACGGGCGCGCGGCGCGAGCTGCAAAGCCAGGTTGGCCTGATGGTCGTCGGGCTCGTAAAGGGCCGCGATTTGCACATCAGGAAGCAGCGCCAGATTGCGCAAATGTTCCTGCCCCATCATCCCGCAGCCGATCAGTCCATACTTCAAGGTCATGTAATCTGCCGCCGTCCCAGTCGATTGGTGTAGCGACAAAGCGCATGATTGAACCAGTTCCGGGAATATTCGACAGTCTCGCCAGACAAGTCATAACCGATCCGTTCGACCAGACCACAAGGCGCCCCTACCGCCATGCCGAAAGCATCTGGCGTCCAGTCTGGGACCGTGGCCACGCCGACCGTGTCAGTCACGGATCCAATTACGACTTTCAGTTTTTCCTTGTAGTAGAAATAGAGGGAATCCCGCAGATCGGTCGGCTCGACCTCGTCTATGAAGCGGCCATCCAGCCAGATTTCCTCGAGCTCGACAGGTATACCGTCGAGATAGCGCAAGCGTCTGATTCGGTGCGCCACGCGCCCCGGCCCGATCTCGGGCATGGCCTTTTCCTTTTTCAGACGTGCCACGTCGAGAATGTCAGCCGTTGGTAATCCGCCGCCCTGCAAAAGCTCGAGCCGGAACAACTCGTAGACGCTTTGGATATCGGTGCGCGCCTGGACATAATTGCCGGACCCTTGCACGCGCTTCAACAGGCCCTGCTCCTACAGAATGGACAGCGCCCGGCGCAGCGTCCAGACAGCGACACCAAGGTCTTCGGCCATCTGGCGTTCCGTCGGCAGCCGTGTGCCATCCGGAATTCGGCCAGACGCGATTTCGCGAATGAGCATTTCGCTGACCTGTATGGTCTTGGGTAAGGCCTTCGGTTTCACGATCGCAGACGTCGCCTTCTGGATTGATATAATATTGATGCAGTGCCTGAAGAGGGTTTAGCAAGGCACGAAACGAAATAAAAGATAAAAGGCGATCGCGCGTCTGTTGCGCGCTGAAGGAGGATATGGGGTGACACAAGCGCAAATCGCTTTGACGTTGGCGAGCTGTGTCGTCTTCATGGCGCTGGTCGCCTGGTGGTCGTTTCGACAAAGCCAGGGCGAGACCCAGTCCAGAGATGGCTATTTTCTGGCCGGGCGAAATCTGAGCGGTCTGTTCATTGCCGGATCGCTGCTGCTGACAAATCTGTCAGCGGAACAGCTGATTGGCCTAAATGGGTCAGCCTATGGCTTCAACATGTCCAGCATGGCCTGGGAAGTTACCGCGGCCGCCGCGACCATCGCCATGGCGCTGATCTTTCTGCCCCGTTATCTGACCAGCGCCTTCACCACTCTGCCGGAATTCCTCAATGATCGATTTGACGGTGACGTGCGCCGGCTCTCGGTCATCCTGTTCATGCTGGGATATGGACTGGTGACGATTCCTTCCGTTCTATATTCCGGGTCGATCGCGGTTATTCGCCTGTTCGATATTCCGGACCTGTTTGGCGTCACCCATTTCCAGGCCCTGGTCATGACCGTGCTGACGATTGGCATTGTCGGCGCCATCTATGCCATCTTTGGCGGCCTCAAGGCTGTGGCCGTCTCTGATACATTGAATGGTGCGGGATTGCTCACTGTTGGTATTGCCGCCCCGGTGCTCGGGCTTGTTGCACTCGGCAATGGCAGCTTCTTTGCCGGCCTGGAGACTGTCGTTCAAAACCACCCGGAAAAACTGAATGCGATTGGTGCCTCAGATGATCCAATCCCGTTCGGCACCATCTTTACCGGCATGATTTTCGCCAATCTGTTCTATTGGTGCACCAATCAATATGTGATCCAGCGGACGCTGGCCGCCCGAAATCTGGCCGAAGGCCAGAAAGGCGTCTTGCTGTCCGGCTTCTTCAAGATTCTGGTACCGCTCTTCATGATGATCCCGGGCATTATTGCCTATCACCTCTATGGGCCAGGACTGACCAGCATTGATGAAGCCTATCCCGCTCTGATCCGCGACGTGTTTCCAATCTGGATGATGGGTTTCTTTCTGGCCGTCCTGTTTGGGGCCGTGTTCTCTTCGTTCAATTCCCTGCTTAACAGCGCCGCCACCATGTTCACGCTCGACATTTATGCGCCGAGCCGCCGCAAGCCCTTGAGCGACCGCCACACGGTCCGCGTGGCGATGCTCGCCAGCGTCGTCATCGCCCTATTCTCTTTCCTGGTCGCGCCAATGCTTTGGTTCGCACCGGAAGGCCTGTGGCAGATCATTCGGATCTTTACCGGCTTCTATAACATTCCGATTGTTGCCATCGTCATTGTCGGCCTGTTCGCGCGGCGCAGCCCGGCCATTGGCGCCAAAATCGTGATTGGCTTTCATGTCGTCGCGTATGGATTGCTGAAATTCGTATTCGCAGATGTGGTGACGCTCCACTTCCTGCACCTCTATGCCATTCTGTTTGTGATCGAAGTCGGGATCATGCTGGCCGCCGGGCGTATCGCACCACGGGCAACAGCGTGGACCGCCCCGAATGCCGCGAAAGTAGATCTCAGTCCCTGGCGGTTTGCCCGGCCCGTGGCGTTCGGATTGATGTCCTGTGTTGTCGGGCTTTACATTGTGTTTTCGCCGCTCGGGCTCGCCAATGGCGAGATCGGGACTGGATTTGCCACAGCAATGGGGGCGCTGGTCGCGGCGAATGTCGTGTTCTGGATTCGGTTTCGCCACGTAGGTGCTTCAAGCACCATCAAGGGCGGCGCGGAATAGGCGCTCTGTCAGCAACCAATTATCGCCCGCCCGGCTTTTGGCTTTGGTCATCAGCTCAGCCGCACGATCCAGATCCCCATCTGCCCGAGCGACCAATCCTTCCAGCAGGAGAGTCTCGTGCTGCTCCGGATTTTCTGCCTTTGCCCGTCCCAAGGACGCCTTGGCGCCCGACTCATCGCCTTGCAGCATACGTACAAGGCCCTGACGCGCGGAAATACGGCCATGGACAGCTTCCAGTCGCATTTCAGCTGACAGTGTCACCGCGGCATCGATGTGTTCCGCAGCCGCGTCCAGGTCGCCATCAATCAAATCGAGCACATTGAGTGCCTCCAGCGCATTCAACTGTGTCCCGCGTTGGTTTTCATCCTGGCCCCAGCGCAGCACGCTTTCCACCTCCGCTTTACCATCCGTCGAGCCGGCATAGCCATGATAGACAGCCTGCCTGATACGCTCGCGATAGACATTGCGGGTGCGGGACAAGTCTTTAAACACCGCTTCCGCATCTGCGCTATGGGCAATGGCCGCGGGCCAGTCCGCCAGCACGAAATCGATATGTGATGCGATGATCTGGGCGCGCGCATAGCGATATGTATCGGCGGCCTCCTCGGCGAGACGGATCATCTCCGCCGCATGCGCTTCGGCTTGTGCCGCATTGCCAGAATTGATCTCCATCTGGGCCAGCGAAAACAGGGTTGTCATCTGGCCAGGAAAATCGCCCATCTCGGTTCGCATGACGAGCGCCTGGTTGAGAATGGTCTCGGCTTTTTCAAACTCGTAAAGCTGAACGGCATTATGGCCGATATCCTGCAAGGTATTGCCTTCTGCACGGCGGTCGCCAACCAATCGGAAATAGTCGAGTGCTTCGGTCAGATATTCATTCGCCTTGGCCACATCCCGGGTGCGGACTTTCAAATTCGCCAGAGAACTCAGCAAATGCCCCGGTGCGGTCTCATATCCTGCTGCCTCAAACTCGATCCGCGCCAGCGCCAGCGCATCCTCCGCCGCCGTGTAATTGCGCAACCTTTGCTCGGTCGTTCCAATATTGGTCAGAACAAGTGCGCGGGCTTCCACTTCATCTGTTTCTTCAAGCACCCCAAGCGCTTGTTTGAACGTGGCGAGCGCGGTTTCGTCATCGCGCAGTGTCAGTTGCAGGGCACCCAGTCCATTCAGCGCCGCGCCCAGGACCTCCGTGTCATCTGCCGCACGCGCCTTTTCAATAACATGGTTGAACATTGTCGTCGCAAGTTCCATGTCGCCCGACATGCGAACAGAGACCGCCAATTCGTACTGGATCTTGAGATTGTCCGGTGCCTGCGTCAGAGCTGCCCGGAACAGGTCAGCCGCTTCTGCCCCCATTCCTTTCAATTGCAGGTCCTGACCCCGAGCGAAGGATTCGGTGACATATATGTCGTCGAACATGGACACCGAGACATCCTGATTGCGTTCTCCAGAGCGCGGCAGAGTGGCTGCCACTTGCCGCGCCATCTCCTCCGCCAGCTTCGCCGCCAATTGGCCGGAAACGGAGGCTGGCGCCGACTGTCCGCGCGGATTGATCACACGGTACTCCAGGGTCAGATTGTCGGCCGTTCCCGTCAGGTGCGACACAATCAGATGCGAGGCCCCATATCCATCCTGTAAAGCTGTCTGAAGGGTCTCGTCCGGAAATAACTCTTCTGTCACCGCATCCGGGAAACGCTCTGACAGCGTCATCATGGTCTGGGCCTTGACCAGTGGTAGTTCAGAGCGCGCCTCGAGATCGTGCATGACCAGGCTCATCAAGCCCAATTCCGCCCAATCCAGGCTGGAATCGCCCGTCGCATTCATCACGGGCAAGACCGCAATCCGGTTTTCCGAGATTTCGGCCTGACTCGGGAAAAGCTGGATCAACAGGAAGAGGCCGAGCACGGCTGAGGCAACCATCGCTACCGGAACCAACAGTCTTCGTTCCTTTTTGGGCAATGGCTGCGCATCAGGGGCCGGCGCGACATCTGTCGCCGGAGTCTGCGCAGGGGCTGGTGCCAGCGGTTCGGTAGTCGCTGGCTCCAGATCGGCGATGAATCGAAATCCCTTGCCATGAACCGTTTTGATGACCGCTTGTCTTGTCCCGTCATCATCGACCGCCCGGCGCACCAGCTTGATCCGGCTGGAAATGGCGGCGTCAGAGACAATCCGGCCGCCCCAGATGGCTTCGATCAAATCATCCTTGGACAGGACCCGGTCACGATGTTCGATCAGGTGCGCCAGCAATTCGAACACTTGTGGCTCAACACTGATCAGCTCTCCCTGGCGCCTCAGCTCCAGAGTGGACGTATCGAGTTCGAATGGGCCGAAAATGTAACGCATGTCCGCCTCCACACCGTGAATTCACTCGAAAAACAGGAATTCTGCAAGCTTTCATCACGCCAAAATCAAGCGTCGACGTCGGTCAGAGGGCAAAGAAAGCGCGTCATACCGACACCCTTGAACCCTTGTCATGGAGACTTCGATGTCCCGTTCTATCATTTTCGCCTATGGCGTGGCGAGCTACCTGATTTTCCTTGGCGTTTTCGTCTATGCCATCGCCTTTCTCGGCAATCTCTACATTCCCAATTCCATAGATGCAGACCCGGTCGGACCGGTCTGGCGGGCCGTTTTGATCAATCTCGCTCTGCTCGGCGGGTTTGCGATTCAACACAGCCTGATGGCGCGGCCCGCCTTCAAACGCTGGTGGACCAGGATCATCCCGCCGGCCGCCGAACGCAGCACCTATGTTCTGTTTTCAAATCTCGCCATGATCGCGCTGTTCCTGTGGTGGCAGCCGATTGGCGGCGTGATCTGGGATGTTGCGTCGCAACCAGCGCGATCGATTGTTCTCGCCATCTACTTTATTGGCTGGGCCATCCTGTTCTATGCCACTTGCCTGCTGAACCATTTCGAATTGTTCGGATTGCGTCAGATCTGGCACCATTTAATCGGCGATCGTTAGCCAGACGCCATATTCCGTCAACCCGGTCTCTACAAACATGTCCGCCACCCGATCTATGTTGGCTGGCTGATCATTTTTTGGGCCACACCAACCATGACCATCGCGCACCTCCTGTTTGCAGTGATGACCACGGCTTACATTCTGATCGCGGTTCAGCTCGAAGAGCGTGATCTGGTTAACGAGCTTGGCGAAGACTATCGCAAGTATCAACGCCGCGTACCGATGATCATTCCTTTTCTGAAATTCAGAAAATCACCGGCGCGTCGGGAACTTCCTGAAACCTGAGACGGGAGGCGTTTGTTCCCGGATAATCGAATCCGATGCGAGTGCGCGGCACTCGGCATGAAAAGACCATCGCCAATCGCGAACCCACAAAAGGAGGGGCGTTTTCAAACGCCCCTCTTGCCGAATGAAATCAAAGTCTAGGCTGACGCCTCAAAGACCGGCCAATGGTCAACAATCGCGCCGTCTTCATAGACCGCGATATCGCCGAACTGCAGGAAGACCGCTTCGCTTTGATGCGGCCGGAAGAATACGAACTCGTCCGCCGCAATCTCCAGATCCGGACCGCCATTGAGCATTTCCTGATTGGATGACCGCCCAAAGGTGGAGTTGTAAGATAAGCCAGGCGGATCGACCGGATCAGCCAGCCAGTGTCCGCCATAGATGAAGACGGTCTTGGAATAATTTGGATCCCAGGTCCGTTTGGCGCGATCGGCAAATTCCAGTCCCGGCATCCGCGTCGTTGGCAGGGATTTGATGACCGGTGTGGCGATGAAACTGGCCGGCTGATGCGGTTCCAGAAGGTCGCTGTCTAAATGGGTGGGTTTGCCCAGACACGAGCCAGCTGAAATCTCGTTCGCGATCTTCGTATCTTCATAATAGCGATAGGTCGGACTGCCAGCTGCATTGCGCGTCGCTTGAGCCATGGTTTGCGGATCGAAGACGGATTGCGCCTGATCGAGGGCCGCTCGATAGATTTTCCAGGCGCCAGCCAAGGCCTTATCGCGCCATCCTAAAGTCGTTGGTAAAGCCGGGATGTGAGGCTCGTATCCCATGAAACCCGAAAACACCAACTGCTCTGACGTGTATATATGCTCGAGTGCGGTCTGCAATTCAGCGCCCGGCTCAAACCCGCCGCGATGCAGTCCAACATCAAGCTCCTGATTGATTTGCATGGGCTGCTCAAAGGCGACCGCAAGGTCGGAATATTGGCGCAAGCGATCATATGAATCGATCAACCATTGTATGCGGCCAGCCGCGTCCTGATTCTCAGAAGACAGGTCCTGAAAATAGGATTGCGCCGCCCGCACGGGTAAAGGCTTGCCCAGCAGCTGGTTGGCTGCGGGCATTTGTCGGCTGAGTTCGGAGAGCATGGGCAGATTGAATGCCATCAACCGATCCGTTCCGGCACGCTGGCGAATATAATCGATCAGGCCCAATGAAGGCAGCGACTTTGCTACGATCCGATAGCCCATGCCGGCTGGTAGATGAGCCATCAAAGTGTCGATATTGGCATTCAACCGCGCGCGGTCGACGACGAGGGTCGGCTGCGCAATGCCAGCTTCGGTTAAAGCCTTTTGCAGATCCAGGAAATAGTCCGCGCGAGGACCGCTTTTGTCACTTGGTTTGGACATCAGGGTTGCAACTCCAATGATTGCCGACCCACCCAAAATGAGGTTGCGGCGGCTGAGACTAGGCATTGAACGGCTCCCCGAACAGGTCGGCAAGGTGCGGATTGAGGAACTTGCCGTCTGGATCCAGGGTACGCCGCAACTCAGCGAAGCGCCCGAAGTCGGGGTAAAGCTGATCAAAGTCGGCGCGTTTCAGGCTGTGCCACTTGCCCCAATGCGGGCGACCGCCATGTTCGCGAAAGATCGGTTCAAAATCCGAGAAGAAATAATCAAACCGCTCATCCACGGCGGCATGAATGGCAATCGAGATGCACGGCCCTTGATTGAACGGGCTCAGCCAGGCCGAGTCCGGCGCGACAAAGCGAACCTCCATCGGGAAGAACGCATCCTTGCGCCGATCCATCTTGGCCACGACCTTGCGCAGAGCTGCCAATCCCTGATCCCGCGGCAAATGGTATTCCATCTCATTGAACTTGATCGGACGCGTGGTCGCCAGTAATTCGAGCGAAGCATCGCTGACATCTTCCAGTGTCCCGCTCGGCAAGGCGGATTGGGCAATGCGGCGCCGCAACCAGGGCCACCAGCCAAACGAGTCGCGCAGGGTCTTCAGTCCTTCTAATACCTCGTCGTCTTCGGACGGCACCGTGCCAGTAGTTTCGCCTTCATGCAGATCATGCGTCAACGCCGCGGCGATGCCGGTGCCAGGCAGATAGAAGAATTCGAAGTTTCTGTGCGCATCCGCCGTCGCTTCGGCCGACTCAATCACGTCTTCAATCGGTAAGGCCTGCAAGACACGTCTCAAATTGAAGGCCGGGATTGTCTGTATATCGTATTCGGCAATCACCCACAAAACGCCGAGCCCGACCTTGCCCGCGGCGAAAAGGTCTGGATTGGACGCTGCATTAACGTCCAGAACATCGCCATTCGCCGTGACTATACGAAAGCCGCGAATATAGTCATGCAGCGCCGTCAGCGTCGCGCCAGTGCCGTGCGTAGCCGTCGAGAAACTGCCCGCCAGGGTCTGGTCGACAATATCCGGCTGATAGGGTAAGGCCCGGCCTCGCTGGTCGATCGCCGCCGCCGTCTGGAACAGCGTTGTGCCGGCCCCGAAGGTCGCGACGCCTGTTGCCTCACCATAGGCCCGCAAACCCGAGAGATAGCTGACATCCAGGATCGTGCCTTCGCTTGGCACTAGACCCGAAAAGGAATGCCCGCTGCCTCGCGGCCGAATGCGATCTGAGCTGTCACGAATGAAGACAGCCAGATCCTCCAGTGTCTGTGGCGAGGCGAGTTGCCTGGGCGTTGCGCGTTGCGCGCCAGACCAGTTCATCCAGCTCTCTTCCCCTACAGGCGCCTCAGGATAATCGGGTGAATAGCCATCGCGCTGATAGTCTTTCAGGCCCCAGGCAACATGCTGCCCGACCGGGATGGCCGCCGCGATGCCGAGCGCGGCGCCGGTTTGCAAGAACCGTCTTCGTGAAACCCCCATTGCCTTACTCCCCCATAAATGATAGCTATCACTATCGTTATAACTTTGGTCTGACTTTGTCAATTCTGGAGGCCGCGAGATGACACTGGCCTTATCGCCGCAAACCACCCGCCGCAGCGCCGCGCGCCAGAAACGCAGTCGTGAGACGGTCGAGTTGATCCTGTCTGCCGCCGCTGACCTGCTGGAGGAGGTTGGGTGTGAGCAATTGTCGACCAACCTGATTTGCAAGCGGGCAAAGCTCACACCGCCCGCTCTGTATCGATACTTCCCAAACAAGTACGCGGTCTTGAAAGAGTTGGGAGAAGGTTTGATGGCGCGCCAGAATGCGCTGCTACAGGATTGGACGTTGGTAGCCGAAGACCTTGACCAGCTGGAGGCGCAGATCGCGGAACTGCTCGAATCGACAATCCGCGTCACGCGTGAGACACCAGCGGGCGGGTGGATTATGCGGTCCTTGCACGCGACGCCCATCCTGTCCGATGTTCGGCGTCAATCGCACCGGCTCGTGTCAGAAGCTCTGTCGCAGCGGGTTCTGACCAATTGGCCAACCCTTGATCCGGCGCAAGTGGCACTGGCCAATCGATTGGGCGTCGAAACCGGCTATGCCCTGGTCGAGATGGTGTTTGACGAACCCGATCTGGACCATGCCGAGCTTGTTCGGCGCGCCGCGTCCATGCTCGGACATAATATTCGATCGCTGATAAACACTCAGTCCGAAGGGCCTTAGGCTTTCCAGTTTTTGGGCGGCGCCCCATGCGTGCCGGTGCTTTCAAATCTGGCTTCTTCAGCCTTGTGACGCACCTGAAGATTGAACAGGACGCCTTTGAAGCGTGGCAGGAGGGCGAGACAAAAGCCTGCCATGGACGAGAGCAGCACGATCCAGAGCAGCACCAAAACTGGCCAGGGCGCCTCGACCATAGGCAAGATGAAATAGAATGGCGCGAACAGAATCATGATCAGGAAGCCGACGAAAAAGGCCGGTCCATCGGCCGTGTCGGCAATGGAGAAGTCCAGGTCGCAGTGCGCGCACCGGTCATTGAATTTGAGATATTTGCCGAACAGCTTGCCCTGCCCACAACGACCGCATTTCAGCATCAACCCGGACTTGATAGGTGTATCAAACATCACACTCTCCTGACGAGCACTTGGGTACATTCTGACGGAATACAATTGCGCGTGCGCCTAGGTCGCACCCTTCGATTTTTCACATCGTCTCGATCACAATTTCGTTGGATAACCAATATGTGAATTGACCCTCACCCTTCCTCCGAACAGTTCTCGACATGACCGCACGGCCTCACTCAACCTGGCCAATCCATAACAAAAGCGGCATTAGGGAGTAAAATTCATGAAGTTTCGTTGTTCGAGCCTGTCGAGCTTGGCAGGCGCATCCATCCTTGCCCTGTCGATCGCAACACCCGTCGTTTCGGCACAAGAAGAAGGCGACCAAGACGAAAATCGTCGCCTGAGCACAGTGACCGTGACCGCGACCCAGAGGACCGAGTCCATTCAGGATGTTCCCATTGCGGTCACCGCGCTGAATCCCGAGTTGCTGGAGCGCGCCGGAGTGGCCGATGTCACCTCCCTCGACAGCGTCGCACCGAGCTTCAACATGAACAGTTCGGACACGACAACCGGTGGTACGACGCTAAGAATTCGCGGGGTCGGGACCACCGGAAACAATATCGGTCTCGAAAGCTCTGTGGGCGTGTTCCTGGACGGAGTCTATCTGTCTCGCCCTGGTGTCGCGCTCGGCGACCTTATGGACCTTGAGCAAATCGAGGTGCTGCGTGGACCGCAAGGCACACTGTTCGGACGAAACACATCGGCAGGCGCCCTCAACATCAAGACCAAGAAGCCCAATCTGGAAGAGATTGAAGGGTTTGCCAATGCAACGCTCGGCAATTTCAACCTCCTCAATGTCCAGGGTGGCGTCAGCGTTCCCATCATCGAAGACACGCTGGCGGTGCGAGTCTCGGGCGCGATCCGCGAACGAGATGGATTTGTTGAAGGTCTCAACGGCGCGGAAAGCCACGATCGCGATCGCACCGTAATCCGCGGGCAGGCACTGCTTGATCTCAAGGAAAACGGAACTCTGCGGGCGATTCTCGATTATTCCGAAGCCAATGAGCAGTGCTGCCATGCCGTCTGGTTCACGGACACGCCTGCCGTGGCGGCGTTTGGCCCGGCCGGGTTCCCGGCGGATGGCGGGGCCCCAAATGTTGGCCCCAGCGCGCTTGAAGACTTGCGTTCAAATGATAGCGAATTTGGCAATCCATTCGAACAAATAGGTTTCTCGCTGGAGTATAATGTGGACACGCCGCTGGGCGCCTTGACCTATATTGGCGCCTATCGTGATTTTGAAGATGAGACGTTCCGAAGCACTGACTATACCGGCCTCAACATCTTCACCGTCGGCCGTTCGCCAGAAGCACAAGCGCTTCCCGGTTCGCCATTCACACCTGGTGGAAACGTCACCACAATCGAAACCACGACGCATGAGCTTAGGCTTCAGAGTTCCGCCTTCAATGATCGGCTCGATTGGTTGGTCGGCCTTTACTATTCTGATGAGACCATTGACTCACGCGGCTCGCTAACCCTGCTGGATGAGTATCAGGCGGGCGTCAGCGCCGGTCTGCTTGGTTCTCCCGTCGACCTTTTGACCGCCTTTGCCGGTGGCGCCGATGCAACGGGCGACTTTGCCGACAATGCCTTCCTGCAAGAAGGCGAGTCCTTCTCAATTTTCACGCATAACATTCTGTCCGTGACGGACCGTTTGGACCTCACGGTCGGTCTGCGTTATGTTGAGGAATCCAAGGATGGCAGCTTCACCCAAGTTGACGGAAATTTTGATGCCTGTCTTGGAACCTTCAATACTCTGGCGACAGACCCGTCAGCGATCCCGGCTGCCTTGGCTGGTGCTTCAGTTGCCCTGAACTGTTTCGTGTTCGCGGCACCTGTCTTCGACGAACAGAATTTCGGTCCCTTATTCGGTGCCTTCTCGGGCAGCGGGCTGGATGCCTTGCTGCCACAGGAATTCTCGGACACGTTTGAGGATGAAGAGCTCGTCTACACGATCAAGCTTGGCTATGAGATCACACCGGACATCAATGTTTATGGTGGCTTCACGCATGGCTTCAAATCTGGAGGGTTCAACTTAGATGCGTCGGCAGCCGCGGGCGGTGCAGATCCCCGTTTCAACTCCGAGCTGGTTGATGCCTGGGAGTTTGGCCTGAAATCGACGCTGTTCGACGGTCGTGCGCGCGCCAATATCGCGGTCTTCCATCAGGACCTTGAAGGGTTCCAGGTGCTCGAATTCACCGGCATCCGGTTCCAGACCTTCAATGTCGGCAAAGCGGAAGCCAGCGGGATAGAGGTCGAAACCGAAGCCCAATTGACCGATGCTCTTTCGGCCAATTTCAACTGGACCTATTCCGACGCCCGGTATCCGGATGATTGCGACATTCTCGATCAGACCGACCCGGCGTTCAATCCGAACGCTGCCAATCTCTGTGGCAACAGCCTGACCAACGCACCGGAAAATGTCATCGTTGCGGGTGCGACTTATGAGTTTGATGCTGGCGGGCTGAACTGGTTTGCGAATGGCAACTTACGGTATGAGTCCGACCGTCGGACCAGCACACAACCAACCGAATTGCTCAGCGATGTCTTGCTGCCTGGCGACATCCAGGACGCCCATACAAAGGTCAACCTGCGCGTCGGTGTCTCCGCACCGGACGATCAGTGGACGATCGACTAGAGGGGCCGCAATGTGACAGACGAACTCACCAAGAATGTCACATTCAATATTCCGCTGCGCGGTGGCGAAGGCGCCCGTGCTCGCGGTCAATTCACTCAAGATCCCGCCACTTACGGCGTGACCTTGAGAACGCGATTTTAGGATACTCCGAAAATTGCGTTTCCTTCGTACTGGGGCAGCCTTGTGCTGCCCCCTTTTTTTTATCCGCGAAACGCCGTCACTTCGATCTCGATCAACATCGCGGCTTCAATGAGATCGGCAATCACCATAGTTGCGGCAGGCCGGATCTGCCCCAGGCGCGCTTCAAGGACGGGTTGAACCTCTGAGACCAGAGCGCGATCGACAACCGTATACTGTACGCGGGCAATATCCGTCATTTCAAATCCAGCCTCGTCCAGAACCGAGGCAATCGTGTCGAAACAGTTCTGCGCTTGTGTATCCACCGCTTCTGGCATGGACATGGTCTGATAATCATACCCCGTGACGCCAGAGATGAAGCACCAGTCACCCTGCACCACAGCGCGGGAATAGCCCATGGTTTGCTCGAATGGCGATCCGGTTGAAATCAGACGACGTGGGGACGGCATGTCAGCCTCCTTTATGGTTTTCGCAAAGCGTCTTAAGCTCGCTGCCATAGAACGGGAGGTTGAAACAACATGCATTCAACAATTTTAATCTGCGCTGCGAGCCTGGTCATACTGACTCTGCTGCTCGCATTCTGGACCAGTATGCAGCGCGGGTCGAGCAAGACCATTGCCTATAATGCACCGCTGGAGCCGAGTTCAGGCATGGCCAAGGCGCAACGGGCACATGGCAATGCCGCGGAATATGCCGCTTTGCTGATCGGTCTATTCCTGGTCGTCGGATTTTCCTATCAGGGACGCGACCTAGGCGGCCTGATCAGCTGGACCATCATCGCGGTCACCGTGTCGCGTGTCCTGCACGCGATCGGTTTTCTGATTTGCGAGACCCTGGAGAAGCCACATGCCCTTAAGGCAATCGGCGCATTGGTCACCTATCTCGGCGGCCTACTTCTGGCAGGCATGGCCATCTCCAAGGCCTTGTAGGCTTATTTGCCTTCAAAACTCGGCGCCCGCTTTTCGAGGATCGCATTGACCCCTTCAATATGATCCTCAGTGTGGTGCATCATGGACTGCGCGGCGGCTGACATTTCCATAATGGTCTCATAGCTCGCCGTGGTTCCATGGCGCAGCAAGGTTTTGGCTACGCGCAGGCTTTGTGGCGGTTGCTGTGCCATTCGCGTGGCCAGAATCATCGCTTCATCCATGAGCGTCTCGCCGGGCACCGCGCGTGAGATCAGCCCCCAATCGGCGGCCGTCGCGGCGTCGATCACATCCCCGGTAAACAGCAATTCCGCGGCGCGGCTGGCGCCGCTGATACGCGGCAACAACCAGGCACCACCATCGCCCGGGATCAGGCCCAGTTTCAGAAAGGTGACGCCGAACTTGGCCTTCTCTGACGCGATCCGCACATCAGCCATACAGGCAACATCGCAGCCCAACCCGATGGCCGCGCCATTGACCGCCGCGATGAGCGGGACCTCCAGATTGTAAAGTGAATTGACGATGCGGTGGATGTTCCGACGGTATCCTTCCCGCACGCTATAGGGCGAGCCGGCAAAGGCGCCGCTACGATCCCGCATCGCCTTGACGTCGCCCCCTGCGGAGAAGGCACGCCCCTCACCCGTCAGAATGGCGCAGCGTATCGCTGGGTCATCTTCAATCTCGGCGCAGGCCGCCGCAGCAGCCGCGCCGTCGCCTTCCTGGCCAAGCGCATTCATCATTTCCGGACGGGTCAGCGTCAGAATGGCAATAGCGCCCTGTTTCTCGAGCTTGATGACGGACATGCGGGTTCCTCCAAAGTCTTTGAGACGCTTTTACAGCCCCCGCAGCCGCTGTCACCACTTGCGCCGGGGCAAGTCCTGTGCGGATGTCAGAGCCATGAATACGATTGCACATATGGTGGCCGCGTCTGCAGCACTGGCGCGCCCGGACAGCCCGAAACGCAATTGGGCGGTGCTGCTGGGGGCCTTTGTTCCAGACGCCTCCATGTTCGTCTTCTTTGCGTGGAGCCGGCTCCAGGGCTGGAGCGGAGATGAGACCTGGAACGTACAATACTGGAACGAGCCGTGGCAAACTTTGGGAGCGGCGTCCAATTCCTTCGTTCTGTTCGGCCTGTTGCTCGCTTTGGCGGGATGGCGCAAATGGCCCCTGGTGACGGTAATCGCAATCGCGGCCTTACTCCACTTGGCGCTCGACTTTCCGCTTCATGCCGATGATGCGCATCGCCACTTCTGGCCGGTGACGGATTGGCGGTTCGCATCGCCGGTCTCCTATTGGGATCCGCAGGCGTATGGCCTCATCGGCGCCGCGATCGAGACCGTGGTCGCACTCGGCGCGACTCTGGTGCTGTGGCGGCGGTTCTCAAAATGGCGCTGGCGAGCGCTTTTCGCCAGTTTGGCGCTGCTGCAATGTCTGGCCTTTAGCGCCCAAATCGCCTGGTCGCTTTAAGGCGCCTCGGCCCCTTCAGCCTCTTTCGCGGTATAGGTCCCGGTAAACCATGGCGCCCACTCTTCCGTTTCGGTATTGTATTGCTCGAAATGCTGCGTGACGGTGCCATCCGCTTCCAAAGTCCATTCGCCGGTAAAGTCTGCAGTTTGGGCGGATGTCACATAGGTGATCGTCCCTTCCAGTTTCATCGAACCAGACTCCGTCAAGCCACCCTCATAATCGATCATTGCCCCGGTACTGACCCAGACCTGGCGCCACTTCTCGGTTGCTGGATTATAGTAATTATAGCTCTGCCCCGTGCCGCCAGTCGCGGACGTCCATGTCTCGAGGATCAAGCAGCCACCCTCTTCGCGGGTAATCCTGTTGTCGCCGGCATACGTCCCGTCCGGCGTGGTGACGGTCCAGTTTCCAACCCAGAAATCAAACTGATGAAACGCATCGCCTGAACATGGCACCGGCGGACTTGGCTCATCTTGTGCCTGCGCCAACCCGGCCCCAATCAGGCCTGAAACCACTCCGATCACGAATACGCGCATTGTGTTCTCCATAGAAAAGCCCTGCCGCAGCATCCTGCGGCAGGGCCAAATGTCAAATCTTGAGTCGCAGTCTATTCGGCTGCGACTTTCACATCTTCTGCGCTCAGCGCGGTATAGCGGCGCATATGGTGATCGACATTGCCGAATTCGCTATCAATCATGGTTAGACGTTTGAAATAGTGACCCACGGCGAGCTCTTCCGTCATGCCCATGCCGCCATGGATCTGGATCGACTCTTGTCCGACAAAACGGCCCGACTGACCGATCCGGACCTTCGCGGCAGAGACCGCTTTCTTCCGTTCAACCGCATCTTCGCCCAATTTCAGGGTCGCCATATAGGTCATGGAAATGGATTGCTCATGCTCCATGAACATGTCGACCATACGGTGCTGCAGCACCTGGAATTTTCCAATCGGTGTGCCGAATTGTTTGCGCTGGCGAGAATACTCGACCGTCATCTGATGCGCGACGCCCATCGCGCCAACGGCCTCAGCACAGGCTGCCGCGGTGGCTTCGTCCACGACTTGTTCGATCAATGGCAAAGCTTCGCCTTCGCTGCCAATCAGCGCGTCGGCACCAATAGCGACATTCTCGAAATAGACTTCGGACGCGCGGCGACCATCAACGGTTGGATAGTCGCGGGTGGTCACGCCATCTGCGCCTTTGTCGACGATAAAGACCGAGATGCCGCCGGTGTCGCGACGATCGCCGCCCGTCCGCGCGGTGACAATCAGTTTATCAGCCCATGGCGCGCCGACCACAACCGCCTTGTGTCCATTCAGAACATAGCCTGCGCCATCTTTTTTCGCCGTGGTTTCGAGATCTGCGAGATTGTAACGTCCACGGGGCTCGGCATAAGCGAAGGCGAATGTGCTGGCGCCGCCCATGATCGCTTGCAGATGTTCTTCCTTCTGCGCAGCAGAGCCGGCATGCTTCAGGAAGCCACCACCGCAGACAACACTTGGAATGAACGGCTCGACCACCAGGCCTTTGCCGAATTCTTCCATCACCACCATGGCGTCGATCGGACCACCGCCCAGACCCCCATCCTCTTCGCTGAATGGCGCCATGAACAGGCCAAGCTCCGCCAGTTGGGCCCACATTTCCGGCCGCCAGCCGCTATCGCTTTTGACCACGCCCATGCGTGTATCGAAGTCATACTGTTCGCGGATCAACCGTGCGAGGCTGTCGCGGATCATTGTCTGTTCTTCGGTGAAGTTAAAGTCCACGGCGTGGCCCTCCCATCAATTCTTGTCTGTTTGGTTGTTCAATAAACTGGCGCAAGTTCCGATCAAGTCCGTATCGACCGGAGTTGACGCGACGGACTTTGGTCGCGTCACCAAGGTCGCGGAGTCTCGGCCGCCCCCTTCCCAATGGACCGCGACGGTCATGGGCATTTCATCGAGGACGAAAACAGTTTCTTCGCTTGCTTCGTCGCCCAGATAGGAAGTCGAAATCTGGTGCGCCGCGTGTCGCTTCCCCATCAGGAAAAACTCGGATGCTTCTCCAATTTCGAGCGACGCACCCTGATCTGTCGCAATTTCAACCCTGTCGCCTTCAGTTAAGGGCCAAAGCGCCGCAAGCGCGGCGCGCTCTTCGGCATTTGGCATTTCTAGATCGCACGTATTGTAATATATGCCGGAAAATAGAGCGAAATAATCCGTTTCATCTCCCGCCGCCCAGTCGCTTTCAGTCTGATAGATCGCGAAGTCCTCGCCCTCGATCAAAAGCGTTTCGCGAAAGCGGTCAGCATTTCCGTCCTGAGCACTGGTCCAGAACACGATAGACCCCGGGCCCAGAGAAACGGGTTGATCCGGCGTTGCCTGGGCGACGCCGGATCCAAAAAGAACCGCACTGATTGCGAGAGCAGCTCGCATCAGCTTACAGTCCTAGGATCATCTTGGTGATGATATTGCGCTGGATCTCGTTCGATCCGCCATAGATGGAGGTCTTGCGGAAGTTGAAATAGGTCGGCGCAGAATGATGCGCGTAGTCCGGTCCGATGGCGAATTCGTTTGAGCCATCTTCAGGGACGCCGCGGAAATCCGATACCCCATACGAGCCGACTGCTTCAAGCGTCAGCTCAGTCAGGCGCTGCTGGATTTCGGTGCCCTTGACCTTGAGGATGGAACTCTCGGGTCCTGGGCCCTTACCCGCTGACTCACGGGCCAGCGTGCGCAGCTCGGTAAACTCGAGAGCGGTCAGATCAATCTCTAGCTGGCTGATCTTGCGAGCAAAAGAGTCGTCCTCGATGAGAGGTTCGCCATCCAGCAATTCGGTGGAAGCAATATTGCGCAAACGCTCAATCCCACGCTTCGACCGTGCAACGCCGGCAATTCCAGACCGTTCATGCGCCAGAAGGAATTTGGCATAGGTCCAGCCCTGGTTTTCTTCGCCGACGCGGTTTTCGACCGGTACGCGAACATCTGTCAGCCAGACTTCATTCACCTCATGACCGCCATCAATGGTGATGATCGGCCGAACTTCGATGCCCGGCGTGTTCATATCGACCAGAATGAAGGAGATGCCTTCCTGTGGTTTAGCGGCGTCCGGATCTGTGCGGCAGAGGAAGAACCCCCAATCCGCGTGCTGGGCCAGTGTGGTCCAGGTCTTCTGACCATTGATCACATAATGATCGCCATCGCGAACGGCCGTGGTTTTCAGGCTGGCCAGATCAGAGCCAGCACCTGGTTCGGAATATCCCTGGCACCACCATTCCTCACCACTGAGAATTTTTGGCAGATACCGCGCTTTTTGCTCTTCATTGCCAAATGTGTAGATCACCGGGCCGACCATGGAGACGCCAAATGGCAATGGCATCGTCGCATCGATGCGAGCATTCTCTTCCGACCAGATGTAACGTTGTGTCGACGTCCAACCCGTACCGCCATATTGTTCTGGCCAGGCTGGCGCTGCCCAACCCTTTTTGCCCAA
>ERZ1740072.299-NODE-299-length-20805-cov-4.597108_pt1 | contig 20805 bp, 9 predicted proteins | sample MGYA00581733_ERZ1740072 | MGnify/ENA primary metagenome ERZ1740072 (study PRJEB43018, sample SAMN04849741) | marine metagenome | isolation source: floating plastic debris | place: Pacific Ocean | collected 2008-08-30 | study: EMG produced TPA metagenomics assembly...
ATCCAATCGGGACACGCGGCGAAGATGTCCGTGACATCACCACGAAGGTTGCGGAGCGGTTCTTCCAGACCGACGAAGGGCACTTCGATTACATCATCGCGGTCCATGAGGACCGGGATCATCCCCATGCCCACATCGTCCTGAACCGCCGTTCCCAGGAGGGGGAGTTCTTCTTCCTCGGGACGGAACACCGGTTCAACTACGACGACTTCCGTCTGGCGATGGTCGAGGAGGCGGAGACGTACGGCGTGCGCCTTGAGGCGACCCGTCGGATAGATCGGGGTGTGGTGCATTATCCGGCGCGTACTCGCGAAGTTTACTTGGCCAAGGAAGAGGGCAGGGTGCCGGAGCCCCGCCCGCGTGTTGGGGCTGACCTCGAGCGCGCGGTGGCCGAGATCGCGAACACGAAAAAGGTTTTCCATGCTCTTGCTATCGAGGCGTCCCGCGAGGCGCGGGAAGACATCTCGGACGCGCTCTTCCGGGCCGGAGAGCTTCTAGCAAGGGGCGGAAAACTGAATCTGAACGGAGGTGTCTATATGGCTGAGGAGCAGAGCTTTGACGATCTGAAGATCAAATACGCCGAGCAGGTCGAGCGCGTGCAGGGCGTGATCGCCGGGAAGCCTGAGTTAGAGCGACCGGCTCTGGAGCGGCGCCTCAATGAGATCCAGTCGCGTCTAGCGCACATGCAGCCGCTCGGGCTGCGATCTGTCATGCTCACCGAAAGACCCTCCGACGGCGGGGTCTACTCGGAAGCAAACATCGACCGGGATCAATTGGAGCGACTGCAGGAGCCAGATGTCCGTGCGCAGGTTAACACGGCACTCAGGGGGACAGGGATCAGCTCTTCGGTGGTCATCGCCCGGATGGAGACAGGAGCGCAGAACGCTGCCCTCGAACGGCAGTGGATCGCGGATGATCTACAGCGGGTGGCAGAGACGGATGGGCTGAACCTCGAGCGGAAAGCTGATTTGGAGACCGCCCGCGAGACGCTCAACCGCGCCCATGTGCAGCTTGGGATCACGTTGGTGCGTAACGAGGTCCTTCGAGACGACGGTGTTATCGACGAGCGACAGGAAGAGCTTTTTGCTGATCGAGGTGAAAGACTGGCGCAGGTCACCGATCAGCCCGATGTTGAACGCGCAGCTTCTGTGGCCCTGCGCTTTGATGAGCAGGTAAAGCGCGTCATCGATCATGAGCGCGCGGGCAATCTGACTTCGCCATTCGACGATGACGGGCAGCGGCTGAGTTATCGCGAGGCCGTCGAGCGAGAACTCGATGAAGCGCAGATCGACCGGTTGCGCGAGGGCGATGTCGATGTTCTGAAAAACCAAATCGAGGACCGCCTTGATCGCCTCTACGCAGCCAAGGCCTACCTGAAATCCGACGCCGCCACGGCCAATAGCGAAGCCGCGCGTGCCGTCGTCGAAGAGATCGCCGACCGCGAGTACGAGCTGCACCGTGCTGACCTCGTGGACGGCGAAAGCGAGCGCGGAGAAACCCACTGATGGGTAGCATGGGCGGAGGTCGTCTGGCCGTCGGCGTCGTTCTCGTGACGCTCGTGGCCATCGCCATGGGCTATGTGATTGCCTCCTCTGTACTGACCTTCCGTGATCTGGGCTTACAGGCCGATATCGACTTCTTCTACATCGCCGAGAACTACTTCGCTTTGAGGGAGGTTCGACCAGACGACTTCCGACTCATTAACCTGATCATGGGTGGGGCAGGGGTCGTGGGTCTTTTGATGAGTCTCGCCATGTCCGGCTCGGCATTGACCCGCTTTGGATACACCCACTGGCAGACCCGCCGCGAAATGAAGCGCAATGGGTTCTTCGGAAAGCCCGGCACCGGGTTCGTGATCGGTAAGCTCGGAAAGCCATCCTCACGCGCGTCGTTCCTATGCTCGAAGACCTATCCGCATGCGTTGATCGTGGCACCTACCGGGCGCGGTAAGACGACGGGCGTTGTCATCCCGAACCTGCTGACTTGGCAGGGCTCTGCGGGCGTTCTCGACGTGAAAGGAGAGTGCTATGAGGCTTCGGCCCGTCACCGCGCATCTCAGGGGGATGAGGTGTATCGTTTCGCGCCAACGGATTGGGACGACAAGCGCACCCATCGCTACAACCCGCTTCTTCGGATTTACGAGCTAAAGGATCCCGCGCGCCAACAGATGGAGCTACAGTTGTTGGCGACGCTGTTCCTGCAGAATGACAATGATCGCGTGCAGGGGCTTCTAAAAGGCGGTATCGACCTTTTTGTCGCCGCAGGACTTTTGGCGTTACAGCGCAAGCGCCCGACGTTGGGCGAGATTTACCGCATCGCCGCCTCGGGCGGGAACAAACAGAAAGAGTACCTGGCGCGGTCACACGAGGTGGAGAATGCTGCAGCGAGATTGATATTCACGAGGCTGGCGTCAACTAATAACGCTACGCTGACCTCCTATGTCTCGCTCCTTATGACCTCTGGGCTAGATCAATGGCAGAATCCCGCCATTGATGATGCAACGGCTGTCTCAGACTTCGACTTCCGGACGATCCGAAAGAAGCCGTTCAGTGTGTACTTGGTGGTCCAGCCGCTCATGTTGAAACCGCTGGCACCGCTGATCCGTCTCTTCTTCTCGGACCTGCTCTCGGCGCTCCAGGACAAGGAGCCGGGACCGGACGAACCCTGGCCCGTCATGATCATGCTCGATGAATTCAACCGACTGGGGAAGATGCCGATCGTCGCAGAGAGCATAGAGGTCTTGCGGGCTTATCGGGGGCACTTGGCGGTCGTCACTCAGACCATCCCTGCGATCGATGAGATCTACGGAGAGAACACGCGGCGCGCGCTGCAAGGGAATGCAGGCATTAAACTTTACCTGACACCATCTGATGAGAAGACTGTCGAGGAGCTGAGCAAGGCGGTCGGCAAGACGACAAAAACAGTGGTCACCCGCTCTCGTGCTGTTGGAAAGAACCCGTTCGAAGGGCGGAGCCAGTCCGAGCGGACCGAAGAGATCTCGCTTCTGCCCGAGGACGAGGCGCGCCGCTTGCCACTCGATGAGATCGTCGTGGTTGTCGATGCGCAGATGCCTGTCCGCGCGAAACGGGTGGTGTATTTTGAGGATCCATTCTTCAAATCGATCCATGCCGCGCAGGTGGGGGAGCTTCCGTTTCCCGAGGGGCCTCCGCCGCCTATGGGTGCGTTGCCATTGAGTGTTCGGGCGATGCCGAATGCACCTCGTGGACCCGGTCTGACTGAGCAAGATCTTGAGGCGCGAATGGGGATTGGCGAGCGTGATGAAATCAGAACAGAGGATACTAACCAAAGGCCAGTCTCGCGACGTGAACAAGCGGCTGTTCTTGCGGATGATCAACGTCAGTTTGAAATGGATTTTGAGGCCCAGAACGAACTGAGTGTGGAAACAGCGAGTGAGGACGATATTGCGCTGGTTGAAGATGCGCTTGGAGATCTTGAGCGGTTTGAGGGAGAGATTTCTGACGTGCCAACGATCCGCGAGAATGCTGCTACTTCATAAACGGACCTTGAGATCGATTGCGGCGAAGGTCTGGAACGAGCCCAACCCGGCCGTTGCGATTTTGTGCTGCGTGCGCTCGCAGCGTGAAAAATGCTGCATGAGCGAAAAATTTTGTGCTGCCGCGCAGCGGTTCAACTGGCCATTCGTGGATGTCGCGGCATCGATCAGGCGTCGAATTTACAAGATGCGGACTAAGCTGACTTGCGCAACTAAAGCCATTCCTGACGCAGCATTCTTTTTGCGTGTGCACTACGATAAACACTGCGGTGCAGCGTAACTTGCCTTTCCGGTCATTCGCGTGTGTGGGTTTCGATTAAACCGAAACTCTGCTTCCGCTACAAGCAGGTCGAGCCTTTTTGACGCTAACAAGGCGGCCATCAACAACGAAACTTGGTATTCTGACGCAATCGGGATGGGTACCTTCGAAGTGTACCAAAGAAAGATGCAATCATGAAAGCACTTCAAGACGACATTGATGATGCACTCGCCAAAGTCCGACATGATGGTTTCCTCCTGCGGCGGGTTTTGGAGAAACATGAAGACTTTGCACCGGGGTGCTACTTTGGGGGCTCTCCACAGATGCCCCCACATTTGGAATGGCCATATACAGATTGCTACGACGCCCCGCCCATACCGCTTTACTTCATCGCGCAGATCAATTTTGCATCAATGCCTGTTTTAGAAGGACATCCAAAGGCTCCGGAGAAGGGCACGTTATTTTTCTTCATAGAACCGAAGTATGGTCCAAGTCATGAGTATGCCTCTGGAACTGCAACCGTACTCTGGACAAGTGAGGACACCCGTCATCTAGGCGTTATCTTCAGCAGATATCACCAGGCCAATGCATGATCTTTATCCCTGGCAACCATTGAAACAGCGCATGCGATCCACCCATGCGGCTGGGTTTTTTGTGCCCGGGCGCAGGATCGTTGCCGCGCGCGAGGATGTGCCATTTTCCAAAACGGATGATCCAGGGAGTCCGCCTGCATAAGCAGACAACGAGCGAGTCGCAAAAGACGGTAGTCAAGCGCAGTCATGCGCAGGGTTTTAATGGTTTCGGATCCGGAATTCGCTCCGGAGTGTGCCACATGCATAACGACATGGCCGTGATCAATATGCTAGGACACTCAGACGCTCCAACAAGACGACGGTGGTCCTGGCGAACGAGAACGCTGGATGTGGGTTGAACGCTGAAGTTGCGGAGGCGAATCAAGCTGCCGAATGCAGGTACGTCGAAGGCTATAGAGTTTATCCTGAATTTCGATGATGCTTCCTTCGCATGTGCAGCGGAATCGATTGGAAGCAAACGCATTTATGAGCGAGGTTAGCCAGCCGATCACTGGCCAACCTGCATCATGTGATCCTAGAAGAACCCCATCGGGTTCTCGTCATAGCTGACGAGCAGATTCATCGTATTGAGGTAGTGATACAGAATCATCTTGTGGTTCTCACGCCCGATCCCGGATTTTTTGTAACACCCAAAGGCCGCATGCGCGGGATAATGGTGGTAACAATTGGTCCAAACCCGGCCGGCCTCAATCGCGCGACCGACGCGGAAGGCGGTGTTGCCGTTGCGTGTCCAGACACCAGCGCCAAGACCGTAGGTCGTGTCATTGGCAATAGCGATCGCCTCAGCCTCATCCTTGAAGGTTGTTACAGACAGGACCGGGCCAAAGATTTCTTCCTGGAAGATCCGCATGGAGTTTTCACCGCGAAAAACGGTTGGCTGGATGTAATAACCGTCATTCAGGCCCTCGCCCAATGAGGCCGCTTCGCCACCGACGAGGACTTTGGCACCTTCTTCTTTGCCCAGCTTCAGATAGCCAGTGATTTTTTCCATCTGCTCTGTCGAGGCTTGTCCGCCGACCATCGTCTCCATCTGTAGCGGATTGCCTTGCTGGATTGCTTTGACCCGCTCGACCGCACGTTCAAGAAACGCCTCGGCAATGCTTTCGTGCACAAGGGCGCGTGAGGGGCATGTGCAGACCTCACCTTGATTGAGCGCGAACATCGCGAACCCTTCAAGACATTTGTCAAAGAACGCATCATCCGCTTCCATGATATCGCCAAAGAAAATGTTAGGGGACTTCCCGCCAAGTTCCAGCGTGACCGGAATGAGGTTTTCAGAAGCAGCCTTCATAATGATCTTACCGGTGGTCGTCTCGCCCGTAAAGGCGAGCTTGGCGATCCGGTCGGATGTGGACAGTGCTGCACCTGCCTCTTCACCGTAGCCGTTGATGACATTCACGATGCCCGGTGGGATCAGATCTGCCAGTAATTCCATCAAAACCATAATGCTTGCCGGGGTCTGTTCCGCCGGTTTCAAAACTACAGCGTTTCCGGCCGCAAGGGCTGGCGCCAGTTTCCAGACCGCCATCAGGATCGGGAAGTTCCAGGGAATGATCTGACCAACAACACCCAATGGCTCATGGAAGTGATAGGCGTAGGTGTTGGCGTCAATCTCAGCGATTGACCCTTCGTCGGCCCGGATCACACCACCAAAGTAACGGAAATGATCAATGGCCAGCGCGATGTCTGCATTCACCGACTCGCGAATAGGCTTGCCGTTGTCCAAAGTCTCGGCCACGGCCAGCGTCATCAGGTTTTCTTCGATGCGGTCCGCGATCCGGAACAGCATCGTAGACCGCTCTGTCAGCGACGTGCGCCCAAATGCTGGGGCCGCGGCATGGGCTGCGTCCAGCGCGGCCGCAATATCAGCGGCGTCCGAGCGTGCGACCTCGCAAATGCCCTCGCCGGTCACAGGGGTGACGTTTTCGAACCACTTACCCGATTTCGGATCAACAAACTCACCATTGATAAAATTGCCATAGCGCGGCTTGAACGGGAAACTCACGTCAAGATGGCTCGTATCGAGTGCTGCGCTTGGGCCGTTTGGATTTGAATGAACGTTCATAACTTCCTCCCATAGGTCTAAAATTCAGTCCCGAGGCACGGAACTGACCCACGCTAGCTGGTCAAGAATTATGGCTGGCGGGCCTTAAGCGTGACACAGAAGAAGGATTCGGGGAATAGCTGAGGCGTTGTGACGAATTGCCCTAATTCCGGTCAGACGACGTTGATACGCGGCAGCATGCCCGCGTCGCTGATCCATCAATATGATTGCAAGAGCGCCCCGTATCGGATAAGCCCGCACGGCTAGCGAAATCGCAATACCGCGACAGCCAGACCCCACCTCACATAATTCCGCCTTGATCGCGACAGTCGTCGCGTGCACGGCCCAGCCAAGGAGCAGTGTTTTGCTTGCCTTGCCGTCAGATTCCTTGTTGTACGACCCAACACTTGAGCATAGTTCGTGTGGCGTTGGTTTTCTGACCCGCAAAGATGGTGTGCAATCGCATGACGTCTTGCTGAAAGGGCATGAAGCTTTGTGTGCCGTTCCACATCGCGGTGGGATGTCATCACAAGGTGTCGGTGATGGTGCTGGCGTATCGGTGGATCTATCGGTTGGTTTCTTTTCAAAACTAACAGGGGTGGATTTGGGCCCAGGCACGTTTGGTGTTGGGAATTTCTTTTTGCCAAGCGGTCCAAAACTGGCGGATAAGGCAGGGATCGTCATTGAAACGGCGCTGGCTGATGCGGGTTTCCAGACGCTGACGATCCGAGATGTGCCCGTAAATCGCGAAGCAATACCAGAACGGTCTGCCGCGTATCAGCTCCCAATGGCCCAGTGGGTGTTTCAGGCTAAGGATGGCGCATCTGGCGCAGAATTGGACAGACGTATTCACTCCGCCCTGCTGGCAATTGAGGCGCAGGCTTATACCGATCCTTCCAATGACGGGCTTTATCCCGTCTCCCTGTCAGCCCGGATGCAGGTTTTTAAGGGGCGGCTGAATTCGTGGGAGATCATCCCCTATTTCGCGGATCTGTCCGACCCTGATCATGCTGTCCATACGATGTATTTCCACACGCGGTTTTCGACCAATACTGATCCGCATCCGTCTATGGCGCAGCCATTTCGCCTGATGGCCCATAATGGTGAGTTGAATACCGACAAAAAGAACCGGCTGTCAGAGTCTGCGATTGCTCTGGCACGCAACAAGGCCATCGTGCGGCCGAAAGGGCAGTCAGATAGCTGCCGTCTTGATCAGACGCTGAACAGCCGGGTTTATGAAGAAGGCTTGGATCTGGTCACCGCCGTTGTCGCGATGATGCCGCCTGCCTGGGAAAATGACACGGGGATCTCGCCCAAGGTGCGCGCGATGCTGGAATATTTCTCGCTGTCTGAGGAAAAGAACGACGGCCCTGCGGCTCTGATCTTTGGCGATGGCAACGTGATCGGCGCCCGGCTTGATCGCCTGGGCCTGCGCCCGCTGCGGTCGGTTGAAACAGAAGACTATCTTGCCGTGATGTCAGAGGCAGGCCAGATTGGCTTTCCCTGTGAAACCGTGCTGCGCCGGGGCCGGGGTGAGGCGGGTGGGATGATCTATTTTGACCACGTCCAGGGCCGGTCGTTTGAAACAGAAGAGGCGCTGGAGTTGCTGGCAGAGGCACAGGACTATACCGACTTGCTTGCCAAGGCGCAGGTTCATGTCGACGATTTGCCGGAGGCCATGCAAGATCCGAAGGCGGCCGCGACACGCTATGAAGGTGATCTCAACACAGCCGCCCGCTTTGTCGCCTACACGCTCAATCAGGAAAGCTTCAAATTCTTAATGGACCCGATGCTGCAAACCGGCGTCGAAAAGGTCTCTGCCATGGGATATGGCAACGCGATCAACGCGCTTTCGGATAACGAAGGAGGTGTGGCCAAGTATTTCAGCCAGCGCTTTGCCCAGGTCACCAACCCTCCGCTGGACTCCATTCGAGAGGCGGATGGGATGACGTTGCGGGTCGCCTTGGGCGAGAAACCGCATTTGGGTGTAAGCCGGTCGCGGCAGATTGTGTTGAACTCTCCCGTTTTGCGCATGTCTGACGTCCTCAAGATCAAAGCGCGGACAGAAACGCCATGGGATCGTTTTGATACGCTATACAAACCGGCGTTCGACGATCCGGTGGCGAACGAAAAGGCGCTTACTGATGCAACTGATGCGGTGGCTGATGCGGTTGTCGCCTTCGCCCGCGACAAAGGCGGTATTGCGATCCTGACAGACAGACACGTCTGCAAGGACAAGGCCCCGTTGCCAATGACGCTGGCTGTGTCGGCGATTAACCAGCGTCTGATCGAAGAAGGCATGCGATTTAAGGTCAGCCTGGTAGTAGAAAGCGGGCAGATTTGTTCGTCCCATCACATCGCCTGTGCCTTGGGCTTCGGTGCTGCGGCGGTTTATCCGCTGGCCGTGCGCCTTCGGGCCGACGACCAGTTTGGCGAAGATGCCACAGCGGCCTACCTGAAGTTCAAAAAAGCCTCTGAAAAGGCCTTGATGAAGACGATGGGCAAGGTCGGACTGTGTACTGTCGAAAGCTATTCGGGCGGCGAGTTCTTTGAGCCGAACTTCCTCGATACCAATGATTCAGTTTTTGCAAAGTATTTCCCCAATATGAAGACGCCCGTTGGTGGGGGTCGCTTCGATGTGATCGCGAAATCAGTCTCCGATTGGCATGCCCGGGCGCTGACAGTTGAGAGCGACAAAGACATCCCAATCTTGGGCCTGTTCAAGGAACGCTCCGAAGGGGCGGGTCATTCTTATGGCACAACAGCCGTGCGCGGCTTTGTCGATCTGACTGAGGAAAAGATCAGCTTTGCTGAAGCAGAGGGGGAAACGGACCCTTTCCGCCTGCTAACGCTGCGCCAGATGGATGATGCCTTTGGGATCAATGAAACCGGCTATGTGAACACATCTTTTGATAAGCTGTCGCAAGAGCAGATCGATGGCTTCGAGATCACGCCGGGCTATCGCGCCTTTAGTCAGATGATGGCAGAGGAACGACATCGGCGCCCCGCCGCCTTGCGCGACGTGCTGGCGTTTCCGGCTGATATTACCTTCCTCGATACCGTTCCCCAGATGAAGCGCGAGATGAAGCTTTTCAATCGTGCAGGTAACCGTGACTTTGTGATCCGGGGCCTTGCAGTTGAGGCGTTGTTTGGGGGCGAGTATTTGATACGCCTCACCGGTCCAAAGAAACGCGACATCGGGCGGCTGGATGTGCTCGCAGAAACGCTGGTAGAGCGGTTCGGTAAAGATGTTGAGGGGCACTTCATCACCAAAAGTGCCTTGAAGGTCGCGGTCAAGGGCGAGGCGCTTGATTACGTTTCCCGCCTCAGGGCGGCACCCGATCAAATTGAATTGGCCGAGGTTCAGCCAGCCTCCGAGATTACCAGTCGCCTTGCCTCTGGTGCCATGTCGCACGGTGCGCTTGTGGCCTCTGCGCATGAGGCGGTTGCCCATGGCACAAACATGGCAGGCGGTATGTCGAATTCTGGCGAAGGGGGTGAGCATATCACCCGCTACGGCACTATCCGCGCCAGCCGGATCAAACAGTTTGCATCCGGTCGCTTTGGTGTCTGGGCGGGGTATCTGGCCGATCCAAACCTGGAAGAGATCGAGATCAAGATCGGTCAGGGTGCGAAACCTGGCGAAGGCGGTCAGCTCCCCGCGCCCAAAGTCACGGTTGAGATTGCTGCGGCACGGGGCGGAACCCCCGGCGTGGAACTGATCAGCCCGCCACCGCACCACGACACCTACTCCATCGAAGACCTAGGGCAGTTGATCCACGACGCGAAAGCCGCCCGCGTACGGGTGATTGTGAAACTCGTCTCGTCCGAAGGCATCGGAACGATTGCCGTTGGCGTGGCCAAGGCCGGGGCCGACGTGATCAACGTCGCAGGCAACACGGGTGGAACTGGTGCGGCGGCAGTCACATCTTTGAAATACACCGGTCGCGCGGCGGAAATTGGGATCGCCGAAGTGCATCAGGCGCTGTGCGCCAACGGCATCCGGCAAAAGGTTATGCTGCGCTGCTCTGGCGCGATGCAGACTGGCTCTGACGTGGTCAAAGGCTCGCTACTGGGGGGTGACAGTTTTGAGTTTGGGACCACCGCGCTGATGATGCTGAAATGCGTGATGGCGAAGAACTGCAACGTCAAATGTCCCGCAGGTCTGACGACAAACCCCGAAGTGTTTGACGGTGATCCGCGCGCGCTTGCGCAGTATTTGCTGAACATCGCTCATGAGGTGCGCGAGATCCTCGCCAAAATGGGCCTTAAGAGCCTTGATGAGGCGCGCGGTCGGGCGGATTTGCTTCATCTGCTGGATCACCCCTCCTCTGTTGGCAAGCTCGACCTGCGCGCGATGCTCCAACATGTACCAGAGGTGAAGGTCGCTGATCCGATCTACCTCGAAAAGGATTTTGAAGTTGATGACGCGCTGCTGGATCAGGTGAAAGCGCGGATCATCAAAGGGGGCGAACACGCGATTGAATTGCGCCCGAACACCCCGCTCAATAACCGCAACAAGACTGTTGGTGGGCAGCTTGGGATCGATATCGAACGTATGTTGAACCACGAGCTTGAAACGCTGCCCGCTGCTGCTTTCGAAGATGCGCGCGGACGGCGGTATCTCGACCCCCGGTCGGTTAAGGTCGTCACGCAAGGCTCTGCCGGGCAAAGCTTTGGTGCTTTCTGCAACGACGGCATGGTGATGGAGCATACGGGCACCTGCAACGATGGCGTTGGCAAGGGGGCCAGCGGTGGCGAGATCATCGTGCGCAGCCCCGGTGGCGCGCAGGGCCGCGAAAACGTGCTGATTGGCAATTTTGCCTTGTTCGGTGCGACAGGCGGACGGACGTTTATCGAAGGTCAGGCGGGCGACCGGTTCGCAGTCCGTAACTCTGGTGCGACGGCTGTGGTCGAGGGGGTGGGTGATTTCTGCGCCGAATACATGACCAACGGCGCGCTTTTGAACCTTGGCGGTTTCGCAAAAGGTTACGGCAACGGGATGTCGGGTGGGTTCGCCTATCAGTATGACCCCGAGGGTCGCTTAGCAGAGATGATCAGCGCGGATTCGGTGTTGATGGGCACGCTGACCGATGGGTCAGACCATGCGGCGATCCATGAAGACGCTGTGAAACAGATGCTCGAATGGCATGTAGAAGCAACAGAGTCCGCAATTGGCCACGCTCTGCTGGCCTGTTGGGAAGAGACCCGGGAACACATGTCGTGGATCATGCCCAAAGCTTTGCTGCAGTATCAGGACGCGGACGCAATCCTTTCGGCGCGCAGCCGGAAAGAGTTGCTAGAGGAATTGGCCACGGCCCTTTCGACCCGCCAGATCACGACGCTGAAAGCCGCGTGGAAGGCGGGGCGCCCTGTGCATAAGGGCGCTGTCCCAGACTATGGCACGATGGACACGGATGAGATGTTCCGCTTGCTCAACAGTTATACCGTGCTGGAACAGGCGCAGGTCTTGGCAGCCAAACGGGTTGGCGGCAGCGATAAGCTGGCGCGGGACAAGGCCGCGCGCAACCTGATCCTGACCGAAGACTTCAGCCTGATGGCGGCATTGGCCAAACACGCTCGCAAGGCGGTGGACGGCTATGATGACGCGGCTCTGGCGGTTTTGGTCTCGAATAAGCGGCTCAGCGACTTCAAACGCGCCCTTAGCCTGCGCAACATACTCAGTATGGACAGCCCCGGCACCTATGCCTGGATCCTGCACCAAGACCGCAAGAACCGCGCCGCGATTGGCGAGGTGCCCAGCTTTGACGAACTATTTGCCCAAAACGCGCTGCCCGATGTGGTGGCCCGCACCGCTGCGGAGTGATCATGAACGATATGACCAAAGTCCCCTACATTCCTGCCGATGCCCCGTTCTCAGGCGAGCAGAAAACCTGGCTGGGCGGGTTCCTGGCGGGGTTGCATTCCCGGCTGATGGTTGGCGGCGGTCAAGCCGCGCCAAATGCCGCGCCGGTTGAGGCGAAACCGATTGATATCATCTACGGCTCTCAGACCGGTACAGCCGAGATTTTGGCCACAGATGCGGCTGAAAAGGCCCGCGCTATCGGCTTTCATCCCCGCGTGGCCGAAATGGACGAGGTCGAGATGGAGCACCTCGCAGGCATGCAAAACCTGCTAGTTGTTGTGTCGACCTATGGTGAGGGTGAGATGCCCGACAACGCCCACCAGTTTTGGGAGGCTTTGTCGGCCAACACCGCTCCCCGGCTTGAAAGTCTGAATTACGGCGTGTTGGCTTTGGGCGACACTAGCTATGAACATTTCTGCCAAGCAGGAAAGCTTGTGGATACGCGTCTCGAACAACTGGGCGCAAAGCGACTGGGGGATCGGGTCGATTGCGACATCGATTATGAAGAACTGGCCGAGGCCTGGATAGGTGCGATTATGCCCGACCCGGGCAAGGTTGCGACGGCAGAGACTGTGGCGGCTCCTATCGAAAGCAAGGCCAAGTCTGGCTATGGACGAAAGAATCCGTATGTCTCGACCATGCGCGACAATCGTAACTTGTCTGGGGTTAAATCGGCCAAGGAAATCCGTCATATCTCTTTTGATCTCGGCGATAGCGGCATGGCCTATGAAGCGGGTGACGCGCTGGGCGTGATGCCCGTGAACGCGCCCGATCTGGTGCAAAACTGGCTCGACCGACTTGGCGCTAAGACAGACACGGATATTGGTGGCGTGCCACTGGACCAACAGCTGACAACAGGGCTTGAGATCATGACGCCGAGCCGCGAGATGATCCGCGCCGTAGAAAAACGCGCGTGCCATGATGAACTGACCCACGTTGTGAGTAACGGTGACAAGGAGGCGCTAGAGAATTTTCTATGGGGAATGGATGCGCTTGACCTGTTGAACCTGAACCCAGAACTAAAGTTCGACCCGGCCGAAGTTGTCAGTTGGCTGAAGCCGTTGCAGCACCGCGCGTATTCGATCTCTTCCTGTCCCAAGGCCCATGAGGGTGAAGTGCACCTGACCGTCGCCGCCGTGCGCTGGATGCACAAAAACCGGTCGCATCGCGGCGTCTGCTCAACCTTCCTCGCCGATCACGTGCCGGAAGGTGCCAGCGCCGGCATCTTTATGTCCCCCAACAAAAGCTTCCGCGTGCCTCAGGATGACAGCGTGCCGATGATCATGGTCGGACCCGGCACCGGCATCGCCCCTTTCCGCGCATTCTTGGAGGAACGGCGCGAACGCGGGGCGACCGGGGCGAACTGGCTCTTTTTTGGCGATCAACACAGGGCGGATGATTTTATCTACCAAGATGAGATTGGGGCGTTCAGCGAAAGTGGGCTGTTGACCCGGCTCGACCTCGCATTCTCGCGCGATCAGGCCGAAAAGATCTATGTCCAGCACCGGATGACCGAAAACGGCAAAGACCTGTTTGGCTATCTCGAAGAAGGCGGTCATTTTTACGTCTGTGGCGATGCAACCCGCATGGCCAAGGACGTTGACGCAGCCTTGCATCACATCATCGAAACCCAGGGCGGCATGACCCCCGAGGCGGCAACCGACTACGTCAACCGCCTGAAGCGCGATAAGCGTTATCTGCGGGACGTCTATTAACGAAAGCGTTTCGCCGTGCAAAAGGCTGCAACCACTGCTTTCCCGCCTTGTCTCACCCAAGCACCCTTGCCGCGTAGTTTGGCCGAATACACCGCCTTGGCTGACCTCACTGACATAGGCGCGGCCTTCGAGCCGCTGGCGCTGGCAGGCACGCTTTTTGATGATGCTTTGATCACAACACAGAATGCAGGAGCCTTGATATCTTGTCGCGGTGGGTATGGTGCGTTGCAACGGTCAGACATGCCGCTCCGCCTGACGCGATCTGAGCGGCGCGCTGACATCCGATTTGCATGCTCCCAATCGGTGAACATGACAAAGGTCCGGCAGGACGATTCCATCTCACTGATTGCTTTAGATCGCGATTGTCTTGTCCAGCACCGCGTTCAGTTGGGCACGATAAGCGACATCTCTGTGGCACATAACCTCGAAGGTCATCCACATGACGCGCCGTCAGCGACCCCACCAGATGCGTCAAATGTCATCCCTTTTGGCGCGATAAGACGTGCGCGGCATGACTGGCAGGCGTCGGACGTCGGACAGCACCTGAATGACTTCCTGATAAATAGAGGCCGTCTGCGTTTTCAGACACTGCCTTACGCTGGGCGCAACAAAGCGTGGGAGGTCGGATGGCGCGTTTTGCCCAGTTTCGTGACGTTTCTAAGCGATAAGGCGTTCAGTACGGCGCGCATGGTTGTTGGGGATGGATTGATCCACATGGATGTCGGGGCTCTGACTGACGCTGAAACCTACGGCGACGTGGTGATGGCCGGGTTCGGCACGCGTCGTTTTGCGTTGGATTTTAGGCGGGTGCGACATGCTTGGGTCACATATGTGAAGGGATGCGCACAGCTTGAACTTTATGATGATAGGGGGGCAGCCTTGGCAATCATCGGGGCCGATCCATACGCCAACATAGGTGAATTTGCTGATATGCTTCTCGCATTGCCGCCGCAACGACGCTGAGATTGGCAGATGTGTAATGGAAAGTTCAATACCCGGCACCACCTTGGCCCTTTACTGGCGAAATTGGCATCATCCAGGGCCTGAAATCTACGCGCGCAGAAAGTGAAAACCTATAGGTGAGGCAGTATCCATGAAGAATACGAAGGTGAGTATCGGTTTAAGGATGATGGATCGATACACGTCGTGCGGTGTCGCTCGCGTCTTCAGTGTTACCGCGCTCGCTTTTTGGATTATCACAAGCGCCGTTTGGGCAGACACCGCTCCCAAAACTCAGCTTCAGATCGAAATCGACACGCGCACCGGATCTTTCACCGCAACTGCCGTGTTGGAAGATCCGATTGGCGTCATTGCGCTTCCGGAAGCTGAATGGCTGACAATAGACGGGCTGTCTTTCCAAGGTATGGACATCCCGACCGCAGATGTTTCATCCGCCGTAATCGACGCCGCTTTTCACCAGAACAGAGACCTCAGGATGACCGTCTCCGGTGTTTTTCCCAAGCCCGATGGCAACTTCGCTTCATCGGCTTCAAGCACAGACGCGACGTACAGCATTGGTCCGGTCTGGTTTCCCGTCGATGCAACAGCCATCCGCGACCACCACGTGACCGTCATTGTGCCAGAACCACAGCAGATTGCCGGAACGGGGCGACTAATGCGCGTGTCGCGCGAAGACGGCTTTGAAGAAGTGCGTCTTGCGTTCACGGGCAGTAGCGACGATTTTGGCCTCTTCGTGGGCCCTTATGTCACAGAAACGTCAGAACGCGCAGGCGTGCCTCTTCACACATATTTCTATGAAGCCGACGCCGAACTGTCCGAGCGCTATTTTGACGCGAGCGGGACATTCATATCGCGTTTCGAAGCAGAAATCGGCGCGTATCCGTATGACGAATTTTCCGTGGTCGCCACGCCCATGCCTGTCGGCTTGGGATTTGCCGGGCTGACATATGTCAGTCTTGATATCCTGTCTCATCGCTATATTACTGGCCGCTCGGTGGCCCATGAAATCCTGCACAGCTGGTGGGGAAATGCTGTTGGGGTCACGTATGAGAGCGGAAACTGGTCCGAGGGTCTTACGACGTTTCAGGCAGACTACGGTTTGGCCGAAGACCAAGGACCTGACGCTGCGCGGGACATGCGAGTTGGATGGATACGGGCCTTGGCGCAGCTATCTGATGATCAGCGCGAACCACTTTCGGCATTCCGATCAAGCACCCACAATGGCAGCCAGGTTGAGGGCTACGGCAAAGCGGCCATGGTGTTTCACATGCTGCGCGATGAGCTTGGCACCGCAGCTTTCCAAGGGGGCATTCGAGGCTTCTATGCGACCAATCGCGGTGCGATTGCCGCATGGGCAGACCTTCAGACGGCATTTGAGACTGCCGCAGGTAAAGATCTGGCTTGGTTCTTTGATCAGTGGATCAATGAGGCCGGCATGCCCAACCTTCAACTGCAGGCTGGAGACGTCACAAGGGGCGAGGATGGCACGTATCAGGCCGCTCTAAAACTGACCCAGACCGCACCAGCCTATCGCCTGTCTGTGCCTGTTGTCATCGAAACCGTCGATGGCCCGATCAAACAGCACATGAATGTAAGCGGCCTTTCACATGAGGCAGTGATCACCCTGCCAACAGAACCTATTTCCGTTCAATTGGACCCTGATTTTGACCTCGTACGGCATCCGCTTGCTGGTGAGCTTGCTCCGACGCTTCGGTCCATCAAAGGCCAAACTCTGGTGGCGTTCGCAACGTCGCCGTCAGGCGGCGAAGGTGCTATAGCCGCGGCTCTTGAGCCAATATTGAGCGGCGCGTCGGTGACCTGGCAGGATGAACTGGACATCGCTTACGATGGACCAAAGCTCGTTGTCGGATCCGCAGACGAACTTGCAGACCTGCGGCCCGATGCCTTGGGTCCAATGCCCGAGAACGTCGGACAAAGTGCTACATCGCTTTGGATTGAAAGAGATCAGATGGGTCAGCTTTGGCTTTTCCTGACTTTTGACACTGTTGAAAGCCTGTCTGAAGATCTTCGATTGCTGAGGTTCTACACAGGACAGAGCTTTGTTCATGCATCGAATGGTTCGGTGTCCCTTTCAGGTGTCTGGCCCGATGGGAACGCAAACTTGCAAGTGCCTTTTGACCCGGTCGATTGACTTTAAGGATATTTGTTCAGCAGTCATCCAGATCGCTGAGGGTGTTTACATTCACCCTTCGATCAACTCTCTAACACACGCACAAAGCCAGCCAGCCCCGTTTTCTGATGCTCGATCACATGGCAATGAAAGGCCCAATCGCCCGGATTGTCGGCAACAAAGGCGATGTCGATGGTCTCTTCACGTTGAAGCAAAACCGTATCAGTCCAATTGGGCGGCAACCTGCGCTTGTTGGATGCGATCGGACGAAATGCCAGCCCATGGAGATGGATGGGATGGTCATTCGGGCTTTCATTGCGCAGCCGCAAGATGACGCTTTCATCCTTGCGGAACGTCGCCAAGGGACCAACACCTTCTACCGCATCCCCGGGCCAAGGTGTGCGATTGATAGACCAGAACGTATATGGCAGGGAACCGCATACGCCATTGTTGGGAAGTCCCCCTTCGGGAGACCACCCAAATACGAATTCCTCACGACGCGCACCCGCTAGATCGGGTTCGGGCACCGGATTGGGCGGAAGCGGTACGAGGTCAGCTAGCGATTTGTTTTCAGAAGCCCCCGTCGCAACAAGCCGTGCCAGAACACGCGCATTGCCTGGTGCATCTGTAAACAACGTCGCGATCTGCCCTGCCACGCGCGGCATCATCAAGGCAATGTCTGCGCGCTGCCCCGGGCCAAGCAAAACAGCGTCTTCCTCGGTCTTTGGCATATCAATCAGGGCAGGCAACGGATGCCCGTCCAATGCAATGATCTTCGCCTTGGCGTCGGGCAAGAACAGCTTGTAAATCCGCGTCGTATCCGTCGCCGCGACCCGTAGCCGGACGATCCCTCCGGACGGGGCTTCGTATACCGGTTCTGTGCGCCAGTTCGTTGTCATGATCGTGCCAAATGTGCCGCCACGCGCTGCACCGCGCGCGGTCCAAAGGTCGATCCACTCGCCATTACTATCAAGGCGGAAATCCCGCAGGTTCAAAGGAACTTCGGCGTCAAACCCGGGGTTTTCATCCTCTTCCACGATCAGGATTCCGGTCAGTCCTAGCGCCATCTGATCCATCGTCATGCAATGGGGGTGGTACCAGAATGTCCCGGCATCAGGCGAGAATAGCTTGTATTCATAGGTCTCGTTCTGCGCTATGGGGAATTGCGTCAGATAAGGGACGCCGTCCATTGCGTTGTCCAGCCGTAGCCCATGCCAATGCATTGCAGTATAGTCGTCCAGCCGATTGGTAACGCGCGCAAGATACGGCGTGTTGCGCCGCATGCGGATGACCGGCGGCGGGGCATCAGGACGGGTCGATACCAAGCCTTTAGTCGTAGTGCCCTCAATCAACGAAAATCGGGCGCTTCGAATGTCGATGTGAAATCCAAGATCCGCCGATTGCGATGTGAGCGCCAGTGGCGCTGCCGCACTCATGCCAGCTCCGGCCATCAGACCAAGCACTTTCCTGCGTTTTAGGTGAATTGGCATGTCATCGCCCTTCTCTTTCACGACTTCGGAAGTAAGAGACGTCGTATTTGCAGACAGCAGGACAATGCGCTGAACGCCAGGTCTTGGCGGCAATTTATAGCTGCCTTTCGCATTTCACTCGGCATCAGGCGCCCTCCAGAAACCAGATATCCGCAAATCCGCAGCGTCCCGACCAGCGGCCTTTGCGGCCTCTCGTAAGACTTTGGCGTCTTCACGCTCGCCAGCAAACCAGATCTTGGAAGCAGCATGCGACGGCAACAGGGCCAGTGTTGCGTCTCGCAGCTTCTCGCCACCTGCGCGCGACAACCACGTTACTTTTATGCCCTGCGGCGCCTCGATGGGATAGGCGCAAGCCGCGCCATTCTCGGCTTCCAGCAGGAGATCTCCGGTTGCGTCTTCAGGCATATTTTCCAAAAGGCGTGCGGCAGCGGGAAAGCCGGTTTCATCAGTGGCCATCAGAACCCGATCAGCTTCTAACAGGCCACCGCCAGAAGGACCAAGCAGGCCAACAACTCGGCGGGCGGCGGGCTTTTCAAGGTGCCCGCGTGCCCAGTTGGTCACGCGCCCGCCTTCATGGATGTACACGTCCATAATCAGAGTGTTTGTATCATGATCGACCGATCGCGTCGTGTAGACCGGTCGGTGCGGTGCATCCGGCCCGTCCGGCCACACGACCGAACCATTGGCCGCCACCGAGGGCCAACGCGGCGCGCTACCCTCAGCTGGCAGCACCAGTCGAAAGTGGATCGCCGCATCACCTTGTTCTGTTAGGTCTTCGCCTTTGAACGTTACACGATAGAAATTCGGGCCCAATTCACTGACATCGCGAACTTCAACAAAGGCAAAATTCGGGGGCAAGGCACCCTCTTCCGGCCCGTTTGACCAGCGCATCTTCGCGGCGACTTCGGGCATTACATGGTCCATTTGCGAGACGACCGCGTTCTTCATAATGAACAACCAATGCTCATCCACTGCACCGACAAAGCCGGCGGTTTCTGATGCACCACCGTGACGCAGACCGATAAGGCCATGGGCGGTTACGACTGTCAGGTGCTGCTCTTCGTCCAGCAGAACCGTCAGGTTGGCGGACTTAACCTGCAGAAGGATCATCTGCCGCATAGCGGTAAAGCTGACCCCGGGAAGGTCCGCAGTTGCTGTGAAAGGGTAATCTGCTTGTGTCACTATCTCAATCTCGCTCCAGTCATTGAAAGGCTGGCTATCAGAGACGGCTGGCAAAAAGAGCGATCTAACGGATTTTAGGAACGCTATACGGACCAGTGTCAGCCTATAGATACCAATTGTCGAGTGGTTCAGGTGCCGCAGTCTTTTGAAGTGAATTTCAACGCCTCCTGGCCGCCTGCGACTAAGTGATCAACACGAAATTGACCGTGCGACGATCTTTTGAATACAAACCGTCAGAGGGTACATGAGGCACATGTTCGGCAGACGCTTAATACGATCAGAACTCATTTCTCTTTTTGCTGCCGCGCAATTTGCAAACACCGTTTTCAAGACTTCGTGAGTCAGGCTTGGGCTTGTTCTGCGCCTTGTGAGTTGTTGAAAAACGCTGCAAGGACATGGTTCTGTTCATGGTCAAAACACTGTTCCCAAGCGACCACCTCAGGGACTTGCTCTGCATAGCAGCCAAAGGCCCACTGGTTGCGTAAAAGATGTTGTCCCAACGGATTCCGGAACTTGTGAATGACGGCTGATTTGCAGATCCTAGCTGCAAGATGACCCCGCGACGATGGTGCGCGTTAGATTTCAAATATTCCGCCGCCCATCAATGACCGGTCTGGCGACATTTGCCGCGCGGAGGCGAGTTAAGTACTGCATGTGCGAACGGATGCTGCGTCAGCAACATCCAGAAACATCAATGACTGCAATGTCCCGCGTTGCAGGCGTTCCAATTCGGCAATTTGAATGACCGTTCTTTAGTCTGTGCGAAGGTTTTAGTCCAGGCAACTACGTTCATCTGGAAAGTTCGGCAACGGTGGAACAAGACACCAATGGCTTGGAGTTACAGGCCCATAGCCAAACTGCCCAGGTGCGGACAGCCGAAGAGCATTGCTGTAAATCTCAATGGCCCAAGTCTGTTCATCTTCGACCCAGAAAAGTTTGCCAAAGTGATCTGTGATAGCTTCTCCGGATGCGTCGTCAATCCGATAGTACCCAACAACCCTATCGGATTTGAGTTCGACTTGTGTCGGAGCCCGATCTTTGAAGGCTATCC
>ERZ1740072.300-NODE-300-length-20735-cov-4.796954_pt1 | contig 20735 bp, 19 predicted proteins | sample MGYA00581733_ERZ1740072 | MGnify/ENA primary metagenome ERZ1740072 (study PRJEB43018, sample SAMN04849741) | marine metagenome | isolation source: floating plastic debris | place: Pacific Ocean | collected 2008-08-30 | study: EMG produced TPA metagenomics assembly...
AAAAGACCTTTACGCATCTCTTCGATTGAAAGTGCCAGCTGGTGATTTTCATCATTGGTGGAAAGAAAAATTGGGGTATGTAAGTCCCCTTTTTTGATTTTATTTGTGCTGCGGATCAGTTTACAGATCGAAATTGAGAGATGTTTTCCCAAGAAAAAAGAGATAAAAGAGGCGGTCAATAGAGAAAAAAGGAAAAAACCTACTCCATACAACACGATTTTTCTCATGGAAGAAACCACAATGGTTTTTTTCATACGCACAATCAAGGTAGCTAAGTAGTTGCCTTCTGCATCGATGATGGGCGCAACACCTAATAGCCAGCGGCCATAACGATCCTCCACAAATCCTTTAGGAGAAAATAGCGCGTTCCATGCAATATTTTCTCCTCGAGGACCTTTTTCTACGTATTGAGTTCCTAAAGGGATGGTTTTTTTAGGTTCGATGGGGGCGTCCACAAGAACGACAAGAGTATTTCGATCTTTGGGAAAAACTAAAGTAATCTCTTCGATCAATACTTGATGTTTTCTTTGGATATCTCTTTCTTTATTGAGAATCGTTTGTATTTTCCGATAAGCGGGAAGTTTATCGTCCTGTGTGTAGCGAATTTGCTTTACATATGTAGGGTCTAAAAGAGTAGACAAACTGGCTGCAACGGTTAAGGCTTGGCTAGAAAACGCCCGAAAGATAACGCCTCTGACTTCAATAAGAATAGGCAAAATCGAGCCAAATGCGGCAAAAAAGGCGATGAAGAGAAAGCTAAGATAGAGCTTAAATCGGTATTTCATATGCTAATGGGTAAATTGACATTTCCATTTACCCATAGCAAAAATCAGAATTTTCTAAAGGGATTACGGCGCTTTTTTTAGATCTTTCTGTATTTTTTCCAAACCCTTCTCCATTAACTGCAGGTCAATTCCTTTAGATAGACTTTGGCAGATATTGAGGAAGTCATCTCGGATTAAACCGCCGATTTTATCGGCATACAGATACGCTTCGTCTAAAAGAGGACTCAGAGCTTTGAAATCTTGTTCTACATGGGAAAAAGAATCAATTTTCAACCCTTCAATACTGACAAACGCATTGAGCCTTTCTGTTTCATCTTTTGTAGAGCACATTTTTTCTTGTTGGTGGTCAATTTTTTCTTGGACCATAAGCTGCTTTTTCTGAATGGTATGGATACATCCAATTGCTTTATGAATCACATCATGTAAAAGCTCTTTGTTTGTACGCGAAGAGTCTACTTTCTTAGGAGAAGATGTACGAGCTTTAGGAGGGCTATTTTTTCTAGCGGCAGCTCTTTTTTTTTGAATAGCTCCTTTCGAGGAGACTTTTTTGGGGGGCCTTTTACTCATTTTTACTTCCTAAAACGTTACAGGATTTATCTTACAAAATTTATTTTACATGTCAACGGGTATTTAAAAAAGCGCCCGCATCAGAAGTTCATTGTACTGAATTGCTTAATAATACTCTATCGTGGTTTACTAAGAAAAAAATTGATCACGCGAGGCATTATGGCAAAACTCACACTGAAAGGCTCTACCATCCACACATCGGGCAATCTACCTGAAAAAGGTAGCATAGCGCCTGACTTTACCTTAGTCAATGCTGAGCTAGAACATACCTCGCTTCAAGATTTTGACCATAGAAAAAAGATGCTTTACTTTGTGCCGAGCTTCAATACCCCTGTATGTGGAAAAACCATCCGCGTTTACAGTGAAATGGCCAAAGAAAAACCCGACGTCATTTTCTTTGTAATATCAGCAGATCTTCCATTTGCTCAGAAAAATTTCTGCACTCAAGAGTCTATCGCTAACTTGGTGGTACTATCCACATTTAGATCGAAAGATTTCTCTCAAAACTATGGCATTTATATCGTGGATGGGCCTTTAGAGGGCCTTTTAGCCAGGGGATTTATGGTGCTAGATGGAGAAAACCGGGTTCTTCTTAGTGAAATTGTGCCAGAAATCACCGATGAACCAAACTTTACCTCTGCATTTTCCCTATTGTAAAGAGGGCTTGGCCGTTTCTGGGAGGCTACTTTTTTGGAACATAAGGACCGTAGCGATCAACCACATGGTAAAAATCATCATTGAAAGATAGTGCATAGCCCCTAAAAACCGCTCTTGAAATATCGCCTGCATCCCAATTAACGAAACGGAAGCGATTCCCTTAGCGCTTCTGTAAGCGAAGACGTCGATGACCGCTTTTGCTCGAAACTTTTCCTCATGAGAAAGAGGAATATACAGCATTTCTCTTGCAATACCAAAAACAGAGTGATCGATCGATTTTGCTGCAATAAATGACGACGAAATACTGGCAAAAGAGGGATAGAAAAAGCAGTATATCACCTGACATCCTAATACCATAGGTATCATCCTATGTACATATTTTACACCAAAAAACTGAATGAATAAAAAGCCTCCTAAAAGCTGGAAAGAAGTAGTGCAAATATTGACAAGGCGCATGATGTAGCCGCAATATTCTGTGCGAAGATCAACGCTTGCAATGGTATGTTCTAAGTAAAAGTTGAAATTATACTCAATGAAAGCAACAGATACCTGCATCGATACCACAAGAAATAAAATATAGGTTAAAAAACGGGTTTTCATCACAAGAGAAAAGGCATTTTTCATTGAAGGAGAAAAGGTTTCTTGAAATCCATAGACTTTTTTACTTGTAGACAACGCGCCTCTATAAGCAAGTAATAGCATACAGTAGATGGGAAGAGAAAAAAGAAAAAGGAAGCGAGAGCCTAAAGAAACAGCAAAAGCTGTAGGAATACTTGCTCCCATAACAGATCCAAAACCTCCAATACCAAATAGTAAACCGTAAATGTACTTTGCTTTTTTTGTATCGATTGTGCTGTGGACCAGTGACCAGAGCTGCTTGAACATCCATAAAATATAGATGTCTTTCCAAATATAGTGTAAAAAAGCAATCCAAGGCGCTTTTTCGATGCAGCTATAAGCCAGTAGGTTTATCCCAACTACACTCAAAGAAGCTGCGTAAAACATGGAAAGGCAGCCCACCTTTGGTAAAAAGCGGTTATATAAAGAGATCACACAAAAATTCAGAGGAATAGTCGCAATCCATACATAAGGATACATAGATGCGCCAAAAATAGAGACAAAATAGGCATTACTCGTTGGACGAATGATTCCATATTCAAAAGTAATGCAAAAGCTACATGCCATTGCAAAAAAGATAAATAGCTTAGAAAAGCTATTTCCAACCACTCCCCCCTTATTTTGCATGGGACTCCGATGGCAATCTATCTAACGCATCTCGCAGCTTTGCCTCCTGTTCAGAAGAGACATAAATCCAGCTATGAGTCTCCGATCCAAACCGCATCAACAAATGAGAAACCGATCGAGCAGGCTCAACTAAAAGGTGTTTACGAGAAACGGGAAAATGCAGTAAGTCTTTTTGCGCTTTGGGAGAGGGTTTTTCCCAGTGTACTTCAGAAAAAGCGATGCCCTGTTTTTCACAAAGCAGCTGGAGCTCTTCAGTAGTAATCGACTGTTTTACACAAATCGCCTTGTATCTAGATGTTCTTCCTAAAATCGCAACAGCATCGTCGTGATAAGGGCTATTTACGTTTCTATAAGCAGTTTGTAAAGCACATAAAACCCGGCTATCTGTTAGTTGTAAATAAGAAGGGATATCTTCTAGATCTTTCTTGACAAAGAGCGACTGCATAAATCGCTGTAAATGAAAATTAAATGATTTTACCCCAGGATATTGATAGACCCTTCTGTGCATAAAATGTCTCGCTAGTAAAAGCGCTTCACAAGATTCAATACCATTTTCATTGATTCCTAAGGTAAGCTCTTGGGGATGGTCAATACTAGGTAAAATCCGGATCATTTCGATCAATTGATGGTAATCAAACAGTCCGTAGGCAACGCCTGTGCTCTTCGCATCTCGTAGAAGATAATCGATTCTATCTGCACCAAAAAAATGTCCTGTAATCACTTCACTTACAATATTTTCCCAAGGAGAAAAACCAGAGCCTCCACAAGCTTTCCAAGTAGCTTCTCCTACCGCAATTTTAGCGACATCTTGTGTAAAATTTCTGTCGGGAAAAAGCTCATCAAACCCCGCATCGATGTAGGCTTTTTCTAAAATAGGGCGAATATAGTTACTTTCAATGATCCGGATTGTATAGACCTCATGTCCTTTTTCCCCTAAAAACAGCTTTTCTGCTACATGGGAAAAAGGCAAGTGACCAAGATCATGACAAAGAGCTGCCATACGCAAAACTTTGCGCCAATAATGGTATTCTACAGAACCTTTTCTAGGAATATCAGCAAAGACGTCTGGACGCACCGCTTTACAAATATTTTGATAAATCCGAGTTGCTAGCTCCATCACCCCAAGTGAATGCTCAAAACGGGTATGAGTTGCTCCTGGATACACAAAAAAAGCAGCGCCCAGCTGACGAATATCATGCAGACGTTGGAACGGCCAAGATTGCGTCAGTTCTTTTTCAATATGACCTAACCGGATAAATCCATGAAGAGAATCATAAATTTTTCTTTCATCTGAGAAAAAATCTTTGGTCATTTTTCACCTTTGATTATAATATATAATATATTGTTTTAGATTTAAATGGTTCTATTTATGAAAAACTCCTCTTATTTATCTATACTCTTCCTAAATTTTTTCTAACTAAAATTTCTTATGATTACAGCGGTTATCCTAACAAAAAACAATGAACATACCTTAGCGAAAACTCTCGATTCTTTGCAGTTTTTATCTGAAGTGCTAATTGTCGATACTGGTTCCAAGGACCAAACCCTTTCTTTAGCCAAAAAATATCCTAACGTAAAAACGATAAAAGAAAAGCTTTATTCTTTTGGTCTTTTGAGAAATCAAGCAGCAGATCTAGCAAAAAACCCTTGGATTTTATCCATCGATAGCGATGAAGAACTCTCCCCTACTCTACAACGTAGCATACAAAATCTTACGTTAGATCCAAACACTGTATATGGAGTGATTCGGGAGAATCGATATAAGGAAAAAACCGTTGTTTGCTGTGGATGGAAGTTAGAAAAAAGGCTCCGGCTTTACGAGCGTTCCAAAACAAAATTTTCTACTCGTTCTGTCCATGAGTCTTTGGAAATAAATGGATTACAATCCACTTATCTACCCGGCAAGCTATACCATACGCCTTTTTTCTCTGAGAGAGACTTCATTACAAAAATGCAGCTATATACAGAGCTTTACGCTAAAGAACATGAAGGATAGCACTCATCCATGAAAAAAGCTTGTCTACATGGACTCTGGGCATTTATCCGGGCGTATTTCTTACAAAAAGGGATATTTTACGGAGAGTCCGGCTGGCGGATTGCACTGTACCAAGCTCTATCTTCCTACTATAAATACAGTAAACTTGCGGAATACACAAAAGAAGCGCAGCAAAAAAACAGGCCCCCGAAAGCTTAGGAAGAGGTAAGCTTCCAACCATCGCGTATTTCACAGGCGATATTCACGACTTGAAACACATCATTTGCCAATTCTAGATGATTGGAATTTTTATCTGGATGCGCCTTGAGTTTGTGAAGCTTGCTTTTAGCGGCAAATAGCTGGTCTTTTTCATTCTTAGGAACAATAAGATCTACAATAAGAGTTCGATTCAAAATCTTTTCAACATAAGGCCCTAACTGCCCTATTGTATCCAGATTTTTCCCCTTAAGGTGTCGGTACTTTTTGATAAACTTATCCACATTACCTTGGTACTCCTGTGTATCGGAATAACGCACATTCTTTAGAAATTTATGCAAAGGATTATTTTTATCTGTAAGTCGCGACAAAATTAGAACTCCGGCAAGGAAACGATTTTTATCCTTCACAACTTTTTTTAAAAAGTCTAAAGAGAAAAAAGGATGCAGGTCTATGCAAAATAGACTATATGCTCTAAGTCCAATGGCCAAAGCGCAAAACGAACCATGAAATCGTACAAGGCGCAACGTGAGTCTAGTAGAAAAAATTTTATCTATTACAACAGCTTTAAAATAAAAAGGTGTTAATGCCGTGCACACAAGGAAGTTTTTGATGAAAGAAAAAACTCTCTTAACAGCACTCCATACTTTATTTTGAGCTTCAGGACTTTTTGATTTAAGCGCCGGCTCGTAAAGTCGAGGATTTTGAACTAGCACTAAGGAATTTACCATAGTTGTATTACTAAACATTCATTTTGTATTAAATAAGAATTTTATTCTAAAGATCGGCGCTTAATAAGACAATGAGATTTTTTTATAGAAGATATTCTTGAAAATGTAGCGGTAGACGGACTCGAACCGCCGACACTCGGATTATGATTCCGATGCTCTAACCAACTGAGCTATACCGCCCAAAAAAATAGCGGGAGCAGGACTCGAACCTGCGACCTTTGGGTTATGAGCCCAACGAGCTAGCCACTGCTCCATCCCGCGATAAGGTTAGATGTATATTAACAACGAAAGCTCTTTTACAACAAGAAATATCTAATCTATTTTCGAAGCGCCTAGATAAAAGTAGTGGGCTCTTAACGTAAAATTGCTACCTTGGTATCGAAATCTCCATCAAATCTTGTAATTCAAAACGAGGATAGCTGCTCTTCTAACTTTGCTTTATAAAACGTCAGCTGATTTGCAACATAGTGTCGCACTTGTAGGTCAGCTATAGACAGTTGGCGTTGAGGCTGGTTGCTAACGTCATAACGATTGATTAATTGATTTAGAGTTGCAAGTGAGGTCTTCTCTAATACAGCGTGAAATATTTCCCAAGATCCTGTATGTTGCCTCACAAGTTGATCGACCAACTCATTCCATAAAGTGAGATAGATCTGCATATTTTTTGGACCAGCATTTTTCAAAAGGAGCTGTACTAAGTCGACGTGACCTCTTTTTATCGCCTCTTTCAAAGGGGCATGCCAAATATCCTCAGTAGGATGCAGCTCATTTGGGTAGTGTTGGATGATGTACCTAGCTAAGTAATCACATTTATTTGCGATCGCTTTACCAAGCTTATCAGAAATAGGCTCTTTATAATCATATTGTACTGCCATGTGAAAAAATAGAATGGATCCAAAAGAATTATTCGTATTAAAAACCTTGGTCTTATGACCGCAACAAATACAACTAGTTAAAAGGTCGCGTACTAGATAAGCTAGAAATTGCAATGCTCCAAGGACCTCTACTGTAAATCGCTGCATCCAATGCATGATTTTTTTTGCTACGAAAGCAACTTGATCATCACTGGAAGGGGTTTTAAGGAAACGGGTTTCTTCCACCCGAATATTTGGCGCTAATTTACTATCGTAGTGTATCGACATACAACCTCAATTTTCGAAAATTATTATAGCAAAGCGCTGAACTTCTCTTCAATAGAGATGGGTTAATTGGATGGAGCTTTCGGCAGAACCCCTGTTTGCTGCAATGCATGTAGGGTTTGATCTACCGTAGCTGATAACGACTCGACCAGCTGCTCACCATGCAGGCAGGCTGTTTTTTGTTTGTCTATATCTTGAAAAAACTCTAGAAAAAACGCAGCCCAATTCTCCACTGCAATTGTAGAGCCTGCTCTGTACTTTTCTACAAGTTCCTGCATTTCTTTCTGACTATGCATGTAAGGTCCATAAAATACGGGAGCCTTACAAAAAATCGGCTCTAAAATATTGTGTCCCCCCACATGCTGCGTATAACTGCCTCCCACAAAAGCTGCATTAGATAGCGTATAGCAGACAGGCAAAAAACCCATTGTATCGATTAAAATGAGATTGCTTTTCTTTTTTCCTAGGTTACTATAGCGGATATAGTCGTATTGTTTTTCAGTGAAAAGACGGGCTACTTCAGAAAAACGCTCTGGGTGTCTTGGAGCTAACAGTACCTTCAAGTGGGGAAGGGCCTTCCAAAGGATAGATAGCTGGTCTAACAGGAGACTTTCTTCAGGCGCATGCGTAGAGGCAATCGTTAACACTAGATCACCTTTTTCGATATGCAGTTTTTTTCTCCAAAGAGCTTGGGTAGAGCTATCTATTGGCTTAGGCGCTGCGCCATACTTGATATTTCCTGTGATATGGATGTTTTTCTTAGGCGCATTCGCCTGAATAAAGGCGCTTTTATACAAAGTATTTTGCACTAAAATTGCGTCAAAATAGGAGAAAATATGCCGGCTCCAAAAAGAAAATGTTGCAAGGCGCTTTTGCGATCGCATAGACATTTTGCCGCTAACCAAACCAATTGTTGCCCCCTCTTTTTTTGCGTAGTACAAAAGGTTTTTCCAGTAATCGCTTTCAACTAAAACAAGCGCTTTTGGTCGGAGCTTTTGGACAAGAGGTCTCATAAGAAAGGAAAAATCTAGAGGAAGAATAAATGCGCTTTTAATGCCTTTGATCGCTTTTGCCGCTTGAATACCTGTATTGGTACTAGAAGAAAGAACAATCGGCAGATCGGGGTAGGTTGCCTGCAGTTTTTGTATCAAGCCTTTTGCAGCGTGCACTTCTCCTAAAGATACCGCATGGATCCAAAATACATCGGAAAGCTTCGGAAGTTTTGGCACAAAAAATCGGCGAAATGCATGGCGTCTTTTCAAAGAATTGCGCACGGTTTTTCCCCCTAAAACCAGAAAAAGCAGGCATAACGCTGTATTATAGATCATCTTTAACTGGGTTTAACCACAATATTTACTAGTTTGTTAGGCACAAAAATGGTTTTGAGGATATCTTTACCAGCAAGATGCCTTTGCACATTTTCTAGTTCTTTAGCTTTCGTCAATACAGCCTGTTTTTCTTGATCTTTTGGCAGCAGAAGATTTGCGCGGACTTTTCCATTGATTTGGATGACATATGTGGTAGTAGCATCTTCTAAATACTTCTTTTCTATAGGAAGTAAAGGCTCATAAGAAAGGTCTGATGTTTCTCCTAAATGCTCCCAAAGCTCAGAGGCAAGATGAGGGGCAAAAGGATAGAGCGCCTGCGCCGCTATTTTTAACGCATTTTTAGGATACTTATCTAAAGAAGAAAACTCGTTGATGAAATGCATCATATGCGATATCGCTGTATTGAACTGCATGGACTCAAGATCTTCTCTGACAAGATACGCTAGCCTATGAGATAGCTGGAAAGCTTTTATCGAGTCTTCTTCTACGAGCTTAGAACTCATCACAAGATTAGAAAACCGAGATAAAAAGCGGTAACAACCGCTCACAGCTTCCTTACTCCAGATTTTATCTTTATCAAACGGGCCCATAAATAATGCATATAACCGGAGGGTGTCTGCGCCATACTCTTTGATGATATCATCGGGAGAAACGCCGTTTAATTTTGATTTAGACATTTTTTCAATCCGAGAAAAAAGAGGCTCTTTAGTAGCAGAAAGAACGTAGGATCCATCGATTTTTTCCACTTCCTCTTCTGGCACGTATCCCCCACCTTTTTTCTGGTAGGACCGGGCTGTAACAAGACCTTGACTGCGGTATACGCGGAAAGGCTCTTTTGTATGCACAAGGTTTAAATCATAGAGTACTTTATGCCAAAAACGGGCGTAAAGTAGGTGAAGAACAGCGTGCTCTGAGCCGCCTACATAAAGATCTACTGGCATCCAGTAATTTTCTGCATCTTTAGACCAGGGCTCTTTTTCATTATGCGGATCTAAAAAGCGGAGATAATACCAACAAGAACCTGCCCACTGCGGCATAGTATTGGTCTCTCTTTTTGCTTTAAGGCCTGTTTTTTCATCGGTAATATGTAGCCAGCTGAGATCCTTTTCCAGGGGGCTACTTCCATCAGATGCGGGGGTAAAGTCTTCTAAAGGTGGCGCGTTTAAAGGAAGCTCATCTAGATCTAAGAGCCGTTTTGTGCCATCGTTAAAATGGAGAATAGGAATAGGCTCACCCCAATATCTTTGCCGAGAAAATAGCCAGTCGCGCAGTTTATAATGGACCGCTTTTTTTCCTTGTTGATTCTGCTCTAACCAGGAAATGGCAGCATCTTTTGCTTCTTTTGTGGAAAGCCCGTCTAGTGAAAAATCGGCAAAAGAGCTATGGATCAATTGACCTTCTTTTTCATAACAAATCTCCCCTTTTCTCACCGCTTTTTGAAAATCGGAAAAAGGGATATCTTCAGGAGAGTGTTCCTGTAAAGGATCATAAATCGGTACAATAGAAATTGCATATTTTTTTGCAAAAGCAAAGTCTCTTGCATCGCTGCAAGGCACTCCCATAACAACGCCTGATCCATAATCGGGAAGAACGTAGTCAGCAATCCAAATCGGAACGGGTTTTTTTGTTACGGGATGATGCACATAAGATCCGGTAAAAACGCCGGTTTTTTCCTTGCTTAAATCCTTGCGGTCGATCTCTGTTTTCGACTGCACTTTTTGCATATACCGATCTACATCTGGTTTTTGCTCTTTTTTTACTATGCTATCTGCCATTGGATGCTCTGGAGCAATTGCAATATATGTGATCCCAAACAAGGTATCGGGCCGTGTGGTAAATGCACTAAAAGATAGATTTGTATCAGGCTGAAAAAAGCGCACTTCTGCCCCTACACTTTTGCCAATCCAATTTCTTTGAAGGCGCTTTAAGTGATCGGGCCAGTCTAAGTCTTCTAAATCTTCTAAGAGCTTATCTGCATAGGCGGTGATTTTCAATACCCACTGCCTTAAAGGTCTTCTTTCTACTGGAAAGCCCCCTTCTTTTGACTTTCCATCTTCTACTTCTTCGTTAGCTAAAACAGTGCCAAGTGCAGGACAAAAATTCACAGGAAACTCTGCTTCATAAGCAAGACCGTGGGCATACAACTTCAAAAAGATCCACTGGGTCCACTTGTAATATTTTGGATCACTGGTATTGATTTCTCGATCCCAGTCGAAACTAAAGCCAAGCGCGGTAAGCTGCCTTCGGTAAGTAGAGATATTTTTTTCTGTAGTTTTTTGCGGATGCGTTCCCGTACGGATCGCATACTGCTCGGCAGGAAGGCCAAAACTATCCCATCCCATTGGGTGGAGAACCTCATAGTTTTTTAACCGCATGTATCTTGCCATAACGTCGGTTGCTGTATATCCTGTAACATGGCCTACATGTAGACCTGCACCTGAAGGATAGGGAAACATATCAAGTATGTAGTATTTCGGTTTATCAGGGTTTTGATGCGCTTGATAAGTCTTTTTTACTTGCCATATCTCGCGCCATTTCGATTCAATTTTTTCGTGGTGATACATAGGAATAAATGCCGTTTTTACAAGGAGAAATATTAGCACCTTTACCTAAAATCTCGCAACACCTCAAAAGCGGCAGGTTTACACATAGTATTTTTTATCTTTGGTGAAAAAAAAAAGAGCTGTATTTTCTAAAGTATTGCAAAGGCTGTCCATGAGAAGATACCACCCCCTAACGCAAGAAGAGCGCCTAATTTTACTGGAGCGAGGAACAGAGCCCCCCTTTTCAGGAACATATGTAGAAAAACAGCCTCCAGGCGTTTTTGTATGCAAGCAGTGCGATCTTCCCTTGTATCTTGCAGATGGGCAGTTTTCTTCTCACTGTGGATGGCCCAGCTTTGATGAGGCCCTACCTGGAGCCTTGCATACCTTGCAAGACCCAGATGGCGTCAGAACAGAAATTCAGTGTGCAAGATGCTTTGGGCATTTAGGCCATCTATTTCTTGGAGAAAAATGCACCGAAAAAAACCGCCGCTTCTGCACAAACTCCCTTTCACTGCGTTTTTTACCTGCTTATACCAAAACAGGATATGCAAAAGCGGTATTTGCTGCGGGATGCTTTTGGCGCGTGCAGTATCTATTCGATGAAATTTCTGGTGTAGCCTATACAGAGGTAGGCTACACTGGGGGATCTGTTGTAGAGCCTAGTTATGAAGAAGTATGTTCACAAAAAACAGGCCATAAAGAAGCGATTCTTCTACATTTCTCTCCTGAAATCCTCTCTTTTTCTCAGCTAGTCGATGCGTTTTTCTCCCTTCATGATATAGAGCAGAAAGACGGGCAAGGCCTTGATAAGGGAAGCTCTTATCAGCCAGCGATCTACTACTTCACAAAAGAGCAAAAAATTATTGCAAACGCAGCTAGAAAAAAACTAGAAGATGCGGGGTATCAGCCAGCTGCTGCTATTAGACCGGTAAGCGTGATTTATCCAGCAGAAGAAAAACATCAAAAATACTATGCGAAAAAAGGTGGACTTTACTGATTAGGCTCTACTGCAGTAGGCTCTACCCACTTGCCATGATCTTTTATCAGCTGGATTAGTTTTGCATCAGCATCAGCAAAATCGATGTACTTTTCTACACAAGTTTTTCCAACATAAAGATCCACTTTACCAGGTCTCGATCCCACATAGCCAAAATCTGCATCAGCCATTTCTCCAGGGCCGTTTACAATACAGCCCATGATCGCTACCTTCACTCCAGGCAGGTGCCCAGTTTTTTGGCGGATTCTTTCAGATACTTCTTGTAAATCAAATAACGTGCGGCCGCATCCTGGGCAGGAGATAAACTCTGTTTTTACCGAGCGCAACCTAGCTGCCTGTAATAAAGAAAACGTGCGGGAAGAGCGCTCTTCTAAAGAACCTTGAGGAGCTAGGCAAAATCCATTACTCCAACCATCGCAGAGAATAGAGCCCATCTCCGCTGCAGAGCCCATTAAACGAAGATCTTCTTCGTAGGCAGCGTAAATATAGGTAGATACTTGAGAAGGCACTTTCTCCAAAATACGCCGAGTTTTTTCGATTCTATCTACGCCTTCTGCAGAGATAAATAGGTGATTTGGCATCTGGTTTGCTGTAGAAAGATCCCAAAGATCGATTTCTTCTAGGCTAACATCTTGTACATCAAGCCAAAGAGCTAAAGGAGCTTTCTCTATATACGGTCCATTTTTCTTCCACGGCGTTACCGGAATTAGAGGGGTTTCTACGGGTTTCAAAGAGAAGTTTTTCACAAAAATCAAGATGCCTGCTTCTTGCACTTTTTCTAACTCTTCTACAGAGTCTGGAGCTTTTTCTAATAAAAGCGCATCGGGAGAAAAAAGCGTTTTTGTATAGCCAGTAGGTGTTTTTTCAAGAGATAACCTGCGGTCCATATCACCAAGAGGAAAATCCTTTTCTCCTAAAGCAAAAAACGCGGATACAGCTCCTTTTCTTTCCGTTTTTTTTCTCACAAAATGACTTTGGTATGCGGTGGAAAAACGCAGCAACCTGCGGCAAGGCTCCATTTCATGGATGGGATCTTCCGTCAAAGAAATCCGAATCGTATCTCCAATCCCTTCAAGCAGAAGAGCGCCTATACCAAGAGAGGATTTGATTCTACCATCATCGCCTGCTCCCGCTTCAGTCACCCCTAAATGTAAGGGATAATCCCAGCCTTTTTCCTGCATGGAAGCGATAAGATGGCGGTAAGCTGCAATCATCACAAGGGGGTTACTTGATTTCATGGAAAAAACAAGCTGATGAAAATCGTGTTTTCGGCAGATCTCGGCAAATTCAAAAGCAGAGGCGACCATACCCTTCGGGGTATCTCCATAGACATTGAGGATTCTGTCGGATAAAGAGCCGTGGTTTACCCCGATACGAAGAGCTGTCTGGTTGCGTTTACAAATCTTTACAAGAGGGGTAAATTTTTCTTCGATACGATGAAGCTCTTGCTGATACTCCAAGTTAGTATAGCTTTTTTTGGCAAAAGAGGCTCTTTTGTCCGCAAAATTCCCTGGATTAATCCGAACTTTATCCATAAATTCTGCAGAAAAAAGGGCTGCTGGAGGGTAAAAATGGATATCGGCTACAAGAGGTACGTTGTATCCTTTTTGCACGAGGATATTTTTGATTTTTTCACACGACTTTGCCTCTTTTTTTCCTTGCACCGTAAGGCGGACAATCGAGGCTCCAGCGTCACTAAGCTCCATGATCTGCTGCACTGTGGCTGTTATATCGTTTGTATCGGTATTGGTCATTGTTTGGATAGCAATCGGATGATTGCCTCCAATAAAAATAGAGCCTATAGCGACAGGTCTTGTGGGGAAAAATGGGGATACTTTACGCTTCATATACATATTTTTTAGTAGTCAAATTCAGCAAAATCTGGATGAATCAGCCGCTTATTTTCATTGATTGCATCGATTAAAGAAACCTCTTTGACAGAAAGCCGGATCAAACAGCTTGCGATATTTTGTTCTAAATGCAGAGGCGAGCTTGCTTTTGGTATGGCGATAAAATCCTTATGTAAACACCAGGCTAATACAATTTGCGCTGGGGATCGATCCTTTTTTTTCGCCAAATCCACCAAGGTAGGGTGCTGTAAAATCTCTCCTTTACCTAAGGGAGAATAGGCTGTAATTGCGATTTCTTGCATTTGACAAAACTGGATGATGTTTTCGTCGACAAATAAAGGGTGCAGTTCAAATTGATGGATATAGAGTTTGAGCCCTTGATTGAGCACATCTTGCATATGATGAATTGTCCCATTACACATGCCATATGTACGGATTTTTCCCTTTTCCATCATCTGATCCATTTTATAGATCACATCGGGAAGGTGGCCTTTTTTTTTAGGCCAATGGACAAGGTAAGCGTCCAAATAATCTACTTGCAGCTCTTTAAGAGCGCGGTCTAAAGCAGGCTCTACTTGATCTGGATGATGCTCTTCATGCCACAGTTTACTCACAAGAAATAACTCCTCCCTTGATGCGCCTTTAAGCCCTTTAGCAATATCTAGATGGTTTTGATACACATCCGCTGTGTCGATATGCCGGTATCCAGCATGCCAAGCATCTTGTATCACTTTTGTACACGCATCTTGCTTTAGCTTCCATGTGCCAAGACCAAGTACAGGCATTTTGACACCAGAAGAAAGCTTTTTATAGGGAATATCCATCGATACCTACTCTACTTTTTTTTGAATAAACACATCAGCTTTGCCCCAAGGATAGGCCGCTTTAAAGCGGCTTTCTACCTTCCAATCAGCAGAGTAATAAGCAAGAGGCTCACTTACAGTTGCCACATAGGCCCCTTTGGGAAAAGATATGAGCTGCTTTGCCAGTTGCAAAAACTCAGCGTCTGACAAAGATGTGCTATATATATATACTACATCGGCTTTAGGAAGGGAAGTCTGGAAGATATCTTGCACCTGAAAATGCACACCTTCTATCCGCAAAAAATTTTTTATCCCTATAGAAGATTCGATAAAAGGCTCTACCCAGTCTAGACCGGTAGAGACTGCAGAAAACACCTCTCTCATAAAAAACACCCCTTTTCCTCTGCCAGAACCTAGTTCTAAATAGGTTTTACCCTTTGATAAACCTGTTTTTTCTCCAATTTTTTTTAGTATCTTTGGTGGAGTCTCCCCATAGATGTTACCCAGTGGATGAGTAGACGGAGATTTTTTAGCGATTTGATAGGGGCTTTTCCCCAAATATAAGAAAAAATACATCGCTTCGATCAGGAGCATGCGCCTAGTATGCAGGTAAAAACAGGCGTGCAACATTTCTTTTAGCCAAAACCACTTGATTCGGAAAAATACTGGTAGACTTGTTCTCAAAGCGCACATATATAGATTAGTTTCGCCAATAGTGCGATTTTCTGCAGCCAAAAATCTCTGCAATTATGTTATCCTAAGGATGTATGGAAACGACAGAACCTTCCTCCCTAACTGAGCATCCACCTGGCAGTATAAAAGAGCTTTGGAGCATTTCTCTTCCTTTGATGCTTTCCCATTTAGCTGCTTATTTCATGATTTTCGTCGATCGGATCTTTTTAGCAAGCTATTCTGCTGCATCGTTTCATAGTGCAGTCAGCGCGGGAACCTGGGCGTGGGCGTTTATGGGGGGCTTTGGTATGCTATCCTCAATGAGCGAAGTATTTGTAGCGCAGTTCAATGGCGCTAAAAGACCTAAACTTATTGGCCCTTCTATTTGGCAGATGATTTGGATCTCTCTTTTATCTGTCTTGTTTTTTTGGCCTATTGCCTTATACGGCTCCAACTGGATTTTTCCGATGGCCACGCAAGTAGAACAAAGGCAATATTTTTCTTACCTACTTGTATTTGCCCCTTTTTACGTTTTAATGACCGCGCTAAGCGGTTTTTATATAGGCAGGGGCAAAACAGCTCTTTTGATCTATCTTGCCATTTTAGGCAACGTCCTCAATATCATTTTTGATGCTCTTTTTATTTTTGGTCTAGATCCCTGGATACCTGAAATGGGGATTAAAGGAGCAGCGATTGCCACATCTTTAGGTTATATCGTGCAGGCAGTGCTGTTATTTGCTTTTTTTATGCATCCATCTTATCGAAACGCATTTGCCACAAATAACCACTCTTTGAATATCCCTTTATTCATCCGCTCATGTAAAGTGGGACTGCCTCAAGGCGTTTTTTATATGCTGGAAATAGCAGGTATTGCCATTTTTTATGAGTGCATGCATAGACTAAGCAAAGACCATATTGCCATTTCTGGGATATGCCAAACGTTTTTGATTCTCCTCTCTTTTTTTATTGAAGGAGTCAGTAGAGGGGTCACTGCCATCTCTGGAAACTTCATCGGCTCAAAATACACGCAAGAAATCCAGCAGGTACTTAAATCAGGCGTCTATCTGCAGTGTGGATTTTCTTTGTTGATTGCGCTGGCATTTTTTGCTCCTACAGAATCGGTGCTATACCTATTTCCTACGACATCATTGGAGCCGTCTGCTATAGGCACTCTTTGGTTTTGCCTTGTATGCGCCTTTTTCTACATCTCATTTGAAGGAATACGCTGGATTGTGGCGGGTATACTAACCGCTGCTGGAGATACCTTGTTTTTACTGATAGCAGGCAGCCTTAATGTCTGGCTCTTACTCATTATTCCGATCTACATTTTAATCGAAAAAAACGCGTTATCCGTCGAGATGGCGTGGAGTATCTATGCAGCATATTCTTTGCTTTCTTGCTTGATTTATCTCAGGCGCTACCAAAAAGGATCATGGAAAAAAATCCAACTTATCCAAGAAGAAGAAAACGAGATAAAAGCCTCAACAAACCCTTTATCATAACCCTAAATTAGGCTTTCTCAGTGAAAAAGGGTGCGCATCTACGACTGCAGAGGGTCCAAAAAATTGCATAGGACCGGGGCAAAGGTAGGCATCAGAAAGCTCCCAATCCCCTCTTTTTTTTGCAAAAGTTTGATAGGCTTCTGATGAAAAACAAACCAAAGCTTTTGCAATGACAAGCTTTTCTTTTCCCTTTCTTCTTTCGGTATGCAGCATCTTAGCAATAGGAAGAGCTAATGGTTGCCATTCATCTACTGGCTTATGTAGATGTAAAAGACTTGCCATATACCCCGTTTTTCCGTCTTCAAGTAGTAAAGCAGCGATTTTACCTAAACTGTAGCAGTAGTTAGCGTCAAAATTTGAAGGGAGAGAAGCTCTTCCTTCATACACAAAAAAGTGGGAAGCAGGATGAAATTTATTAGCCACTTCTGGAAAAGCTCGGAGTTTTTCTTCTACCATAGCAACTAAAAGGCCTTCGGTAGAGATTTTGGAAACCTGCACATTGCCGTGAGGATCACGGTCCATTAAGAGCTGTTTTTGAATCGACTTTGGAAGAGCGGAAAATAGCTTTTTTTCGCTTTCTTGAAGGGTAGATTCTACAGACGATACACCTTGAAAAAGCGCTTCATTGATCGAAGAAATCAGCTGTTTCATATCGGTTAAAAACTCTAACAACCCTTCGGGAATGAGTATAACTCCATAGTACTTACCCTGATTTGCTCTTTTTTTGATCAAAGAAACAAGTTCTTCGACTACAGAAAAAACGCTCTTTTTTTTCTCTAAACACTCCTCAGAGATCAAAGCAAAATTTGGCTGGGTTTTCAAAGCGCATTCTAGAGTTACATGGGAAGCAGATCTTCCCATAAGACGGATGAAGTGGTAATATTTCTTTGCAGAAGAAGCATCTTTTGCAATATTTCCCACCATTTCTGCATAAACCGAAGTTGCCGTATGAAACCCAAAAGAAATCGGTGTGTAATCAGATTGCAAGTCGCCATCAATAGTCTTTGGAACGCCAATCACCGCGATCCTACGATCTTTTTGCGAAAAAGCTTCTGCCAAAACAGCCGCATTGGTATTGGAATCATCCCCTCCGATAATGACAAGTCCTTGTAGTCTCAAATCTTTGCTATTTTGATACGCTTTTTCAATCGCTTTTTTCCCTTCAATCTTTGTGCGGCCAGAGCCTAACAGATCAAAGCCGCCTTGATTGCGGTAGAGATCCACCTTTTCTTTGGTCAAAAGAGTCGTCTGGTTTTCTAAAATCCCCTCAGGTCCTCCGATAAATCCGATCAAAGTAGGGTCAGTAAAACGCTCTTGCAAAGCATCGAAAATTCCCGCGATCACGTTGTGTCCACCTGGAGCTTGCCCTCCAGAAAACACTACACCTACCCGGATTGTTTGTTTTTTCGGTGGAATCTTTTCTTTTCCCTCGGTAGAAACCCAAAGTAATGGATGATGAAAGGTATGGGGAAAAGCAGATTCTACAGATGCATCTTTTGCTTGAAAATTTCCTTTAGGATCTTCTTGTAAGCGCAGCTTACATCCACGCAGAGCTTTAGGTAGTACCGGATGAAACTCTCTTCGTATCTCTTCTAATCGCAACTCTCTATCCTTTGTTCGGTTTTCTTGCTGTTAATTAGATAAACAAATACCATTTGAAAATACAATAAAAAAACTATCTGATGAAATCTGCAATGAAAGCTGCTTGTGTGATTCCTGCTCGCTTAGAAAGCTCCCGTTTTCCAAGGAAAATGCTCCACCTTATCCAAGGAAAATCTTTAATTAGACGGACAGTAGAAAATGCGCGATCTTTTCCAATACCTGCGTATGTGCTAACTGATAGCATAGAAATCGCACGTGAAGTGCAAGATATTGCGCCGATCATCTTTACCTCATCTAAGCCAAAGACAGGAACAGACCGTATTGTGGAGGCGCTTTATACAAATCAGCAGCTACAAAGCTTTGATCTACTCGTTAATGCGCAGGGAGACCATCCCTTCTTATCGCCTAAAACGGTAGAAAATCTACTCGAAGCTTTTGCAGAAAATCCTTCGTTAGATATTGCGACAGCTGTGCAAAAGATCTCGAAAAAAGACGCGGTTAAACCTCAAGTAGTCAAATGTGTATTTAGCGAAAATAACCAAGCTCTTTACTTTAGTAGAAGCTTAGTTCCTCATGGAGCAGAAGAGTATTATCAACATATCGGAGTGTATGCGTATAAAACTAGATTTTTACATAATCTCCAAAAAATGCCCCAAACAGATCTGGAACAAAAAGAGCAACTCGAGCAGCTCCGTTTCTTAGAAAAGGGCTTTTCTATTCAAGTGGTTATCAGTGAAAACCCCCATGATGTAGCCGGCGTAGATTTCCCAATAGATGCACTTGCTTGCGGTGAAATTGCAGCAGATATGACTTATTTATGAAACGGATTTTAGCAATCGATTATGGAGCGAAAAGAATTGGTCTTGCCATCACCGACGCAGGCCAAATTTTGGCGTTACCACTAACTACGGTACTTGCAAAAAAAACGCATAAAGAATCTGCTTTAGCGGTGCAAAAAAATACCTTGCACTATTCTATTGCGGAAATTGTGATAGGCCTTCCCCTTCTTCCGAATGGAAAAGAGGGCGCTATGAGCAGAGAAGCGCGCCTTTTTGGAAGCGCCATCGAAGAGGTTTTTTCTACAACAGTCCACTTTTTCGATGAGCGCTTCACATCGCTAGAAGCGCACCGTTCTTTGAGCAATTTATCTCGAAAAAAACGGACAAAAATCATTGACCCAACATCTGCTGTCATGTTACTTAGAGATTTTTTACAAGCAAGATCCTCTGGATGAAACGCGCAATTTCTCTTGCAGATTTTTGCCTAATCTTACAATGTGACATCTAAAGATGCATAAAGACATGACTATCTATGAGTGAAGAAACAAAACAAGCAAACCCTTGTATCCTTGTGATATTTGGCGCAACAGGAGACCTTACTGGCAGAAAACTCATGCCAGCTATCTATAACCTAGGTAAAGATGGCCTTTTACCAACAAGCTTTGCCTGCGTAGGTTTTGCTAGAAGACCCAAAACGCATGAAGAATTCCGCAAAGAAATGGGAGAAGATGTAGATCAGTTTTCCCGTACCAAGCCTTTAGACGCCCCTTTTTGGGAGCATTTCCAACAATCGTTATTCTATCATCAAGCGGCATTTGACGACGACGACGGGTATAAAAAACTGAGAGTATTTTTAGATAAGCTCGATGCGGAACATGGCACAAAAGGAAATCGTATTTTTTATCTTTCTGTGCAGCCAAAATTTTTTCCTGTGATTGTAAAAAAGCTCAAAACCCACGGACTCATCTACAATCCTCAAGAAAGCGCAGAAAAATTTTCCAATGTAATTATTGAAAAACCTTTTGGAAGAGATAGTTCTTCTGCAGAAAAGCTGCAACACGAAATCGAAGAGTCGCTCCATGAGAGTCAGATCTATAGAATCGATCATTACCTTGGCAAAGAAACCGTACAAAATATTTTGGTGTTTCGCTTAGCAAACTCCATTTTTGAATCTCTTTGGAATAACAAACACATCGATCATATTCAAATCACGGTAGCAGAAAGCATCAGCATAATTGGGATTAATTACTAAGACTTTGTTGAAATCAGAAATAGCTCCTTCATAATCTTTTAGCTGATGACGCGCAACGCACAGATTGTAGTAAGCTTCGGCTACTAATT
>ERZ1740072.301-NODE-301-length-20729-cov-10.538841_pt1 | contig 20729 bp, 13 predicted proteins | sample MGYA00581733_ERZ1740072 | MGnify/ENA primary metagenome ERZ1740072 (study PRJEB43018, sample SAMN04849741) | marine metagenome | isolation source: floating plastic debris | place: Pacific Ocean | collected 2008-08-30 | study: EMG produced TPA metagenomics...
GCACTATCTCAGTGACCTTGGAAAAACTCTCTATTTTTTAAGCCTAAGTAGTTACAAAGAATTTTATAAAATCGAGAAATTGTGTCTGCAGAAATGTTCCATAGAACATCTGTACGGCAGGCAGAGCATAATTAAATCCTCATGCTGCTCTTTAGCCTATTCTTTTAGTCTCTAGAGCCTGGCTCGAAGCCCCGCTGTTTCAGGTAAGGCGTAAGTATTCTCAAAACTGGCAACCGCAGGCAGATCTCGAGGGGTTACCACCCAGTCTGTCTTACCCTGAAGATGGTCATAGAGCGCCACAACCGCAATCATATTCTTAAACAACGAATAGAAGGGCGTGAGCAAGGCATATTGTAAAAAGTAATATCCGGGATAGTGACAATAGCCCACTTTGGCTGTCACCAGTAGCTTGTAGACACTGCTCAAGAACGTAACTATCGTAACCAACAACAAGAATCTGTTATCAGTAAAGTTAACGGTACCCGTTACCAGCCAGCTACTCAAAACAAGCGGAACAATCTGCACCGACAAAATAGGAAATAGTTCTCTGTAATATAACAGATGGGTCCAAACAAACTTTTGCCCAAAGGTTAGCCGAGACGATTTCCAAAATCGCTTTTGATACCGCAGGCTAACTTCTAGCCACCCTTGAGACCAGCGCTTACGCTGAGACCAAAATGCACTAACACGATTGGGAGCCAGCTCTGTAACCGTAATACTGCGGTCGTGGACAATACGATAGCCCTGCAGCAGGGTGCGAACCGAGGCATCAATATCTTCGGTCAGCATGGTGGGGTTAAACCGAATTTGCTTGAGCACCGATGTTCGCCAGTAGCCATTGGACCCACCAAACAGGGCCGTATCGACCATCAGCGATTTGGCGGAATGACTGACGCCGTAGATAGACTCAAATTCGACTGCCACCAGACGAGTCAATAAGTTTTCGCCTCGGTTGCGAATCATGTTGCGGCCCTGGACGACATCGTAACCGTTAGCAATCCAGCGGCTAGCCCGTTCAAAACAGTCTGGAGCCGGATGGTGGTCCGCATCTAAAATACAGGTAATCTCACCGCTCACAATCTGAAGGGCCGCATTGATGTTTTCGGCTTTAGAATGGCTGCCGTCTACTCGATACGGACGAAAGTTGGGATACTGTCTGGCCAGCTGTTTTAGCCTGCGCTCAATCGGTAGTGTCTCGGGGGTATTGTAGGCCAAGATAACCTCTAGCCCCGCTCCAGGGGGATGGACCCGATTAAGCAGATGATCGACGGTCTCTAAAATAATGTTTTGTTCATTGGGCAAGTAGGCTGCCACGATAAAAGAGCAGCGGGGTAGAGGAGGTCTCTCCTGAGGCAAAGCTGCACCTCGAATGCCCAATCCTTGTTTAAGCCGGTGCTTGAAACTCTCGGCAGGAGATAGGGAGAAAGATCGTCCTGCAAATCGTCGCCAGACCGCTGCCGTAGATTCGGCAATGAGCATAAACGCACTCGTCAGGTACAGCGTTACTAGCAGAATATGTAGCCATCTTAACGAGAGATTGCCCAGCTCCAGACTGTAATAGCAGACAATGGTGGGTAGCCCAATTAGAAGCACATTTAGAAAAATTAGCTTGCTGGCAATAGTCCAGCGATCGCACGTATTATTTTTTCTTTTTTGCATATAGCACCCCTCTGCAGGTGTCTGAAATCAATCGTCAAACAGTCGTTGAAGCACAAACACGCCGCCTAGTCGCCATACAGACGCATGACTTGCAGCCAAAAAGCCGCTCATATCAAGCTGAGAACCGTTCAAAAAGGTGATTTAAACAGCCTTTTTTGATGTATTCCGCAACTTGACTGCCAATTCTAACCTAATGTTAAGCAGATGTTAACTTCTGTGTTTACGGACATTGATGTAAGACATAACCCACGCAGCTTCTATAGATTTTTACGGTTCAATCTGTTTCCTGGTAAAGTATCGGTCGTATCATTTGGCCGCTCTATGACCGTTATTGCTGCTCGTAAGACTAAGGACGTTATCACCTTTGCGTCTGATTCCATTTTGGTGGCAGGTTACCTCAAAGCCACCGAAAAGGAAGTCATTTACAACAAGCTATTTCAGCAAAACGACATGGTGATTGGCAGTACGGGCACCGGCTACGAAGGCACCATGATGGAGTTGTTTAGTCGAAATCATCGCCCTGTAGACGGCAGTCGCCTGTCGGTGATCGATTTTTTTGTTGAATTCCGAGATTGGATTAATAAGCGCGATACTGGACATTCCCCAGAAAATGATTATCTAATTGCCTACAATCAAAAACTGTTTCGCACCTATGGCGGTTTAGATGTTTATGAGGTGCCCGAATTTGAAGCGATTGGGGCAGGGGAAGACTTTGCCAAAGCCGCTCTGCATCTGGGACATTCTCCACGCGAAGCGGTGGAAGTTGCTTGCAAGCTCTCTATTTATTGCAGTGAACCTATCTCTGAAATTACGGTAGAGGTCTAAGGCTCCACGCCCCAATTAAATCATAATGGCCCACACTCTATCGCCCGTTCTCACTTGGTTTAAACATCAAAAATGGCAGCCGCTTCCGTTTCAAAAGCAAACTTGGGATGCCTATCTAACGGGCAACAGCGGTCTGATTCAAGTCCCGACTGGTTCAGGAAAAACCTATGCAGCCACTATGGGACCCATTGCCGATATGTTGGCAAACCCTGGCAAAGGTCTACAGCTGCTCTACATTACACCGCTGCGGGCGCTGTCGCGCGATATTGAGAAATCTGTTCAAAAGCCTATTGTCGAGATGGACTGGCCGCTACAGGTAGAGTCCCGCACCGGAGATACTAAAGCGTCTCAAAAAGCTCGTCAGAAAAAGAAGCTGCCTGAGATTTTGATCACTACGCCTGAATCTCTCTCGGTGCTGCTGTCCTACAAAGGGGCCCATCAGCGTTTTGGCAATCTGCGCACAGTAATTTTGGATGAATGGCACGAGCTGATGAGTTCCAAGCGGGGGACCCAGACTGAGCTTTGTCTAGCGCAGCTTAGGTTAATACAGCCGAACCTCAAGACTTGGGCAATTTCGGCCACCCTGGGCAATTTAGAAGAAGCCGCCCAAACAGCTGTAGGACTGGGGGCTCGGCCCGTTATTATCCAGTCCGATATTAAGCGTGACACCCACATTCAAAGCATTTTGCCAGAATCGGTGGATAGCTTTCCTTGGGCAGGCCATTTGGGACTACACCTATTTCAAGAGCTGGTAGATAGCTTAGATGCGAAAAAATCTACACTGATTTTTACTAATACGCGATCGCAGGCCGAACGCTGGTTTCAGGCCCTGAGCTTTGCCGAACCCGACTGCCCCATGGCGCTGCATCACGGCTCCATCAACCTGACCGAACGCCAGGCCATCGAAACCGGGATTAAAAGCGGCGCTCTTAAATGGGTGATCTGCACATCTTCCCTAGATCTGGGCGTAGACTTTCATCCGGTAGAGCGCATTGTGCAAATCGGCAGTGCCAAAAATCTGGCCCGACTGCTGCAGCGAGCCGGACGCTCTGCCCACCAGCCCGGCGGCACGTCAGAAGTGTTTTTCTTACCCACCAATGCGCTGGAGCTGCTTGAAATTGCTGCATTTCGCCAGGGTCTGGCCCAGGGGGACATCGAATCGCGCCATCCGCTGCGGCTGCCCTATGATGTGCTCACCCAGCACCTGGTTACCCTAGCCTGCGGTGATGGGTTTGCCCCTGAGGCCACGCTAGCGTCTATCCGACAGACAGTGGCATTTCAAGACATCAGCGACGCTGCCTTTGAGTGGATGCTGGAGTTTCTGGAGAAAGGGGGACGCTGTCTTAAAGCCTATCCCCGCTATCAAAAGTTAGTTCTAGACGATGGTTACTATAAAGTCTCAACGGCACAAATCTCTCGCATGCATCGCCTCAGCATTGGTACCATCACGGGTAACCAACAGGTACGTGTGGTGTACACCAACCGCCGGAAGCTAGGCACCGTTGATGAAGGATTTGTTTCCCGGCTAAAAAAAGGCGACGTATTTTTCTTCGCGGGTCGTCAGCTGGAGTTTTTCCAAATGAAAGACATGGTGCTCTATGTCAAAAATACGCGTAAGAAATCTACAACAGTTCCTGTGTGGACTGGGGGGAATCTGGGTATTTCTGACTGTTTGAGCCACCATCTACGAGAGCAAATCACCCAGATCAAGTCAGGAGAGACCAGCAGTCTCGAAATTGAGTGTATTATGCCTATTCTGGCCGCTCAAGACCGTATCTCTCATCTGCCAGAGCAGCAAGAGCTTTTAATTGAAACGTGGAAAAGTCGCGAGGGACAGCATCTCTACGTGTTTCCCTTTGAAGGACGATTTGTCCATGAAGGATTGGGCTTTCTGTGGACCTATCGCTTTGCTCAGTATAAAAAAGCTACCTTTACAGTTTCAGTCAATGACTATGGGTTTGAGATTTTAGCCCCCAAGGACTACCCTTTTGAAACCGTTTTTCAAACCCATCGGCCTCACTTCTTCGAGCGAGAAAACATTACTGATGATATTCGCGCCAGTCTAAATATATCGGAACTAACCCAGAGACGATTTCGCAGCATTGCTCAGGTCTCCAATCTGGTATTTCAAGGCTATCCGTCATCTCGTAAAACAGGCAGCCAGCTGCAGGTCAGCGCCTCTTTAATCTATGAGGTTTTTTCCAAATATGAAACGGATAATCTCCTACTCCTGCAAGCGGAACGTGAGGTATTAGAACAACAGCTTGAACTAGATCGCTTAAAGACCGCCTTAGAGCGTTTACAGACGTTTAATGTAGTCTGGCAAACAACAAAACGTCCATCTCCCCTGGCGTTCCCTTTATTAGTAGAGCGTCTCAGCGGTCGTCTATCCAATGAGAGCCTGCTTGAGCGGGTAAAACGTCTCAAACAACAGCTGCATAATAAATGACCCGCTGCCGATCCTTACCGTTGCCAAAAAGACGGTGATATCCACAAGCATTGATGCTACGATTGACCGCTGTGGATAGTTACCAGGAACAATATGGACAGCACCACACATCGAGTGGATCTATTGCAAGGAGAAGAGCTGCTGCTGCTGGACCGGGCAGCCTATGTGCCTGCCTACAGCGCGCTGCTGCTGTCAGACGTGCATCTAGGTAAGGCTGAAACGTTTCAAATGGCCGGCATTCCAGTGGCACAGCAGGTAAATGAGGAAACGCTAGCGCGGCTGCGATCGCACTGCGCCCAGGTTCAGCCCCAGCAGATTTTTGTCCTGGGCGATCTGTTCCATTCCCGTCAGGGCATGGTGTCAGAGGTAGAAGCTGCCTGGTCTAAGTTCCTTGAAGATGCTGATGCTAGGGTCACTCTGATTGTGGGTAACCATGATCGTGCCGCTCTGGGGCCTGTCTTTGATATGGACTACAGCACGGACCCCATCCCCCTCGGCAAGCTCCTACTGAGCCATGAACCAGAAACCATCGATACCCAAGGTCATCTAAACATCTGCGGTCACATTCATCCGGTCGTACAGCTAAAATCTGCGATCGATAGTCTACGCCTGCCCTGTTTTTACCATGAGCACCCGTCTCAGCGGCTGACGCTGCCCTCGTTTGGGTCATTTACCGGTGGCCATGAGGTGTTTGTGGGTAAAGGAAAAACAGCCTACATTACCCTAGAGGGTTGTCTAATGGTGCTGGATTCACCCCCCGAAGAATAAAGCAGCCTATCGGTTTACTTCTCGTACGTTTGCAGTTCGCTGAGGGTAACAATCCGGTAGCCGCGCTGCTGTATTTGCGGCAGCAGCAGCTCCAACAGTTTGACCGTTCTCTCGCCGTGACCAGGACCGTCGTGGAGGACCATGATATCACCTGACTCAAGATTATTGAGCACAAACCACTGGGCAAAGCGGACTGAGGGAATGTGAGTATCGTAGGGAAATAAAGACCCCAGCACTAGCTGGTATCCGTTGGCGGTGGCCAAGTTCAGTATACGAGCGTTGTACCAGCCCATACCTGGACGAAACCAGCGAACGCGGCCATAGGTCGATAGGGCTCGATCTGCGATTATAAATTTGGTGCGAAAGTCTTCAGGGGTCAAACCCAGGCTGGACTCATCAGCTGTCATATGGTTTCCCAGCTCGTGGCCGCTGGAGACGAGTTCTTGAATAGTCGCTTCGTGGGTTGCGATCGCATCGCTCAGCATAAAAAATGTTGCCTTTGCCCCATAGCGCTCCAATACAGACAAAATAGCTGCGGTTGTTTTTACATGGGGGCCATCATCGATGGTTAGGGCAATCACAGGCGCTTCAGTATCAACAAAAAAGACCGCCCCCGGCTGCAGTTTTGCCACCAGAGCAAACATCCACTGAGGCTGTCGCAGTCCAAGATAGGCGAGCAACAGTATGCTGACACCGCTAAACGCTATCTTTCTCCAATGTTTCACCGGTAAAATTCCATAAAAAAAGATGCTGCAGGCGTTCTGTCACGGACGCCCTGTTGCAGCATCTAATAAAACTAAAACTGTTGTGACCCAGCGAGATTAGCCGCCTGCAACAGCAGGGACAATGCTGACCTCGTCTCCGTCATTGAGCGCGGTTTCTTTTCCATCCAAAAACCGAATATCCTCGCTGTTGACGTAGAAATTGACAAATCGACGCAGCTCGCCCTTGTCGTCACACAAACGAGCTTTAATGCCAGGAAACTTGCTTTCTAACGTATCCAGTAGACCAACAATGTTATCGCCACCGATTTCGACGGTTGCTTCGTTGTTGGTAAATTTCTGCAGGGGAGTAGGAATAAGAACTTTAACAGCCATGAAAACAACAACTCAAAAAGTAAAACAGAAGACGCCTAAACAGAGTACCGCAGTCGGTAAGAAAACTCGCAGGTGGGCTGAGCCCACACAAAACGGTCTACACCTGTGTCTGCTGCCAATCTAGGCGATTAAGCGTATTGGCTCGCTCCCAGGCATGCTCAAAGCTTTCTAGCTTAGGCTCAATCATCAAAGGCTCACCAGCGGCTCCGCTAACGGCTTCTTGAGTCTTGAGACCGTTACCCGTAATGTAAGCAACGGTGCGCTCGTCAGAATTGATTTTGCCCGCTTCAACCAGCTTTTTCAGAACGGCAATGGTGGTGCCCCCGGCTGTCTCAGTAAAGATACCTTCGGTTTCAGCCAGCAGCTTCATCCCTTCAATGATTTCAGCATCGGTGACTGCTTCAATGTTGCCGTTGGTTTTCTTAGCAATATCTAGAGCATAAATACCATCTGCCGGGTTACCAATGGCAATAGACTTAGCAATGGTGTTGGGTTTCACTGGAGTGATAAAGTCGCGCCCTTCCTTATAAGCCTGATAGATAGGAGAACATCCTTCCGCCTGGGCACCGCTAAAGCGAACAGGCTTCTCATCGACAAGACCGGTCTTCACCAGCTCATTAAAGCCCTTATAGATCTTGCCATAGAGAGAACCGGATGCCAGGGGAGCAACGATGTGGTCAGGCAGTTCCCAGCCCAGCTGCTCAGCCACCTCAAACCCAAGGGTTTTGGAACCTTCGGAGTAGTAGGGACGCAGATTGATATTGACGAAGCCCCAGCCATGGGTGTTAGCCACTTCAGAACAGAGGCGATTTACCTGGTCATAGTTACCGTGAACGGCCATGACCGTAGGATCGTAAATCAACGTGCCCAGAACTTTACCGGCCTCTAGATCAGAGGGGATAAACACACAGCAGTCGAGACCGGCATGGGCTGCAATAGCCGCTGTAGAATTGGCCAGATTGCCAGTACTGGCACAGGACACTGTAGTAAACCCAAGCTCACGGGCACGAGTCAACGCTACAGACACCACCCGATCCTTAAAGCTCAAGGTAGGCATATTGACGGCATCATTCTTGATGTAAAGCTCTTTTAGACCCAGGCGACGAGCTAAGCGATTGGCTTTAAGCAGCGGCGTCATGCCAGTACCGACATCGATGGGGTCGTCGGTAGCCACAGGCAAGAAAGCCTTATAGCGCCAGATAGAGTTAGGCCCAGCTTCAATGGTCTCGCGACTAACCTGACGACGAATAGCATCGTAGTCGTAGGCAACTTCTAACGGACCAAAGCATTCTTCGCATACGTGCTTGGCACCAAGGTCGTAGGTAGTACCACACTCTCGGCACTTGAGATTAGTAAAGGTGGAAGATTGCAGCGTTTTGGTTTTAGGGCGGTCGATGGCCTGGGTCATGGGTTTGTGTGTATATGACAGATTAATTTGAAAGTATCACGACGAACAAAATGCAGTCAAACATACCCGACTCTTTTAGTCGGGTATTCCAAAAGCACTGACGAATAAGGATTCTACCTCCAATGATCGTAATTGGCAGCCATGTCTATGGATCAGACCCTAATTTTTTATAGATTTATTCGAGTATCAAAATCCCAGGTCAGCTCTAGCGGCTTCAGCAGCTTTAAACACTTGGGCATTGGGTAGCTCATCCCAGGCTGTAGCACCAATTTCTGAATAGAAGTCCGCATCATAGGGTCGAGTCCGTACCACAACAGGCATGGGAACGGCGTGACCCAGCAGTAGGGCCTGCTGTTTGGAGTCCAGCTTAGCTAGGACGGAGCGTAGATTTTGACCACCGGAAACGCCGGTAAAGATGGCATCGATGTCTTTTTCGTCATTGAGTAGAGCTGTAATCCGGGTGCCAATCTGCGACATGACTTCGTTATCGATTCCTGACGGTCGCTGATCGACTACTAGCAGGGTGACAAAGTACTTCCGCATTTCGCGGGCAATGGTGCCAAAAATAGTTTGCTTAGCAGTGGCTGGGTCCAAAAAGCGATGGGCCTCTTCGATGGTAATCACCAGCTGGGTGGGGCGATCGCTGGGATTTTTAGTTTGTAAGAACCGATCGGCTTTGCGTACATAGCTGGCGTGAATACGACGGGCAATGACGTTGGTGGCCAGCATATACGAGAGCATATTGGACTGGGAACCAAACTCTACGACTACATGTTTACCGGCATCCAGCGCGTCCAAAATTTGTTTTACATAGTTGTGGGGGCAGGTGTTGCGAATATATTTGAGTTCGGCCAGCCGGGTTAGCTTACGCTGCAGTGCCATGATGGATGACTTGCTACCCATTTTGACTTCGCAAAATTCCTGAATCTCTTCGTTACTCATGGTGAGCAGACGGTTGATCCAGGATTTACCAAATTCGTTGCGTAGAATAATGGCGTTTTCGAGACTCGCCTCTGACAGATTTAGCTCACGACCAATCAGAGCCAGGTCTTCTACATCAATTTGGTCAAAGCTGATATATAGTTCCTGAGCGTCTCGCACACCGCGTCGCTTGGTGGCCTCAGGGTCGAGGGTAAAAATTTGCACGTGAGCGGGAAACAGCTGGCGCAGCCCTTTGACTGTGCTAAAGTTAGCGCCCTCGCTAACGGCCTCCCAGCCATACTCCGAGTGCATGTCAAAGATCAGATTAACGGCGGCCTGTTGTTTGATAATGCCTGACAATAACAGCCGAGTTAGAAAAGATTTGCCGGTGCCGGATTTGCCAAAAATGCCGTTACTGCGCTCAACAAACCGATCCAGGTCAATACAGATAGGCACATCCATATCGATGGGTTGACCAATGGTAAAGTTGCGCCGATGAGGGTCGTCTTCCCAGCCAAATACAGAGCGAAAGTCTCGCTCGCTGGCGTCATAGACCTGACTAAAGTGTCCTGGAATCGTCTTGACTGGCAGCAGCTGCATCTGGGCACTGCTGTTGGCCTGATAAGACGCTAAACCGTCGCCCACCTGCTTGTTTGCTGTGTTTCCCGTCGTGTCTGGCGTAAACATCAGCATCGGTGCCAAATCGAGGGTGCCGTAGGTACCGCCACCGGCTAGAACTTCTTGTAAAAACAGCTCGGTCGGGTGGGGCGGATTGGCCAGAATACGCTGGCTAGCGGTACCCAGGGAGACATCGGTGAGCATGCAAAAAAACCGCGATCGCACCCCCTGCACCACCAAAAATTTACCAACCCGCATATCTTCTACGCTAACGTCTGCATGGAGACGAACTTCTAGCCCCTGACTCAGGGAGCCTTGAATCACTGAGCCCAGAGGCATTTCGTTGTTCATGGCAAAAGATTTCATGGGTCGCCACTGCCCATCCTAGCTTGAGAATTATAATTTAATACATACGTTCTAAAAAATATCCCAAAACAAAACAGGCAGCCGACCCTACCGATCGCTGCCCGTAATATTGTTATGTCCCCAAGAACTATGCCGTCAGATCGTCACATAGAGCCTAGTTGCCAAAATTCCAGCCGACTCCAGCCTGTACCGCAGCTGCAGTACCACCGCCGTCTTCAAACGCATCAAAGGCAAAAATAGCATTACCAAAGACAACCAGGTTACTACCCGGAACCGCAAAGTCTACACCGGGCTGCAGCACAAACGCAGTCTGATCGCCAACAGGAGACGGGTCATTGCCGGTCGGCAGAGAAATCCCTGCACCCAGGTATACATCAGTCTGAAAGCTGACTGGAAAGTCGTAAGAAACGGTGGGTACTAGTGCCAGGTCGCCATTAAGTAAAAACGCCTGAGCCCGTACTGAAATTGGCAGCACCAAAAACTTATAACGTCCCGAGATAACTAACCCCAGACCGTCGCCGTCACCGTTGTCATCCTCACTGAGACCGAGACTGCCGCCTGCACCTACATAGCTACCGTAGGCGGCCTGAGCTTGCACCGGGCGAATATCTAGCAGCGTGACTAGGGCCGCAGCGGCCGCAGCAGCTACTCCCAAGCGGGCGATTTTGAGCAGGCTGGTCATCGTTACTTACTCCTTTGTTAGATCTTGAAGACTGCGCCCAGGTTAGCCAAAGTAAGCCCCACTCTGCGTTTAGCAGAGGTTGTACCTACCGACAAAATATGAAAGCGCCACAAAGTTAACGCGTTGTTGGAAAAATGTCAAACTTAACCTGTATTCCGCATTCCAGCAGCGATACCGTTGATTGTCAGCATGGCACCCCGCAGCAGTTCACCACGGCTGTAGCGAGACTGAATCACACCGGTAGCCAATGCCGCCGCATCCCGATGCTGTCGCAGTCGTTTGAGCAACGAAACTTGCAAAAAGCCAAGGGGAACAATCGTTCCATTACGAAGCTGCACCGAACGTTGCAGACTCGGATCGCCATCTAGCAAGGTTTGATTGTCCGTTACCTGCAGCACCATCTGACTGGTGAGGTGAAATTCCTCAGCAATTTGATCGAACACCGCTTGAAAACTATCGCGACGCTCATCTGCGCCTAATTCGTTGACATAGTGCTGGGCAATTTGTAAATCCACCTTGGCCAGCGTCATTTCTACCTTAGAAATAGCCATCTTGAAGAATGGCCACTTAGTGTAGAACGACCGTAAGAGCTTGATATTCTCTTCTGGCGCTTCGCCGATAAACTCTTGCAGAGCGGTACCAACGCCGTACCAGGAGGGCAGCAGAAATCGAGCTTGAGTCCAGCTAAATACCCAGGGGATTGCCCGCAGGCTGCCTAAATCTTTTTTACCCCCTCGACGAGAGGGACGAGAGCTGATCTGCAGCTGACTAATTTCCTGAATCGGCGTAACGTGGTGGAAAAATTCTACTAGTTCAGGATTCTCATAGATGAGCGTCCGATAGTGCTGTCTAGAACAAACAGCCAGCTTTTCCATGATTTCGTGCCAGGGAGCAATCTCGTCAAAGCTGTTGCTGAGTAAGCTAGCTTGAACCACCGCAGTTGTCACGGTTTCGAGATTGTACAAAGCCAGATCTTTGAGATTGTACTTAGAAGCGAGAACTTCTCCCTGCTCTGTAATTTTGATCCGACCGTTGATGCTACGGCCCGGCTGAGCCAAAATAGCTTCGTAGGCAGGACCGCCGCCGCGACCGACCGACCCACCACGACCGTGAAAGATACGTAGGCCAACGTCGTACTTTTCTGTGATTCTCTGTAGGGACTGCTGGGCTTTGTGAATTTCCCAATTGCTGCTTAAAAAACCAGAATCTTTGTTGCTGTCGGAGTAGCCCAGCATCACTTCCTGCAAAGCAGGCTCAGTTGAGTCTTCTGGGTGATAGCCGCCCCTGAGCATAGACAGGTATAGCGGCAGTTCAAATAGCTCTTCCATCACCGCCGTAGAGCGCCTCAGATCTTCTACCGTCTCAAACAGCGGCACAATGTCTAAGCTACCGACGCCGGTAGCTGGGTCGTACAGCCCCGCTTCCTTGGCTAAAAGCAGCACTTCTAGAATGTCGCTAGCATGATCGCTCATGCTGATAACATAGCTGCGACAGATATCTTGGCCAAATTCTTGGTGCAGCTTACGCACCATGTGGAAGGTATCTACGGTTTCTTTAGCCTTATCTGAGATAGGCAGCTCTGTCGGAATCAGCGGTCGCCGGGTGCTGAGCTCTTGCGTTAGCCATTCCACCTTTTCAGATTCAGAAAAGTCGTTATAGAGCTTTGACAGCTGCAGGTACTCGGTGATTTCGTGAATAGTATCTGAGTGCCTAGTACTCTCTTGACGAATGTCTAGCTGGGCCAGACTAAAGCCGTAGATTTCTACCTGACTCAGCAAAATGTCTAATTCTCGACAGACTAGACCGGTTTCTTTGAGACTTCTTTGAATCAGATCTAGCTCAGCGAGAAAGTCGTTACCAGAGGGATACAGCGCCCCTGGCGGAGCTGTTTTGTCCTCTTCTTGCAGGTAGTCGCCGTTATAGAGTTTTTGACTACGCTCGTAGGTTTTAGCCAGACGTTTTTCGATGTAGGCTAGCTTTAGACGATATGGCTCCTGGCGGTAGCGAATAGCGAATGCTTCGTAAACATCGGGCATCTGCAGCCGATCTTGTTCTAGAGACTCCAGGAGACCCGGCAGCACCTCACTCCAGTGTAGTGACGGGCTTAGCAGGCCAGACAGGTTGCGTACCGACTCCATGTATTTTCTTAGCACCAGATTGCGCTGGTAGGAAGCGGTTTTCCAGGTCACCTGGGGAGTGACCGAGGGGTTGCCATCGCGATCGCTACCCACCCAAGAACCAAAGCGACAAAACCGGTGGCGCGGTGGGGTAAGCCCTGGGAAGGCATCACTTAGAGCCCGGTTAAAGCGCTGATAAAGCTCAGGAATCGCCTCAAATAGGACCACATCAAAGTAATGCAGCGTAAAATCAACCTCATCTAGAACTGAAGGCTTAAACTGGTGCAATTCATCCGTACGCCACCACAGGCGAATTTCTTCAGTAAGCTGTTCCTCAAGCTGGGTAACTTCCCAGGAGGTGGTCTGTCCTCGCATGCGAGACTGCTCTTCGGCCAGGTCCAAGCCATGAAAGATTCTTGAAATTCGCCGCTGTTTGTCACGGATAGTATGACGAACAATTTCGGTCGGATGGGCTGTAAATACCAGCCGCACATCCAGCTGATTGATCAGATTCTGAATATGGCGCGGGGGGACATTCAGCTGCCCCAGCAAAGGAAACAGCCAGTGGAATGTGCCCGTGCCCTGCTGCGTTTGGGTGGCGCTACTCACATCGGTACTGACCAGGTTGTCAAGGAAAACGTCGCTGATGCCAGAGGCTTTGGATCGTTGCTTAGCCCCGTTGCCCATATTGGCCGCCACGGCCTGGTATTGCTTACGCTGATCCTGCTGCTCGTAATGCTGTTCAACAATATTGATCAGCTGAAAATAGAGGGCAAAGGCTCGGGCCATACGAATGGCGTCTTCTAGACTAAGCTGCTCAATTAGCTGTAGGGCGTTGGCGTTGTCTAGAGCCGGATCGGCCTGACCGTCGGGCGCACACATACGGCGAATATTTTTGAGCAAGCTCACCAGCTCAGCACCACACTCAGCTTCTAAAACTGATTCCCAGATGCTTTCTACTACAGTTAGGCGGTGCCTTAGAAACGCTTCAGATGCCTCAGGGACAGAGAGACTCTCGGATTTCGCTAGGACCATATCATCTTGGTAGGAAACAGTTTGGCTCATTCAACGTCAGCAGTAACGACGGAAAGATAGAGATGCGCGATCGCTGGTTTATTAGGATGGTCCGACCCATGGCCGTTTGACAGGTGTTTAGACGTGCAGCCATCCCGGAGATCAGCAGTGTCAGACAGAAAACGCCCATGGTCAGCATCTCCGAGAAAATTGTAGAGGCTTTCGGACGCTGAGAGGCAGGTTCTGATCGGATGATCGAGAAAAATGTCTATAAATTTCTGTGGGGATCGGGATCAAGGACAGGCAGCTGAATACTTCGGAATATCTCTTCACTGGCTAAACCAAACTGCATCAACCAGTAAGTAAGGGTATGGCTAATGATTAGCAGCCCTAAAAATGGCAGCGTCGCTAACGCCAGACCCAGTTGAGGATTGTTAACCAACGTAAACGGCATGTCGCCTGCTGTTTTTTGGGTAGCTTTTTCACGAAAAGGTTGCATGAGTAGATTGCTCGTAGTAAACCGTATAGCAACTTTAGGGAATATGACTGTCAACGCTGGCACGTTTGGATAGCTGTAATCCCCTATTAACAATGTCCGTTCTTTGTAGATACTATTGATTTTAGAGGTGGGTTTTGTCTGCGGTGCAGACTATGTACAGACTATGTTCATAGCATCAAAAACCCGCTATCTGTGCAGGCGTCTAGACGTTCATCAGAGAACACAGCATAAACGATGGGTTCTAGCGGGCGGGTGATAGTAGATTAGTTTTCAATATATTTCAATATATATGCTATCTCTAAGTAGCCACTTGACTAAACCTACCTGGGAGACTACATTTTTGCGGTCGCAGCATTTTGGTCGTCAAACAGTTATGGGGAAGACCTATGTTCAGTCACGTAAAATCTGATCGGTCCTCAACATTAGACCCTGCGGCGCTATTGCCCTGGCTTGAGGACGTCGTTAACAACCCTGACTGCGTCTCAAAGGTGAAACTCAGGGGCAACATCCTGCATGTGTATGCCCAGTGTACTGCAGGGTTAGACCGCGACTATGTGCTGCTGCGGCTGGTGCGATCGCTACTGGACCCAGACCATAAAGCAGCGGTTATTCAAGATTTCCCACAAATTTATCAGCTTTATTTTTATAGTGTTCCATCGGAGCAGCAGCCTCCTGAGTGGTCCACTCCTATTTATTTAAATCGGCTAGAGCGTCATCTTGAACAGCTAGTAGAAGCCAGCGCCGATCTAGATGAGGTGAAGCGTTCCACCGCTCATTTAACCTCGGGTATTGGCTATTTGGATGATGCTACCTCAGCGATTGTGCTCTCCAATGCCAGTTTGGCGCGTAAGGGGGACCCGGATGCGATCGCACGCTACTTGAGCCAAACCCTCAGCGCCTTAGATGTGGGGGTAGATGTGGTCGTCAAGGCGATTCCGGGTAAAGCCAAGCGGGCCCAGGGAGTGGTCGCCGCCACGGTAGACCCCAGTCGCGACTTGATCAACCGTCTGTGGATTTTGTGTCGGGCCGCCTACAGCCCTGACCCGGCTATGATTGCTGAGCCCACGGCCCAGCGTCTACGCGACCTCAAACTCACCCAGTTTCAAGATGCGGTAATTTCAGTCCAGGTGCTGGGGGAAGATACCCCAGACTGGCGGCTGCGGGTGGACCTTACCCCCGATGAAGAAATTCTTAAAGAGTGGGGCCGCTGGGGAGATACAGAATCCATTGCTCGACTCCTCAATCAGCAGCTGCAGCCCCTCGATGTCACGGTGTTGCCCGAAATCAAAGACACGACGCTGCATCTGGTGTGTCAGCCGCTGGCCGCTGGCCAAACCCTGGTCTCTAAGAAAAAGCCTGAAACAGCCAAGGAGCAAGAGTCTGAGACAGATATTATCGGTGCGATCGCACCGCTGCTAGAGCAGCTGGCTCCCCAGGGTCTAAAACGAGCCGTGGTGTATGGACCTAGCCCTGACGGTGTTAACCCAGTTTGGCTCAAGTGTTTAGATCTACCAGCCAGCGAGCACAGCGATCTGGCCATTACTACCGCCGATCTGGCCCGCCAGGGAGACCTGCCGGCAATTGCCTACTGCCTCACCAAACAGCTTAACCCCGATTTAGACGAACAGCTCTCCACCGGAGGCATTCGAGTGCAGCTGCTGATGCGTGAGCAGCGGTTACACGTGATGATCGATGCGCCCGTCTGCCCCCCTCGACGTCAGGTGGCTCCGCAGATTAAACAGTATCTGCGCCAGCATCCCATTCGCGGAGTGATGGGCGTACGCATCTACGGTCGACGAGCCGGACAAAAGCGCCCCGACTGGAACTACGGATACGACCGTCAGCCAAAACAGCGGCTGGTTCCAGAGGCGGCTCCTGAATTTGCCGCGTCTGAAGCCTATCTGGGCGATCTGATTCAGCCAGAAGAATCGACAGACACCCAAGACTGGCCAGATAGAGCCCTTGAACAGGTGCGATCGCTGCTGATTAAAACGCAGCTATTTTCATCGGTTTCCACCAGTCCAGAAGCCCCCCAAATCAATACGGCTCTGCCTGGGAGAAAAGGCATTGTCCTCGCCTGGGGCCTATTGGGACTGCTGCTGGCGTTTCAAGCTGACTGGATTGCAGGCCATCTGTACCGGTCTCGATCGCTCGCCATTAGCGCTCAGCAAACCATCACGGCCAACCGACCCAAACCTCAGCCAGAGCAGCGGCTTTCCACCTTCGAAGAGCAGCTAGCACAGCTAAACTGGGGCCAAAACAACGGCGACAACAGCATTAGCGTCGATGATAAGCTGCCAGGATTTGCTAGCTCTGCCATTAATGACACCGACCTGATTGGCAGCCCGCCGCAAAGTACGGTCTCTATGGCCGAGGTGCTAGCAGCGTCTCCCTTTCCACCGTTTAGAAGTCAACAGCTAAATGAAAAGCTGGCGCTGTACGACTGGCATATTGCCGAGCAAGGTGCGCCTGATGTCCTGGTGTTTGGCAGCTCTCGGGCGCTGCGAGGCATAGACCCAGCGGCTCTAACCCAGTCACTGGCTACGCTGGGGTACGAAGACGTCAGCGTGTTTAACTTTGGGATCAACGGGGCCACGGCGCAAATAGCCGACCTAGTTGTTCGTCAGCTTTTAGCCAACTATCCGCAGCCTAAGATTGTGCTCTGGGCAGACGGGGCTCGGGCCTTTAATAGTTCGCGGGTGGATGTGACGTTTAATGCGATCGCAACGTCAGAAGGCTATCAGCAGCTTATTACCGGTGAGCTATTTCCCGAATCTGCAGAAGCATCCGCCGGGCCGCAGCTCAACCCTGCGCAGCGGCTTAATAGCTACTACAGCCGCCTGGATCAGACCCTGAGTAAAGCCATTGGCAACGTTTCATCGGCCTATGGTGAACGCGATCGCTTTCAAGCATTCAACCGTTCTAATGCAGGTACCGCAAGCGGTCAAACCGCAGCCGTCAATCCAACCGAAACCGACCTAATTGACGCCACCGGTTTTCTACCCCTGGCCATTCAGTTTAACCCTGCCACCTACTATCTCGACCATCCCAGAGTTGCGGGTGACTATGACGGTGACTACAAAAGCTTTCAGATGGAAGGCCCCCAGGCAGATGCCCTAAGCCGGATGCTGGACTACACCCAGTCCCAAAACATGGCCGTCACCTTTATCAATACACCCCTAACCGACGAATATCTTGACCCTGCACGCATGGAAGTAGAAAGTCGCTTCCAGCGATACATGCTCCAGATAGCAGCCCAAAAACCAGGCATGCTGTACCGCGACCTCGGACAGCTTTGGCCCAAGCGCTACGACTATTTTTCTGATCCCAGCCATCTAAACCGGTTTGGAGCCTATCAGCTCTCCAATCGCCTAGCTCAAGACCCCATGATTCCCTGGTCTAAGCTCCAGTCGTCCTCCACCGACTAACCTGCCCAACGCCGTACCAGTCTTCTTGCTCCCATGACGCTGCCCTCCATTGTCTACGGTTTATTTCTCCTCGGCACGACTGCGGTTTACTGGCTTTTACCCAGTCGTGGGCTCAAGCTTTGGCTACTGCTCCTAACCAGCCTGGTCTTTTACGCATCGCTGCAGCTGCAGTATGTGCCGCTGCTACTAGCACTGGTTGCCGCCAACTATCTGATTGGTCGACGTCTCAGCGCTCCCCTTGACTGGCGGATTCCCAATGAAGAATGGCATTTTGCGCAACAAGATTGGGACCGCAAGCGATTTATCTTAATGTGGGTGGGCATCAGCCTAAATGTACTGCTGCTGCTTGGATTCAAATATGTCACCCCCATCGCCGCCACCGTTGACCCAGGGCTGAAGCTATTAATGCCGCTGGGACTCAGCTTCTTTTGCTTTGAAGCGGTTGCCTACCTGGTGGACATCTATCGAGGTGCCCCTGCCGCCAACCACTTTGTTGAATTTGCCGCCTACAAACTATTTTTTCCAAAGCTCATTGCTGGTCCCATCACTCGATTTCAAAGCTACATCAGCCAAATGAAGCGACCCCAGCTACCCAATCTTGAGCAAGGCGTAGAAGCAGGCTGGCTAATCGCCTCAGGAGCTGCCAAAAAACTACTGCTAGCCGACCGTATCGGGCTACTGGTTAACCTGAGCTTCGATAATTTAGAGCGAGCCGGTAGCGGCGACCTCTGGCTCGCCATTTTTGCCTACGGTCTGCAAATTTATCTTGACTTTAGTGGCTATGTTGACGTCGCCCGGGGCAGTGCCCTGCTGCTAGGTATTCAACTACCACAAAACTTTGACTTTCCCTACTTCACCACCAGCATCGCAGCGTTTTGGCGACGCTGGCACATTACCCTGGGCGACTGGCTTCGTAACTATCTGTACTTTCCGCTGGGAGGTTCTCGGCAAGGGTTAAGCAAAACCTGCTTAAATCTAATGATCGTGATGCTAGTTGCGGGTATTTGGCACGGCGATCAGTGGGGCTTTTTAATCTGGGGAGGACTACACGGGTTAGCCCTAGTCGGTCATCGTCTGATTCACACTGTTTCTGAAGCTCAATCAAAACTAAAAGTATTTTGGACCAGCTGGGTGGGTGTCATCATCGCCTGGCTTATGACCCAGCTATTTGTGTTTCTCAGCTGGATACCTTTCCGACTGCCAAATGTACAAGATTTAAATCTGGTGAGCAATCGCTTTTTCGGTCAGATCGCCGATGTTCAATTTGCTCAAAAAGTCTATCTAGAATCACTCGGCACCAGTCGGCTCAGTGTGATTATCATACTGCTGGGGCTGGGGGGCATTATGGCCCTGCTACATGGGTTCAAGCATCGACTTCAGCTACAAATTAGCTGGCCGCTCAAGCTGATGTTTATTCCACTCAGTTTCTATCTAGCCTGGTTGCTAGCTCCGACAGAGACCGTCCCTTACATATATTTTGAGTTTTAATCTTTCCCAAGCTCTCAAACATATAGCGCTTGCGACAGTAGTCTGAGAGTTCAAACTCAGCTCGTGGGCAGCAATGCGTCGACCGGCCAATCGAGTTTAATCGAGTGGTCGCCACACCTGAATCCTTTTTAACGACTGCCTTTTGAGAAGTTGCCTTGATTCGGATTAGCTCCAACTCGTAGCAAAACGTGAACTATTCCTTAAGTTAGATTGCAAAGCATGAGAATACGCGTTACATTTGTATACAAGCGAGCAAGGAATATTCATTATCCCTTGTGAGCCTTACATACCGTACCTTAACAACGCAATAATTCATCATGACAACTACTCTACAGCAGCGCCAAAGCGCTAACCTGTGGAACCAGTTTTGTGAGTGGGTCACTAGCACCGAAAACCGCCTCTATGTAGGCTGGTTCGGCGTTCTGATGATTCCCACACTGCTGGCTGCCACTGCTTGCTTCGTCATCGCCTTCATCGCCGCTCCTCCCGTCGACATCGACGGTATCCGTGAGCCCGTTGCTGGTTCTTTGATTCTCGGTAATAACATCATCTCGGGTGCTGTTATTCCTTCCTCCAACGCCATCGGTCTTCACTTCTACCCCATCTGGGAAGCTGCTTCCTTAGATGAGTGGTTGTACAACGGTGGTCCTTACCAGCTGGTCATTTTCCACTTCCTCATCGGCGTCTTCTGCTACATGGGTCGTGAGTGGGAACTGTCCTACCGTCTGGGTATGCGTCCTTGGATCTGTGTTGCTTACTCTGCTCCTGTAGCAGCCGCAACTGCAGTCTTCTTGATCTACCCCATCGGTCAGGGTTCGTTCTCTGATGGTATGCCTCTAGGTATCTCTGGTACCTTCAACTTCATGCTTGTCTTCCAAGCTGAGCACAACATCCTGATGCACCCCTTCCACATGCTTGGTGTGGCTGGCGTCTTCGGCGGTTCCTTGTTCTCCGCTATGCATGGTTCACTGGTGACCTCTTCCTTGGTTCGTGAGACCACTGAAGTTGAGTCCCAGAACTACGGCTACAAGTTTGGTCAGGAAGAAGAGACTTACAACATCGTTGCAGCACACGGTTACTTCGGCCGTCTGATCTTTCAGTACGCATCATTCAACAACAGCCGTTCTCTGCACTTCTTCTTGGGTGCATGGCCCGTTGTCGGTATCTGGTTCACTGCACTAGGTATTTCCACTATGGCGTTCAACCTGAACGGTTTCAACTTCAACCAGTCCATCATCGACTCTCAGGGTCGTGTTGTCAGCACTTGGGCTGACGTGATCAACCGTGCCAACCTGGGTATGGAAGTAATGCACGAGCGCAACGCTCACAACTTCCCCCTAGACTTGGCTGCTGGTGAAGCTGCTCCTGTTGCTATGACTGCTCCTGCAAT